>Ga0153993_100249_pt1 | contig 19734 bp, 23 predicted proteins | sample TSNC077MetaG_FD_104706 | JGI IMG/M metagenome (GOLD analysis project Ga0153993, IMG submission 104706) | Attine ant fungus gardens microbial communities from North Carolina, USA - TSNC077 MetaG | ecosystem: Host-associated > Fungi > Mycelium > Unclassified | place: USA: North Carolina, Lumber...
TCCATCCGAAATGATGAGACGGTATCGGTCGGGGACACCAGGGAGTTTTTTCACTGACAAGAATTGAATGACTTGATCTCCACCAACAAATTCATTTTCTGCAGTTAGGCGGGACTGGAGCTCCGTACAGCATCTAGGAGTAAGTTGGTAGGAGTTCATGGTTCAGATCAGGTCAATGGAACGCGTTCCGGTGCAATATAACATAACGCGCTTCGCGTTGATCACGCGCATTGTCACAAAGTAGATGTGTGTGTGACACCTTGACTATCGAATGCCATGGTGTTGAGGAGCAAATGAGTAGGATGCAAACTGAGTAGCCCAATTGACTTTTTGGAAACATACTCCACAAAATCCGATTCCAAACTGTTGAATGCAACTGGAGCTAAATTTTGTAAGCTCAAAGATATTCTTAATCGAAATCCAGTTCAAGTATTGTTCAACATGTCAGTCCACAAGAAGAATGGAATCGAGTACTGAGAACCCCGTAGCGACACCACCTTCATTTGTTTCGATCCCTTTAGTCCGCACCAACCATCCAACTGTCTCTTCCTCCACAATGCTATCACCTCCATCATCTCCAAAAAGCGACCATCCAAAAATTCCCAATTCACTGATGGTATACGTCTTCAGAGGTGTCTGACTTCCTGAAGACCCACTTGTGCTGCCGGTCCGGATCAAGTAATTGCCGACTCCAACGGGGGTGACAATTAATCGCATGGCTATCCATGCTTCTCGCTCTCGGGACTCTAAGTTGTCGAGGAATGTAGGTATATCTTCTTTGTAAATGTTATTCCCTCCTCCTTCACGTTGTGGTTTCAGGACCACAGATTTTGCCTCCTCGCGTGCTTTGCGCACACCGAAATTTTCATTGCCAATTTTGATAGTCTGTTTATCAGGAAGAAGCATATCTTGATCTACGTCAAGGCTCCACATGTCCATAAAATTGTCTCTTAGTTCCTGTATTTCTTCCTTGCTGAAAACTCGAGAGTATTTTGTATTATCAGCAAGGAACTTCTCCAACATGTCTGGTCGCCCTAGAACTTCTTGGACCTTCTTTCCACCAGCAAGCTGTAGTGCGAGAGAAGGACATTTAATTGCAACAGACCGTTCAAGGAGGAAACGAGTCGTATAGTGTACGGGAGAAGGGAAATCGTTCGGGGTATAGGCTGAGCGGAAGTAGACTACCGAGATTTCGACAGAACCACAAGATTCTAGGTCTCTCGGTATATCGACATAGAGCTTTCTCGTAATGGTATCAATCCTTGCAGTTTGACCTAGCTGGGTGAGAGTTTGTCTGATCATTCGTATTGAATGCCTTCCAGAAACAATAGTAAGAGATGGTCTAGTTTTTTGACAACCAGTACTAACTTTTCCAGAAGCTCATACTCGAGCCACCTCTGATCAAATACATTGCGTTCGTTATCTTGGGTAACAACCAGAATGTAAGAGTTCCTGATATTGTGTCAGCCCGAGTAGAAGCTGGAATGACCAAACACTGCTCACCTCGAAGAAGAAGAGTATGCAATATGAGCTGCAGCTAGTCCAGATATTATACCAGAAATTGTCTCATTAGGAGGGAAATTTTCTAGTTGCAAGTTGGGAGATATATCATAGTAGGCCGAGATTTGGTGAAGATAACTTCAGTTCAGTTAATCTTTTGTCATTTAAGGATCCCCAGAGACATACCGATGTAGCTCTGAAACGCGCTGCGACAATGAACCAAAGGATGATGAAATAGTATTAAATTCCACTTGTTTCAGAGTGGGTTCCTGGTTCTCGGGCGAGTGAAGGAGGTAATCAGATCTGAATATTCCCAGGTGTAACCTCTACACGCGTGGTGTTGTTAAAAAACACAGAAGAAACCGAACACAACATCCATGCCTGATTTATTCCTTCATCCCTTAGTGCTTTCCAGCCTTTCCATAGTTGACCCGTAAAATCATCTACCTTTCCTACCCCATGTTCTGCGCCCATTACTCTATCCAGGAATTCTTCGTCTAATGCAACCCTACTATAGAGGACGTTGTAGATCTCCTGCAGTTTCTTCGCCTGTTCAAATAACCGCCTTGGAAGCGGTGATGGAAACAATGACAACGGCGCATGGATCGCCGCGCTTGGGACTGAGGGCAAAGGGAGTACTGGTGGAAGATAGAGGAGACCGTGTGACAAGGCATAAGAAGTCGCATGAACTGTGAGCTCTTCAAGTTGAACTTGGGACAATTGGGGGGGCCAACTGGCGAAATCAAATCCAGGCATTGATAGATGGAATTTCGCCCGGATCTGACCACACCCAGAAGTTAGAGGGAGAATCACTCAGAAATCACTCAGAGTGATAACACTGAGATGGTAGTTGTAGTTTCGTCACTCGATCTCCTAAAATTAGTAATATATTGCACCTGAGTGCAAGTATTAGCAATGTTTGCTACATATGATGAAATCAACTACAGCAATGATCTCTCTACGCATGAAATCACATTAGTATCTCCCAGTTCCCTGATCCAAGCCAGTCTTGCACCTGCCACCTCACTTGATGACTCAAAGCAGACTGGAGGAACCCATATTGATCCAGATGGTTTCTGTCGATAGCTGATGACTTCCCTCACAGTGTCGTTATTTCCTTGTCCCACAACAGCTTTTATTAGCTTCTCAGCTCTAGCTTTATTCCGAGGTCCCTCATTTTGTAGATCTTGCCAGATGTTTGACGCAATGTGATGCACTGCAACCAATCGTACAAAGCCCTCCAAAGGCCCTTTCAAAATTGCCCTCAGGAACGCAGCGATAAGTTGCGAGTCGTTTTCGATAGGATACAGGTACTCTCTCAGGTCACTGGAGAGGACTTGACTGTATGGCGTATGGATAGTTTTGATTATGTGGTTAAAATCAACCCAGAGATGTTTACGATAATCAGGAGCATACTGCATCGAGGTCGGTGGTAAAAGAAGTTTAGCAAAAGTAGTCTCTGAAAACGATATCGCATCATATAGGGCCACGAAATCGGTGTAGAATTGGTAAAACGGGGTTGACCTCCCAAGGAATTTTGTGGCAACTTCTTCCAAGCTATGGGCTGTCCTCAAAGGTTGTGAAACAGCTTTCCCATGCGAAAACGGGTCCAGTAGCTGCATCATTAGTTTCTCTACGATGGAATCTCTGAAGACTTGAATAGACAAATTGCTGTCCATATGGCCATGCTCCAACATAAATACCTTCATACACCCAAACACAGTCTCTTCTCGTGACAGCAAGAACTGATCAAGAGAGAAGCGTGCCAGAATATCACGACAGAGATTTGAAAAGAACAAGGTGGCTCGAGTAATTTCAAGCTCCGAAGAGTCCCACCCTGGAGGCAAATTCTTGAATACCTCTGAATCAGCTGAGCGCAAAAGGTGGTCTAGTGGTGTTAATGACCAGTCATAACTCAAGGGAAGGCCGAATTTTTCGCGAGACGCAGACATAGGCAGTCTGAGTGTCGAGGGATTGGCAATAGACTCAGGCGCAGGTTGTAGAGGCGCAACACGAGGAGTCTTTCTCGGCAGAATTGCATGAGAAAAGAATGGCTGAAGGATGGCCAATCCACCTCTATCCCAGATGGCTTTTGGAGAAATGATGTTTCTTCCGTTCACCCAATGAGAGTCAATGAGATGTGATAGCCGCTCAACCACGCTCATCGCAAATTTTTCATCACCAGGCATAAGCCTCGAAAGGATAGATAAAGCCTGAGCTACCCATAATTCCTCCGATATACCCGGAAGTCTCCTTGATAGCAGCAGATATGAATTAAGGAGTCCAGACAATTGACGAGCATGGACGTAGTTTTTTGGTGCTATGCTGCCTGCACGGACACTGTCCCACAAAGGATGTGTGACTAATTTGGCAGAAATAGCGGAAATGGCGGGGAATGGCAAGTCAAAAGGTGGAGACGGTGGCGGTCCATCTAGATGTGGAGGCAAGGATGCCAGCCATACTTGCATGGCAGCTTTCAACAATCCAGCATGAAGGGCAGCACGTCCAAGGTCTTTTGACACATCATCAGCCTCCAAATCACTCCGCAGTGCATCTATGGCTCTGATGACAACCTGGCCTCTTATACCACTACTAAATGTAGTCCCAGAACGCTCTAAGAACTCCGATCTCTCAGTCTCACCTCCTCTGGTGCTATTGATCTTGCAGCCCTCCAGCCACTGAGCCTCAGCTCGCCATACTGCATCCCACAGCTTCCAGTCCTCTTCTCGATCTCCCAAATTTTGTGCAATAAGAACGACCTCGTCTTTCCAAAGCCATCCAACAACCTGACTCCAAAGTAAATCATGAACAGGCGTCGTTTTATGAGGGTCAATAGCACAGACTGTCCACATGCTCTGCAAGTCCAACCATGCAATTTGAAGAGCCTGTGAACCACAAATCGAAGATGTGACATATTGGCCGAGGTGAGAGAGTGGTTCTACCGCAATTTTTGCGATATTAGAGCAAAGCCCGTAGGATGCCAGAGCACAATAAAAGTGCATCGACAGCGTCAACAGGTTTACAATTTGCGTAGATGGTAAGAGAGACGATGGTGGGAGCATGGTGATGAAGCGAAGTAGAATACTTGCAGGCCTTTCAAGTTCCTGAGGTCCATTTGACTCTTCAGTGCCCAAAAGATCCATTAACCACCTGGGTCTACTATGCCCTTCCACTTCCTCAGTGTTCTGAAGGGTGCCAAGAGCCTCTGCATTATATCGAGAAGCTGAAGCTAGGGTAATAAGGAATTCAATAGCCGCTGGCTCTGGTTGACGCCCGTTTTGACTTGTTGGGATTTGCAGAAATGTATAAAGGATGGTGGCCAAGAGATTGGGAGTGCGAAGAACAGTCTCGGCAATCTTGTTATTTTGTTTTGCCAAGCAATGCAAAATGGCAAGCAACTGATTAGATGACTCCAATGGAATGTCTCCTTGCAAAAATGCATGCACAATCTGAGGCAGGAAGAAGTCGAATTGAAGGGATGAGATAGAAGCATCGGATTCCTTCTGCAATTCTACGCCCTTGATCTGTATTTGTTCCTCATCCCAACCGACTATAGACGCCCACACAACTTCAATGGCTCGGATACCGACACTACCCCTTTCGTTCATGGCCTCAACACCGGCAGCCATGATGCGTCTTCTAAAATCCTCCGCTCTAGGTAAAAGTTCCTCTAAACCAGGACAATCGCCTTTGACAGCCTTTCCCAAGTTAAGAACTATAGACGCTAAGACGCCTAGCATGGCTGCACGCTGGGCCGGTACCGTTGATCTTGATAGCAAAAATATGTCATCCAAAGTATATCCTGCCATCGAACCTTCGGAATGATGGTGAAGACCTAGATGTGTTGGAAGCTGAACTGCCATGCAGGTTGGAACAATTTTCCCAGACAGATCGAATCGAAGAGAAGCAGAGGCTTGATCAGCTGGCGTAGAGAAAGGACTTCCCTGCATCCAAGCGAGGTTAGGATCATTGGCAGATGCACCAGGGAAGTAGCGTCGTCGTATGAATTCTGGAGTTCCCTCTTCCGGCTCTGCAGGACTACTTACTCCTGCTGAATTAGGCTTGGAAATTTCAACTGGCAATGATTGCGGTGATGATTGTGGACTAGGCATCGCTGTCGGTGGCATCCTTCCACGCCATTGGCCGAGGGATATAGCTGTTCCGTCCTCCTTTGCAGGGGGAAGAGCTAATGGTTGCCTCTTGGGTGACGAGGGAGCGGACTCGTACACATAAACGTCATTAGGACCAAGTTCAGCAAAACGAAGCTTGCGATCAACCCGGCTAGATGGTCGCGAATCAGGTCGCGAAAGTACTGGTGGTGGAGAAAATCCTACAAATAGTCAGCCGAACCCGGACAAAAAGGAGCCCTTCAATAAATCATCCTTCAGTGCAAAACGCGCTTACCTCGTCCACTAGCACGAGAGGAAGCAGGCTCTTCATCAGATATTGGAACTAGTTCAGACCCAACAACGTGAGCTTGCAATTATAATAAAATTTTCCCGTAACACGGCACCTTCGGTCATTTTCTGAAAGGCTTCTTTGTCAGCTTCAGACGAAGGTGGGGGAGATCTATGTTTATGACTGAGCCGGCCTTTGGTGGTAGTCATCTCCCGAGCTTGACGAGCACGTTTCAAAACATCCCCGACTCCTATCCCAAATCGTTCTATAACCTCCCGTTTCGCTGCTTCCCGTTCCTCGTCTGTCATGCTAGCCACGCGCATCGCATTGTCTGCACTCACTTGGGCTCTCCAGTCATTTGAACTCGATTGTTGTGACTGAGCGTCCTCTGCTAAAATTTTTGGAATCGATTCCACTATTGGAGGTGCCTGTGATCGTAGCTCTGTTCTTTGCGCCTGCCGGCTCCGAGCAAAAGCACTCTGAGAACGGTGTTGGACTGCCGGAAATCCATGGACACTTGAATTGATCTGTCGGAGTGGGGTAGCAGATTTACTAGGTGTTCTTTCATGAACTGAGCCCAAAAGAAACTGGCCACTCTGTGACATTGTAACCAGGTAGATGGCGGAGACACATCGCACATTTGCAAGGCAGATCTCGATTATGTCATCGTGGGGCCTAAATTGGCTCCCACTAGGCGCTCAGGTCTGTGCCGCTCAGTCATCCATTAGTAATGGGATAAGTGCAAATTCAAATTCCAGTTTAATTCACCAACGAAGTACCAACTATAATAATGTCAAGGGCATGCCCTCCAAGTCATCTTATGGCCAATTGCATAAAATTTTCTACACCTAGGGGCTTGTCTAGTATATTGGGAGGCTGGCGGCTTCAATTGCATGTATTATAAACAGTTAAGAAGTCATTTTTCTCTCATATTGAGTTGTAAATGCATAGCCTCTTGATTTATTAATTGACACATATAGGGTCTCTTGCAACTCAAAATAACCCTCAGGAGGGAGGCAGTCAGCTGGGAAGGCTGTGGCCATAGTTGTGTTATTTGAGTCAAATTTGTTTGTGAATTCAGTATGTTTTGCATTGAATTTAGCCTAATAACCAGACTTATCCCATGATTGATGGATGACTAAGCAGCACAGACCTGTGCGCCTAGTGGGAGCCGCCTAAATTCTATCTTAGCACTATAAAGTATCAACCTAATCGAAAACCTATGTAAGAATTATATTATTGAACACGACAGTGACTGCGACTGACTTCAATTTATCATCTGGAATTCGAGAAATTAAAACACAAAGGAAAAACACTGCGTGCTTAATCAATTCGTACTAGGACTGTAAATGATAACTAGATCCAAGAGCAGAGTAAATAATGAGAGTAAACGTTATTTGAGGATTTAGACATGAGACTGCTGCCTCTCTTTTTCGAGATCATGTTTGAAGAGGGCAGAATCTTTGATCACATCCTCAGACATGGACTTAAAAATATATCCCTTATAAAATGCCATGACTGTCAAGACAAACAAGACGGCCCATGTGACACACATGACAATGGCCATGATCAAATGAAGAATGTAGAAACCAGTCAGGTCGAAAATATCACCAAACTCACGAAGCATAGCGATCCAGCCAACTATGTTAAAATCAGTTGGAAAGCCAGAAAACATGAGAACACACTCAACCATTCGGAAATGTCAAGGCCCAGCACCCGAGTATCTCCTTCATATTTTTGTGAATTTTAAACCACCAAGGTAAAGCGCCGAAGACAAAGAAGAAGACAGCGAGACCAAAGAGTAGTAGGGCTGCCATGACGCTAGATGCATACCAAATCTCTCCAGCTGAAGGCGAGATAAGATTATGATGGTCAATTCTGTGTTGCAAGAGATTAGTTTTTTATCAGATTATTCATCGTCTTATAGCCTACATCTTGATGGAGAGCTTGCCCAGTCTTACAAGGGCCAAAGCAGTGAACCCTGGCGGCCCACAAGCCACGAAAGCACCATTGGCCTGATGACCTTCCAAGAAGCCTGTCATCATAATGCTAAAAAATTTGTAACCATTAATTTCCAATCATTCGAGAACGACAGGACGACTTGCCGGATAATATATATGCAAATGTAGAAAAAGGTCATAAAAAAGCCAAGGCCTATAAATTCTAGTTCAGTTTAATCGATCCCTAGTGATATTCATTATGTTGACCTTGGAAAAAATACCCGACTAATAGGACTCCCAACGCTCTATTGTCGTCCGGTGATATGACGCGCAAAACATTGAAGGCAATGACACCAACAAGCATCTATAAGTATGAGAGGTAAAATCCATTGACCGGATAGGAACATCAGAATTGACTGACCAGAGGAAATATCTAGCCGATCACGTCAGAAAGCGTTGGAGGAATAAAAATAGAACACTTACCAGGAAGGCATAAGCGGGAGTGAAATGCGATAAATCATGGGGCTTGTTGAACCAAATCATCAACATAGGGAAGCATGTCGATAAGGCGAATGTGACATAGACCCTATATATCTGTGAGCGTCGCCTATAGGATCCTCTCATTTTACCACACACCAAAACAGCGCGTAGATGACATTCGGTCCAACATGTCGGGGGACAGCATAGTTGATGGTTCCAATAACAATTGTGGCAAAAGAGAGCACCTGTAATGACTGAGGATCATGCTGACATGCAGGACCAAGCCCGGAACATACAATCAAGGGGACGAAAATACCTTTGACAGGATCCGTCAAAATTCGATAAGCCTGACGAGGGTAAACTACCAAGACCAAGAATGCATGAGAATCATCCATGCAATACGACACAGGCTGGAACATACGGATAGCTTGTAGAACGAGTGTCGTAGTGTTGAGGAGGAACAACACTATGTTCAGGAAATAGAAAATTGTCTCAACTAATCCGACAACTGGCGATCGATTTTTGAGGCCAGAAAGGACAACATAAACGGCACCAGTACCCATGCCCACAGGGAACTATTGTCAAACTCAACAAACTAATAGAAGAGATTAATTCAACCAGAAGCTCACCGCTTGCCACGACCAACCATGGATTCGACGGCAGATACCATTTACTTTGGGGGTGCTTCGTTGTCGCTGCTCATTATTATGAACAGTCTTTTCCGAGAACTGGCTGGCTGCATCTGAGGAAACAGGAACCATTTCTCAAGGAGTGTGGTTATTATTCGATTAATCAACCAGATGAGTAAAATGTCACAGCCAAGGGCGAGAGAGAGACCGGAGGAACGCTCTGCGTCTAAGAACTTCAAGTCCTGTAAGTGCCGATTCAGAGATGGGAGACTTTATATGACTGGACTGCTCAAAACTTTAGTTCAGTTGTGTAATGTATCCCTTCTTTCGGTTACTACAACCATTTGTGACGTAACGCCAAGGCTCACAGCCATGCCGGCAGAAGATTTGACTGAGACACTTTACTTACTGAAGCAAATGCTTTCAGTTCTTGGCTCTGATGCCAGAGGTAGGGACTGAAAATGCGGATATGCACAGAAGTTCTCAGTTCGAAACAGGATAGTGAACTCTTAACTCAGGTTGAGGTGGAGTCGAAGAGTGAGGATCTGTTGACATCGAAGCCATTCACGCCTCCTTGAAGTCTTGTGTGCCAAGTCATATCTGCGTGTCCGAATAAGCCCAGCCACAGTGAGAAGTCACACCTACGACTCACAGTTGGGCTGCCTGATAGAAGGCAGACTGCGCAGGATGAGCCAATCGTTGTGTGCTCCAACCTCATGACTTTCTCATCATTCAAGTGAGGTTGTTTTCGACGTGACGGATGCGTTTATCGCCAGCGCTAAGAACACTCATTTCCTGTGATCCCGTCAGCTCCACCCGAGTTAAGAACGAATGTCTGGGTCACCGCCACTACCAAGGCGTGTGCTTCTTGAAATGAATTCTCCGGGTATCCTTGTGAACCAACCACGAGGCTAAGCTAGGCATATGCACACTCATGGACAGGTCGAAAGACTACACCAGGTGACCCCTTGGCATTTCTTCTTCGTCATGATAAACTACAGTACACAGAGGGTGTTGAAGTTGCTTTATTTGATGGTGCTTGCCTCATAAACGACCCTTCATTTCCTCAAAAATCTTCTGCAACTCCTCTTTTTCGAGTTTCTGGCTGGGCCATCCGACATTAAGCCCTTCAGCCTCATTGGGCTTCGGAATAACATGGAAATGGACATGGTCAACTTCCTACCGCATTGACCGGGATACAGAAATGAACTCAAATTCGGCAAGAGGATATCAAATACCTGATGGGCCAACCTGCCGTTGTTCTGCAAAATGTTATAGTCCTTTACACCTTGGGCGATGGCTATCTTCTTCACGATCGGGAGAACATCAGCCAAGTATTCGTCAGGAATATCTGCCAGCTTTTCGCCGTGTTCTATCAGCTTGGCATTGAGTCAATATTCATGCCAAACTGAGATTTCCCACGTTTTGGGATGACTAGAGCATGGCCTTTAGACAACGGTCCAATGTCAAGGAAGGAGTAGCTATGACCGAAGATTTGGATCACCTGTGAGGACAAGGAAAATATTAGGATCACACGAACGAATACTGCGTTTCAACTAGCTTGTAGCTGGGAATCTCTCCTGCAGATGAACTATATTAACCCAAAGGAGAGGTGTGACGACAATGTTCTAGGTAATACCTTTGATGATTTTACAGAAGATACAGGCGGCAAGACTCCTGGCACCATCAATCAGATTTCCGATGAGGTGTAATCCACCAATACACTTTCCCTTACTTTACGGTTGTCATTGTAGTGCTGTAATTCGGGGCAAGATGAAAGTGATGAGCCAAACAATGACAGTGTTGATTTCGCACGGCTCAATGTTGTTACTTTTATTGTAGACCAAATCCTCGAGGCTAGTTAGATACTTAGGCTATTTGACGTGTGAGGCATGGTAAACATGATTACTAAACCTGCGTTCACGAGGCTGACCCTAGCCCACAGCTGAACCACCACCACAACCATGAGTCTGATCGAGAGCGAATCGGAAAAAGATACGGGATTTCAAGAGGTTCCTATAATGTGCTCAACAAACCACGGTCGCTCAGTCATAATTTAGACGATATCTAATGAAATTTATTATAGTGACCTAAAGCACATCGGGTCCAAAGACGAATTCAGGCGTGCAAACCTTGTTCAGGCGATCAAGGATGCATGTATGAGAGTTGGCTTCTTCTATGGTCCGCTTTCATTTCCACGAATTTTACTACCTCTTACCCCCGGTTCAATAGTGAAGAACCATGGTATACCCGACGAGACTATCAATGAAACGCTGGAAATGTGTAAGAAGTTTTTTGAGTTGCCCACGGAGATGAAGATGGCCGTACGCACGCGCTTCACAACACCTTCATCCAAAATCTAAGCATTCTTCTAGATTGAAAATAACAAAGCCCCTAATTTCAAGGGATATTCCCCACTATTAAGCGGAAATAATGACCCTTGTGGCGCAGGAGACATGCAAGAAGGTTTCGAGTTTGGGTGGGAAGCCATCAATGGAGAAAACGAAACGAGGTCCGAGGACGGTGTAATGGCAGGTGCAAATATCTGGCCCTCGGAAGGGGATCTTCCCGGATTTCGAGACGCTGTCCTGTGCTATTAGTGCGTCTTTCAACGAAGTTTGAATAGTCCTTTCCAACTCTTCCAAACAGTCATGCAGCGGTAAAGCTAGGAAAATTATTGTTCCCCCTTTTCGCAATTGCATTGGATTTACCACAATCATTCTTTGATGACAAGGTACTCTCAAGTATTGTCATATGTTTCACTAGAAGTCAACTGTTTCAGACGAAATACTCTGCAGCTCTAATGAAGCTCTTACTTTATCCTCCTCAAACTGGCCCCTCTGATGAGCGAGTTATCGGTATCGGCGCTCACACTGAGTATACGATATACTTGTCTAGTTTCAAAAACCAATACTCACACGACGCGTTTTCGGGCCCCGCAGTTGGGAGGTAAGTCATAGGTCCAACCCCGCAGTTCTGGTTTCATAATGAACTATTTGCAGTGTTTTACGATTCTTTGGCAAGAACCTGGCATTCAGGCGTTGCAAGTCTTGAACACAAACAAACAATGGATCAACGCACCACCCATTCCTGGAACCTTGATCATCAAGTAGGTTTCGTATTCCAGGCAAATTGTCGAGGGCTGAACTTGACCTGTGAGTAGTCTTGGCGATCAGTTTGCGCGTTGGACCAGTGAGTCGTTATTTACAAGAGACCATGAGACGGGAACCCGGCCAATCTGTTTCTTGCAGACGATATCTTCAAATCCAATATCCATCGCGTGATCAATCGTAGTGGAATTCCAAGGTACTCTATTCTTCGGAACTGATTATAATGTAAGGCTTGATGTGAGTAATCAGTCCTGACCAATTCCTCCCAATCATCGCGTTTACCCTCTGTGTCAAGCCTATCCCTGGTTGCGTCTCCTCTGAACGGCCATTGAAATACACGATCATGAGTGCCGGGGAATATGTTAAAGCACGCTTGCAGGCAACTTATAATCATCAATGATGAGCATAATCTGTCAGGACAATTTTGAGTTTCCAAGCGTGGCCCACATATACTTTGTTCAATAACCGAGCAGTACAATATATCTGTCCTATGGGAAGCTAGATAGTTCTGATTTCTGAATCAATTTATTGGATGGTCACTACATTTTCCACAATGGACAACGCACATAGACAGTGCCCCCAAAGATCAGACTTGTTGAAATAGACGCTCGATGGCGTCGCGCATAAGATTGGATTCTATGACTTTGTTTCAAGGTTTGTTTCGTTGCACCTTTATGTACGCATACAGCTATATTCTCTCATATAAACTGAGTCTTCACTTTAAAGGATACGAGAAGCAGTGATCATTCACCATCCTCCACAAGTTTTACAATGATATTAGGGCCGTATAGCTTCTAATGTCTCCATCGATGTCACACTGTTTCCACGGATGACCTATTGATAAGTGAGCGGACAATAAGACTGGTGGTAAGATTGATGGCTCACAACAGTTCCAATTGGGTGTTTTTGAGCAGGAGTTGTCTCTTCAATCGCGTCGTCGATGACAAGATTGAGAAATAGGTCATAACCTCGAAGGGTTCCGCTAACTTTTCGACCACCTTGAAGGTGGATAAAGAGTTTTTTGTCCATGAACTGGAGATTTTTCGGTACGATCAGAGACCTCATTATGAGGCTAACCTCAGAAAAAAATCACCTTCTTGAGCTCGGGCTGAGAAGCTTTTGACATGGTGTTGGGGTGAGCAATAGAAATAACCACCTAGTAACATAAAACAACACGTGACTTACATCCCTCGATCTCGATGCTTTAAGGAAATTGTCTTTAAAATCATGTATAGACCACACAAACTTAAATCACGGTGCAAGCAGAGGGCACCAGTTCCTAGAACTCAGGATAAACAAAAAAATTATCCAGCTGTTGTATCTCAAAGGGGTGTTGAAATCTGAGACTAACACCCGAATAAGACCAGCAACTCGATAAATGGAGTGACCCGGACAGGAATTAAACCTGTAACCTCAGGTGTCTGGCCCATATGCTCTAACACTGAGCTACCAGACCTGGCTAGTCATTTGCAAGCTCCAGGTCAACCAACAAATTTCTCCCCCTGAGTCGTTGATCCACCGTAAGGGGGAGGTTTAGTGTATAATGAAACCGGACTGCCCATATATTGAAAGAGGTTCTCTCCAAATGGCCATCTTCCGTGCCCGTGCGGCATGAGCAATCTCGAGACAAGACAAGACATCTTGAACAACAATTTAAAAAAAATCTTGAGCAACTATCAGCGGCTCAACTACAAATCGGATAATCGAATGATCTTCATAGCTTTCAGATAGTGCAGTTGCGTTCGTATGGACCAGTAATAGATCGTAGGTTAAAGATCTTTCATCGTGTTTGGGTTAGTTTCGAGCGACCCAATTTTTTCTCTCTTCTTGCAGATACGTCTCTATATTTATATTGCACAATGCCACGGACTGTGATTTACGATTTCAAAAACATCAGATTTGGGATTAACCTTACAGAACTGAGCTGTGATCTTCAACTTAATGGAGATAGATGATATCGCGATCAGTGCCCTACACAAAATTGAAGAATCAATATGCTATAATATATTTTTCGGAATGGTGTCTACTGAACTCTGTACACCTGGAACACCGTCTTGCTCGGAGGCGTTTCCTCGTTTAGTCTAGCAGAATAATGAATTTCTACATCCAGTTCGCGAGAGTTCGTCTTCCTCTTCTTGAGGCTGAATGTTCCAGTCACGACGGAATCTAATTCAGAGTCATGAGTGTTTGAAAAGCAGAGTGTAAGGGGAAGGACATACCTCCTGTAACCATGATTGGATCAGATAACAAGAACAAAGTTTGCTTCCAGTGGGTTGGTTTACTTTGAGGGCCAGTACTGAAACTCGTTATTTCCTCCTTTTCTGGGCATAAGCTCTGTCTTCGTTTTGTAGCAGATTTACCGCCGACAGGCCAGATGTCAGCGAGAATGGGGTCTCCTTCTTGAATCAAGTTCACCGCTGCATGAGGAGGAATAGGACGGCCAGATGGTGCGAAAAAGGTATCAAAATAAAGTACGAATGAGTTAACTCTCGTCCGCTTCTCAACGGTGGCCTTTAGGCTGAAATTGGACACGAATTCTAGTTGGCGAGTGGTTATCTCGCCAAGAATTAGATCCTGATACCAGTGAATCTAAAACCTTGGAAGACACATCAAGAACTGACTTTGATCACGAATGGCTCGCTTGCTACGGTCTCTGGTCCCACAACATCGACAATTGCTTCGTCGCATGAACCCTCCGACATCGCAGTCATATCAAAACCTATCATAATCAGAAGGAAAATCAAGCGTCTTAATTTCGGACTCACCATAAACATCGGTCCAAAAGCCAATCCGATCTTTATAAATCTGTGTCGCATCGCAGAGTGCCAGAATCATCTGACATTGGCTGGGTACCATTAGTCCTCCTGGTCGCAAAAATCGGTCTCGTGCGAGGAGGACTGAATCCAACATAGACTCATAGAGTAATGCATACCCCATCCATTCCGAGACAATTATATCCACCTGTGTAATCCCATCTTGTAATTCAATGTTCTCTACTTTACCTTGAATGACGGTGACCACATCTTCGAAACCATTTGCTTTGATGACTTTTTCGGCTTTTACAGCAATTTCACTGGCGTCCACTGCGATCACACGTTTCGCCCCGCTTCTCGCTGCGAATAACGACAGAATTCCGCTGCCACAGCCCACATCGAGAACCACTTTGTCTCGGAATACGTGGGGATTGGTGAGAATGAAATGTGCGTATGTGGAGGTGCGCACTTTGTCTTGTATCATGACTGCATGGATATCTGTTGATGAGTCGTCAAGAATTAGTACCATGGTGGTCGGTGGATAAAACGTACCATTTTCAGCATAACTATTGAAGTAGTGGGTGTCGTTATCATGATCAAGTTCGGTCGTATTCGAAGGACCTGTTTCTTCAATTGCCGACAGGCCTAGTCTTTGTTGAACAAACTGCCGGCAATCAAGGAGGTTTTGCTGAGCATCAGCGATTTCCTCTTCCAGGGCGCGGATTTTTTTGGAGGGATCCAGGACATCTACCTCATCATCAGACCAATCATCCATGGGTAAAACCTCTGTAGATGATTTAATATCTCTGCTCTCCCTGACAGATAAGATGAGACTTGACTCACGCAGTAGTGGATCATTCTCCAGTACTGGCACTAAGTATTCGTCAAGGGTAAACCAAGATTCGGTTCCTGTGATTGATAGTCCCTCTGGCGATGAGATTTCCTGTATCCGAATGAGAGTCTACGAGCATTTTTAGGTATATTCAGACATACATTCTTTCGAATGTAATTCACTAGCCTGACACGCTGGAGAAAGCTGAGTTCTAAGCCAACAGTTAGAACCTAGCGATTCGAAGTAAACGTATCTAGACTTACTTAGCTTTGAACATACGGTATTCAGATCGAAGCCATACTTTTCCCGGTCATAGATAATAGCTTCGGATGCTGATGGTAGGCTACTCTTGTCAAATAACGATGGGCATTCCTGTTTTTGGAAGGAATCAGATTCCCAGTCGTCCCAGTTTTGATCATCGTCCTCTCCAGTCGAAGAAGAAACTGAGTCTGAACCCGCGCTTTGCTCTGAGGAACTGGGAAGTGGGAGTTCGTTGTTCATGTATTCGAACGGTTAAAGCAAAAGGGTTCTGATCACCTGGGCACGAGATAAGATCATTCGTGGGCTGACGATGACAGCTCCTATTTAGGATCACTTCTTAGAACTTGAGTGACCAACTGTGGCGTTTTCTTAGCTGAAATTTCGGTTCAGTATGTTTATTGTTGTATCAGACGCCCTTTTTCTCTAGAGAAGTGGGGAGATCATATATGCAAGATAGCTAGGGTAGCATGGTACCTTGTTATGAGTCCTAGAGGGGACCACAACGGCAATATATTTTGAATGCAATAGTGTCCCTGACCAGGGTCAAGCACATATTTGGGCTGGGTGGTAGGTTTCCCATCATTTTTGCTGCCATTTCTGTTTGTACCTGTGAGATATGATATTGGTATCGTGTTCATGGAGCATCTTGAAGGGATCTAGAATGACAAGCTCTCAAAGCATAGTTAATGACAATCACATGAATTTGAAGTAGTACCAGACTGTCATTTGTAAGACCATACTACGAACAGTGAGTATTCCGAAACCTGTTGTCCAACTTTCGGATGCACTTCTCTTTTGTGCTCATCCCTGCTTGGCATGAACTTCATGTCAGTGTTCTACTACTCAATAGAGACCCTTCTCTTGTTCTCCTCTCTGCTCTACTTGATGCTCTTGGCATTTTGCTCCCATACCATAACACACTACCTAGCTACCGTGTGTTTTAGGATAGGACCGTTGATATGTTTTCTTAATGTAGTCCAAGTCACCATTGATCTCATACCAATGAAGGGACTATCTAACAAACTAGGAAAAGGTGAATTATGTTATGCTCGAGACAGGAAAGGTGATGTGGAAGAGCTTCCAATAACGCAGAAACACTGGGAAGATGAGGTGTCTACCCTAGTGCCTCTATCCCTAATTCAGGAGTCTCCGAAAATACAAGCAACTTGTTCATCAGTTTATGTCAGGCGGAGAGTCTTCTGCCTTCTGCAGCCTTCTCCATCCTCAGAACTGTCGGTCTTGTGAAGCTGTTCTTGGTATTTCAATTCTGTAGTTAGGTTGTCACCTGCGTCAATATTCATAGCTGCGAAATGAATCTCAAGCTCAAGACTCTCAGACCATTCTGGTTTCCTCATCCTCGGTGTCGAGCCCTACTGCTGCGACAACAAATACCTCGAGCACCAGCGCCGCTCGACCCTTGGATGCGTGCATTGGTTTGAAGTAGGCAGGCATTCGAGACATTAATTTAACATTTTCCTCAAGCTTTATCAAACAAAAAATTGCCGCTCGCTTCCTCCATTTGACCGCCTTTTCGAACTATATCACAAGGAAACTAGGTGCCGAAAAGAAATCACATCTACTGAGATATGGATCATCTATATTCTTCGCACTGGCATATCGACCAACGCACCATACATTGCTTCATTATTGTATTTATCTACATGAAATCTTCTTCGAGTTCTAGGCCAGTCTTTCTGGAACTCATATCTCCTTCATCCGGATTGTCGAAGAGCGTGTCATAAGATCGGGCCTGTTTTTCTGCCTCCCGTCGTTTGGCTAATTCAAGCTCGGCCTTTCTCTGAGAGGTGGAAATTGAACACTAGACCTATTATGAGAGCAAGAATCAGGTGCACCTTTTCAGCTGCAGCGATACGTTTAATGGCGTTTTCTTTTTTGATCCGGTCAATCCTCTCTTGCTCATGGTCGACTTCTCGCTCCAGCTTCGTTTTATTGAGCCGGTTATTTATCGCATTCTCCCGCTTCTCCACGTACACTATACCACTTGGTCTATGTCTCAGGCCATACCTCCCGTATAAGGAGACTACACACCACGTTTAACCTGCTTACCTATGAGTGAGTCTCACATTGACAGCGGGAAATTTGGATATTGCCTTTTTGTCACTATAGAAGGAGACCTGACCAACAGCCATATCGCCAGTTTTCTAGGATGTATCAATGAAGTCCTAGTATTTGAACATGCTTACAGAAGCTCACACCTTCAAGTTGTCACCTGGAGTGTAGATGATAGTGAGATTGTCCTTCTTGTTTCCTAGTTAACTGAGTTCACGGTTCTGGAAGATGTTGACCTGGCTTACGGACCCTCGATAGAATTTGCCTTCACAAGCTGGGCGCAGTCAGTGAGAAGAGCCTGGGGTATATTTTCCCATGACATCCCCTCAGGCATTCTGAGGTATACATGGGCTGAAGAGAGCTTGTCTACATGGAACCAGACATCCTGAGGCCATGCATATTTGATCAACTCTTCATCTGGAAAACCAATGAGTATCAATTTCTCGCGAGACAAAAGAGTACAGACTTTCCACCTTGTCTTTCCCCATATAAATGGTGGCAGGCGGATTGTGTACTTATAAGGGCTCAGCATGGAGTTTTATTTCAGAACGTCATATACTTGCCAGTGGATGTGAAAATAAGGACCATCGTTTAGAAGATATGGATAGTAGTGGAAGTGATCACGATCGGCGTAGGCCGCCAAGAGTGTGGGAAATAGTATAGCATAAGCTAAACGCTGGCCAAACGCTGCTCAGCCCATCCAGTTTCCAAATCCTCTTGCATTGCAGAAGTTTTTGTAGAAACAAGTATGTGCCATAGTGTCCTTATACACTCATTTTACTCATGTTTCCTTGAGAAACAAATAGTGGACCCTGGACCCTGAATACTTATGAACCTTACTCCAAATCGATTAGGGCTTGGTCTACGTCAGCCATTGCAGTCGTTCGGCCAGGGCCCCACCATGCAAGCCCTTGCACAACAGCAGCAAATGCAATATATACAACCTCCGAAAACGGCCATCCTCTTCGTGGGTTCAATATCTGGTGGCATTACTGATGCATTTCTCAATCAGCTACTTGGGGTGAGTCCAGCCTCTCACATGTGAAGCTTATTCAAACCACTGCGGATTCAGGCATGTGGTCCAGTCAAATCTTTCAAGCGACTCATTACACCTGCAATGAAGCCTCAGGGATTTGGTTTTGCCGAATTCGAAGAGCCTGGCGGTGCAATTCGGGCTATGGACTTGTTGAACAATATCGAGTTACCAGCATTGGAAGACGGGTGTGTAAATAAGAAACTTCTGGTGCGTCCCTTGAGTTTTATTCATTCTGGCAAGCCTACGTCAGAAACTAGGTGAAGGCAGATGAGAAAACTCGACTTGTCCTGGAAGGTTTCAAACTAAACAGTGTCCCAACAGAGGTACTTGGTTCTACTCATCATCCGACTTTTTTATATTCATACATCTTGCAGGCAGACGAAGCTATTCAAAAGCAAGCGAAAGCAAAGATTGACGAACTTGTGGCGGATATCCACCGTGTTTCACAGGAAGCAACGAATAGCGGCCTTCTCGACAAAGAAAAATACGTGATTCCTCCCCACTTGCATGACCTCCAAGAAGCCGATCTTCCGGAAACTCAGCGTGGGCTTGTGATCTCTGAAATCGCCCAATTCCGAGAGCGTGCAGCTAAGCGCGAACGAGAGAAGATGCGTGATGTCCGTGAAAGCATTCCTGTTCTTACTAGCATTCCGAGTGGCCCAAAAGCTCGTGAATGGGGGAAGCCACAAGGTCAGACGGGACCATCATCCCCTGCCAGCTCGAAA
>Ga0153993_100257_pt1 | contig 19439 bp, 30 predicted proteins | sample TSNC077MetaG_FD_104706 | JGI IMG/M metagenome (GOLD analysis project Ga0153993, IMG submission 104706) | Attine ant fungus gardens microbial communities from North Carolina, USA - TSNC077 MetaG | ecosystem: Host-associated > Fungi > Mycelium > Unclassified | place: USA: North Carolina, Lumber...
CTAATCCGAAAATGAATTCATGGAGCGGTTGACAAGGGATGATCAATCACGATTTTCCATACACTATACCAAAAGGAAATGATTCTGGAGGCCTTTCCGAGGCCAGGTCCGTTACGGAGTTGTCAGAACAGCATACGGACCGGTCATGGGCACCGAAAGATCAAACCCGATGACCTAGCTGATTGAGTCGGCTTTTCTAGTTGCGACTGCCGAACCAGATATCATGGATCTTGTACAGACCCTCAATCTGAGACTTTCCATTTTCGAGTTATCTTTGCACTTCATATGTATCTTATGGTGAAGTATACCATGCTTGATTGAGTGAGTCTGCATGGTAGTAAACCATGCATTGAAGTTGACAAATGGGATTGATTTCCTGGAGGGTAATACTTGTGTAATGTTGTCTCATGCATGCAGGCATCACTTCTGAGAAACAGAAATTGCTGCATGTTTTGATTAGTTTCAGGCAAGATCAACATGTTGCCTAAAACTAATCAAGTCTGATTGTACGGCATGTATCAGAACTTTCCAAAAGCTGTTTTATTAATGTAAAAAGAGCTGAATTGTGTCCCCAGATGTGTAGGTCTCCTGAACTACATTACCTGAAACTAACCAAAGATGCAGTCAATTTCTGTTTGATGTCAGTCCATTGATAGTCCCTAAAAACTGATGGATGCTTGTATCTTTCACGCATCAGAAATCCAGCTAATGAGAATGCTTTTCTCAGAAGTGACGCCTGCATGCATATGAGACAACATTACACAAGTTCCACCTGCCAGGATATTAATCCCACTCGTCAATTTTGATGCATGGTTTACCACCATGCAGACTCACTAGATCAAGCATGCTATACTTAAAAATGGAAATACTCAGATTGAGATTCGTACAAGATCCATGGTTTGACCCAAAAAAAAATCCATGATATTTGTCTCGGCAGTTGCAACTCGAAATCGAACAGCGGCCAGAGAACCAAGTACTAGTCCCATCTTCATCCTAGGTAAGCAGGTGTCATCATTGGATCAGTAAGATGAAGGAGAAATACAATTTTTGAAGGAATTCGAACGAAAGTTAATTCAGGGAACCCACCCAGCCTATCAGTTCGCATTGTCCGACTGCCTCCAATGAAACTATCTGATGGATTTTCTCCCGGATAAGTGCCGTCAGTTATCGCAGTTGGTACCATGAGGGCACGGGGAGTGTTGCACAGAAGTTGGTAAAGTCAGGAGTCAGTCTCACAGGACGTTCGAAACAGAAAAGGGCGCCAGAAGCGGTAACAGCAGCAGCATTCGCTGGAAGAGATTGTTCCCAAGTTCTGATTTCATTTTCAGCATATTGCCGCGCTGCCTTGCTTTGTTCTAGTTCTAGTAATATCTCAGGAGGTGGATCTCACTTGCACGCGGCAGAAGGATATCTCATCTATGCGGATTGCAACGCCGTGAACGATAAGGCTGTCCAAAGAATCGCAGAGCTTTTTTAGAACGATCCTTTGTCTATGCAAACGTTATAGGGGATGGCCCAAAGGATCTTGTAACCCTACCGATTTGTGATGAAAGCTCTTGGTGACGAGAATAGAGTGGAAGACGCAAGTTCCTTGAAAAATGTCGTTATGCGCTTGATGGCCCAGCCCACGGGTCTCATATTAATTTCATTCGCAACAGAGGCATTTCAAAGAGTTCTACTGGCCTCCTAGCAACGATGATTCTGGGTCAATTTGAAATGAGGGTGAGGAACATTGTGGGCTATGCTCTTGATGGTGGCGCATGTATCTTCTCTCCGGCGACAGCAGAAGTCCTCATTTCGGAGCTGAAGGCCTCTCAGCCCGAGATGCTAGAAGTATTCCTGGCATATTCCTGGCATGATCTCAAAAGTATACTGATCCGTGAAGGAGGTGCAGGAGACCTTGAGAGTGAGAGTGAAGGACAAGTGGGCATTATAAGGCATGATGAACCCTGACAATGGCAAAGACATAGTCAGTTGATGCAGCACAGAAGATGTTGCAAGGGCCGTAAAAATCATAGTATACTAACTAATCTCCATTCCGGGTTAGTTCCTGTGCCTTGATATGTACAGACAACCTGCAAAGAACTTGCTGATGTTGCACCAACCCTTACGCCCTCAAAAGGTTAATGGATTAGGACTCTCCATTTGAAATCAGTCACAGTTGGAATACGACTCGTTTTTGTCACCAGCGACATAAAATACTCTCTGATGACAATGACAACCCCCAAGCCAGACGATCCTGTACAAAAATCTACCACGTCGCCCCCGGCATCGCCCACAGTACATTCTCCAGAGTCTCCTTCCCTTAAGCCGGCGACAGCTTCAGGCAAGGAGAAATCGCCGGAACAACGTATCAATACGACTCTGCACTCGATTTCACGCAGTGTTTCTCGTTATCCGTCTCAGAGATCATTTCAGAGGTCCTCGGGCAAGGGACACGAAACAGACGAGGCTGCATGGGGGTCGAACTTCTGGGTGACGTTAGTTGATCCGCAGGTGTGTCCGTGGCCATGGTAGTTGATCATGTCATGAAGAGCTTGATATCATCTGGCAGACACAAACATCTTTTTATGCCTGCCCAGCCACTGGTCAAGTTAGTTGGGATGCCCCCGTAGGGCATTTCGTGTAAGTTTTCGCTCTCTTGCTTTTACGCTCACTTCGATTTACAACTGTTATACAGTCTACCGCCGAGTTCTGAAGGAGAGTGGTGGGAGCTCAGCGATGATTCGCGTGATGGAATACCATATTACTATCAAACTAAGACCGGGGAAACTGTTTGGGAACGCCCCCGGGGCTTTGTGATCCCCCTGGGGATAGTGCAGGTGTGTCCGTATCTCTGGCCATCATGAGGAGCTAAATTTGTCATGAGACAGAATACCGCCCTTGGACGCCGTTTATCTACGAGCAAGTATGATCGTTTTTCACAATCGATACCAGACGCTCTTGGTTTTGATAATAAGGAAGTGGTCGATGAATTTGGCGTCCGCAGAAACCTTAATCGGCGTGTACAGACATCGGCTGGCACTGCACCCGACAAATTGCAGATTCGTCACACTCAGTCGAATCGTTCAGCCCAGAGCAGTTCAATCCGGAGGCAAGTTATCAGAAAGTCCCAGTCTGGAGATCCATCCAATGGAGGGCTGCGAAATTTAACACCGATCCCGGGGTCTCCGCACACCACAGAATATTCGATACCCCCTTCTCCATCATCCATTAGTTCTAGGGTAAACAGCAGTCCCGGATCGAAACACAAGGAAAGCATCAACGGAAGAGCACGTTCTAACGGTGATCATCTTACCGACTCATTCCGTCGGACAGCTGGATCATCTTTGACGGTCCGATCGCAACCCCAGAGTCTTAGCTCTGCTTTAGAATTATTAGCTACATCAGAGGTAGATCCCGTGAACCCTCAAAGAGGTTCTCCTTCAGAAGCTAGCTTCGGTACCCTTTCGAGCTATAAATCTGCACCAATCATACCGAGTATTGACATCCAAAGCGATTCATCGAGTGTACGCAGTCTTCGGGATATTTCACCGCCATCATCTAGGCAAGGTCCCGGCAAGCTCAACGGAAATGGCCTGAGCACGTCCAAAATTGCAGCCAAAGGCATCAGTGCTCCAATACCAAACCACGGTATGCTATCATTTCGGTCTCTTTTACACGCCTATGACACCTGACCAACTCTTTAGCTGCTACAATGGAAATGAATCCAATCAAGAACCGTGGTTTCAGTCAGCCTATCCCCGTTGACTGTGTACAAATCGCGCCCACGAATGGCTCGATAAAAAGTCTGAGTACTGGGTAAGCTCAAACACTGAGTTGATAATAATCGCAAGGCTGAAAGATGCATATAGGCCATATCCCATGTTACCGCAAGATCTTCAGATGGATATTCAACAATTCTCAAAATCTGACTATGCCAAACAATATTTCTCCACTTACAGAAGCGGATTCATTTTTCGGCGACGAGTGCCAGTTGAACAACTCATGACATGGCAAAAGGTTAGTTGGATAGTGCCATTTCTATTTGATGATGCACTGGGATTCACGGTTCGAAAACCAGTCACCGCTGACATCGCCACTTCTGATGCTCAACAGATCACTGAGCAAGGATGCTGTCAGAATCTTCAAGGTCATTCAGCGAATCATGGGAGATCGTGAGCGCGAGAAGCCGGTTGGAGTGCGACTTCAGTACGACGCCAAAGCGCCACCCATACATCTTAATGCCTCCTCGACGTCTTTGGCCTCTAGCCTATCTGGTGTCCTGGAGGAAGAGCGTTGGTTGATTGGGGAGGGTCTTGCCCATGGTGAACTACGAGATGAGATCTATTGTCAGGTGATGAAACAATTGACTCGGAATCCCAACCCGTAAGATGGCTGGCTCATAGATGTTAATTCACGCTGTTGACCGAATATGCTCCTTCAGGGAAAGTGCATTTAAAGGCTGGCAATTTCTATGCGTACTTCTCATCAGCTTCCCTCCATCAAAGGATTTTGAAACCTATCTTCAAAGTTTTATTCAACAACATACGAATCAACAGGAAGGTAGAATCGACATCATTGCTAAATACTGTCTACGTCGTCTAGCTATGATAACCAAGAAAGGCCCGCGCGGAAAGCCACCCTCTGTCTCGGAAATAGAGACTGCTTCAGTAAGCTAAACCCTCACCTATTTTTTTCAAGTCAACAAACCGGTCCAACACTGGTCCTAACTCCTTCTTAGGATGCTGCTTTCAATCCATCCACTTTTGGCGAATCATTGGATGCGATCATCCGCCTTCAAGAACGCAATTATCCACACAAGAAAGTACCTATCATCCTTCCTTTCCTCGCTGACGGCATCTTGGCATTGGGGGGGCTTCGCCTAGAAGGTATTTTCCGAGTACCAGGCGATGGCGATTCAGTCTCAGACCTCAAGCTTCGTATCGATCGCGGGTACTATACTCTGGACAATGTTGATGACCCTTATGTTCTCGCATCGCTCATGAAATTGTGGCTGCGAGAACTTTGCGATCCTTTGATTCCTGATGAGATGTACAACGAATGCATCATGAATTCCAATGACCCCGATTCCTGTGTCCGTATAGTCGAGCGCCTACCCACGATCAATAGACGAGTTATACTTTTTCTCGTCAGTTTCCTCCAGTTATTTTTGGAAGAAAAGACGCAGAGCATCACCAAGATGACACCAGCAAATCTGGCATTAGTTATGGCACCTAACCTGCTAAGGTGTAATTCTGACTCCATGTCGGTTGTTTTTATCAATGCGCAGTGGGTCTGCTTGGTATTATCTGCTTTTGCTTTCATTAATCTATTGATCGGCAGATATGAGCAATTGTTTGTCTACCATCTATTACTCCACCTCAAGTGCCATGAAGTTGATCCCCACTACAAGCCGACACATGGCCTCGGCGCCATTCAAGAAGCTCGCCCTCGAATAATGTCTCAAGCACGCGACCGCCGCGACCGCCGCCGATGACCTACCTTACTCTTCACTTTTCATTCTTTAATCGATCTTACACATAGTTCTATTCGGTGTAGTTTGTATATTGTACACAAACCTTAATTATACCCCGGATCGGTGGTTTTTGTTACCATTTATTAAAGCCCTTCTCATCTGACGGATCGTCTCGCAATTCCTGTATCTTCCATTCGTTGAAATTTTTGTTTGCTCTAGTTGACTTTTTATTCGCATTGACACGGCCTGCGTCTCGTCGGATAGAATCTAGTTCAGTCCTGATACGCGAGACTTCATCCTCGGGCCATAACTTTTCAACTTCAATATCCTGCCGAATAGTATCCAAAAGCCTGCTCATCTTGTGGTCGAGTCTGATACCGTTCAACTGCATCTCCTTGACGACATTGAGGACAGCGTTTGCGTCTCGGAAACTCAGCCAATATGTCTTGATAAGTTCACAATATGCATCAACCGAACAACCAAAAGCGTACGAGGCAATCGATGATGCTTTAACATGATTGAATATGGCCAGTGTCGTGTGAGGATTATGATAGATGTCGCGAAAAGTTGACATTAGGAGGGCAATGATACGCGGATACCAGAGAGGTCGCAGTGTAACATTCCGTTGAACCCTCATCTTCGGATCCATCTTCCTCGCTTCTTCTTCGTACTTTTGTGCCTCAGCAAAGACGTCGACAAGTGTCCAGTCTAGTAATTCCTGATCATTTCGACACAAATTCATCTCCTCCTTCTTCCTATCGAATTGCTCCTCCGCCACGGCATCTCCAAACTTGGGCATAGTGGGTGTTCGTCGAATGCGCTCGTAGAACTCGCTTGAAAATGCTTGTGTATCGAGAGTTTCAGCATTGTCCTTTGCAGGAGAACCAGAACTGGAGGCAACTTCAGCGGCTTTGAATATTTCGTCAAAAAGGTCCGCGAAAGCTCGCTGCTCATCGGCTTTCAAGTCAATAGGTTGGGATTTATCAGAATCAGAATATGGAATGACGTGGTCCCATGGTATATCAGAACTGCTGAAGATCGACTTGGAGTAGTCGGAGCTAGGACTGAACAAGGTCAGATGCAAATATGAAGGAGACACGTATGACTTACACAGAAGACGATGAGTTCAATCTGACCTGAGACCAGACTGTGGTAGAGCTTTTCAATGAAAGGGTAATTGTTTCAGGGCATGTTGTAAGGCATGGTCGCAACCTCCATCGACAAGTATGAAAACACGTCCTAGAAGCTGATCTTAATGCATAAGAGTAGTTGCTCGGATTGAGTTATGAAAACATACGGGTAGAAACATCTGTATAGACTTTCCTTGTAGATCTGAACTTGCTTGTTCTACTCAGCATGCGTTCAAATCCTTGTCAACTAATTATAAACCAACTATTTGAGTATCACAACAGGTCCAAATAGCATCGGGCATCTAAAATTCTACGTTACAGGCGAAGTCTCGGCGGTATGGGATAAGATAGACAACACAGATAGAGAAATGAATTACTTTCACAACAAATCAATCCCTCGGGGCGAAGGACACTTTCAAAGGCAGGTTCTCGCCCCGGAATTGTTCACCCCCCAGAGTTGGAATCATGACCAAACATGCCTCCCTCCTCAACTTTTCAATCTCCGGTGTGGGACTTAATTCAAAATTGTTGATAATCTCCACAGTCAAAGCCTGGACTTCATAAAGAGCAAATCGCCAGCCAATACAGGTCCGTACACCACCTGCAAAAGTCAAGCTAGGGAAAAGGTTATGAGTTGTACACGATCGAATCACAAGCTCAGAAACATGCGAGTAGACTCACAGGTTCCCATATACACCAACGTTCGGTTTTTGCTTCTTGTCGTTATCCCTGAACCATCTCTCCGGATTGAAAATATTTGCGTCTTCGCCGAAAATATCTTGATTCCTGTTTTGGCAGTCACAATCATACATATCGGGATGACCGAAACAGATGAAAGGGCCAAAAAAAGGTAACACAACCCTTGAGCACCAACAATCCTAATTGACAGCAAAGTATCTACGGACCTATTGTACCCTGAAATGGAAAGTATGACTTTCAGTCCTTTAGGGATGGGAAGCTCGGACAAAATCTCGCCAGCTGTCGTAGTGATCGACCGAGACAGCGGTAATACGTCATCTTTGACTGCTTGTCGGAAATTATGATACACAGCAGGATGGAACCTCATCGACTCCTAAAGAATTATCGCAGTAGCAACAGATAAAATCGGGAGTCAGTCATAACAAGAACATAAGCGGAGAAACGATCCACTCGGCCGTGGAAGAAATTTTGATTGTAGATAGCTTACCTTCAGGACTGCATTCAAGTAAGACATTCCATCGAGATCAGATGCGGTGAAGTCGGACCCTCCTCGCGCGTGGATGGCAGCCTGAGTGTCTCTTATCTCCTTACGAAGTTTCGCCTGCACATGTGGGTGACGTGCAAGCTCGAGGATTATCCAACAGAGCGTCGTTGCACTTGTTTCATGACCTGCTAGAAGGATCGTCCTGGCGATCAGCCACCGATAGTCAATTCATATTAAAATCAAATAGACTCTTCAGTGAGCCACAAAGAGATACTATAATTTGGAATTAGAACACACCGCATCTGCGCCAGTAGTTCTTCATCAGTGAGCTTCGTTTCTGCATTCTCCGATGCATTCGCCTGAACTAGATGAATCCAGGATCGCGCCAAAATCGCATGCCACGGATTATTTAGCATGTCAATTAAGAGGGGTGCTACACCAACCAAGCAGACTGAGGATATCTTTATTTCCTTTTCCCTGTAACGCAGCATCGAGTTTCGAATCAATGAGCTGACGAGCAACATCATTCGCGACTTTTTCCGTGTGGCGTGCGTGTACGAGGTTCCGGCGGTTCGAATACTTCGACATGAGCTGAAGCACCCAAACAGGTAGCACAGTTTGCATCAAGATGGCCGACCTTGACGGTGAACCGAGAGTATCAGACCTGTCAATTAGAATACGCCGGAAGAAAGAAGTGACATCATTTGAAGATGACCTCGAAGAAAAAGATGGTATCCAACGTACATGAGTCCCATATATGCTTCCATGAAGTCATTCTTTGTATCCGCCAATGCACCAAATTGATAGTCAAAAGCCGCTTTGAACGCAATAGTGGGCAAACGTCAGATTGGTGTCCAAACAAGTCATGCATACCTTCTCCAATAGAATCCATCGTAGCACGAGACAGCCATGTGGCAACATTGAACACCGCGGTTTGGTCAGACGAATTGACAAGCTTGTCTGTCCACTGATTTGTCAACTGATTGATTCAAACGTCAACAATCTTGACCGAAAAATCACATGAAACATACCTCCGCCCCCACTTGCCGGAAGATGGTCACGAATGCTTTGGACTGGGGTGCTGAAATGACCATTCAGAATTCAAAACCTCACCTCACCAGTACAGCATAATTACCGCCAAATCCGGGCAACATGACCTTGCGTTGACGCCGATGAGTTTCACCATCTGCCCACAGTAAACCCCGACCCATCAACACTCGAGATATTTCTGTCCTCTCGGACCATTTTAGGAAGTTGTACCCTTCAACTTGACGTCAGAACGATCGACAAACAGGCGCGCACCTTCTTACCGGAAGTGTGTAAGATATATTGCAAGGCTTTAGGATCGGAAATCAAAAGGCGATCCTCCTGAGACACACACTTAGCAGAGATCAGTTCATCAAGCGTAATAAAGACTTACACCAAATGCACCCTTGATTCTGACGATGTCACCATATTCCTTCTGATACTTGAAGTCTGCATCCCCAACCTGACTTTGAAACAACTCGGGTAAATTACCTATCAAGTTGAATTGGCGACGACTATCTCATGCCTGAATCTTCTGGGGGACATACCGAGTACAAATGATTCCGGTACGGGCCCGCGGACGAAAGCTACAGATACTTTTGTCGCTTTCCGATAAAGAGCATACGCGCCACCCACAATTGCCGATAAAATCACAATATGCAGAGACTGTTTATCGTGGAATAACACACAGGGAATTAATTTCGTATGCGTATGAGACAAAGTCAATGATGTAAAATGAGACATACATTATGCAAGCCGAATATCAACGATATATCGTGGACTAAGTGCATCATGTTCGTGTTGGAGATCGCGTATCACTGTCGACGACAACTTCCTTCTAACAGGACCTGATGGATAATCCGGGCCTAGAGCGGTGTGGAAGATTTGCAAATTTTCTGCTAATGTGTTGCCACAGGTCACAAAAGCCAATGACAAACAGTCGAATTCTGTCTACCTTTCAGAGGAGGCCCACTGAAGGACTTGCAAGATAAGATGACGAGTGATATAGAAATTTGAGAAGACTACTTTCACACGACTGAACTGAATGCTTCAGGTTGGGAGTGGACTTAGAATAGTTTGGGTTTATGAATACGGTGGGAGCTGCATGGCAAATGATCAAGTTTTCACAGATCTGAGTTCTGAACCAGTCTAATTGTGACACAGATTGGATTATTGTACACAAGGACACCAGATTCGCACACAAGGTCCAGACCTAGAACACCACGATAGGAACGGCACCGGTGAGAACGAGATGAGAAAATGACACCCATGAGCTTGTCCTGGGCACTATCTTCCGGAAAAGATCAGGAAAATATATTATCCGAAGATTTTAGCCCCCTTGCTCGTGTGTCCCATACAAAAGTAAGAGGTTGTAGAAGCCAAGCCTGATGATCATTTGGCAGGTCACATGGTAGGTAGTCAGCATCTGATCTTCTGCCATTTCCAGCGCTCATATTCCATGAGTAACATTGACAAAAGCCAAGAGACGAAGGCACAAGGCGCAAGTGGTAGTCTTATGAATCAAATTGAAGCCGGAAACAAAGATTGCTCGTCGTGCCGTATTGTCGGGAGTGGGACCTTTGCTGGGGTGGGTATCTATGCTTTAATGCAAGCCAGGGCCACGGCCCCTGGAACACCTGCTCAAAAAAGGATAATTGGAGGTTTGGGAGTTGGTGTGTGCTACGCGCAGTAAAATATGAACTGCCAGGTTTATTTCTTTCACTGCAGCTATGCTAATCGGGAGTGTAATTCGGTGGTATCAATGTAAGTCGGGAGCAATCTGGAGCTGTTGTAGTAATAATTCAGTTCCTCTACTAGAAACGGATCGATTACGAATTCGACATCTCGAACCAAAACTCATGAATGAGTAAAATTGGCTTTCCTCTTCTCAGCGAATGCGGCCATGCCTTCGGATACATCAGTTGCATGTTTTGGAGCACAGAAAACCAGTTACTTGCCTTCCTTTTGGTCATTAGTAGCAAACAATCCGTGGAAAATCCTCCTCTCATACTTCAATCCCTCCGTTAATGTTGTCTCATAGGCTGTAATGTATCCATTAGTTCCCTAGAACTCACATGTTCAATTGAGATGCAGTACCTTCATTGACAACTTCCTTGCCAGCTTGCACTGAAATCCGACTCTTCTCAGAAATTTCCTTTGCCATCGCAATAGCGTCCTTAACCACTTGTCCCTCGCCCTCTCCAACAATCCTGCTGATCATACCCCACTTATCTGCCTCCTGAGCCGTAATCATTCGACCAGTCAAGACCATCTCCATAGCTCGCGATTTACCGACGAGTTGCGCAAGACGCTGAGAACCTCCGCCACCCGGAATTACACCGAGGTTGATCTCAGGTTGACCAAACTTGGCACTTGGTGAGGCGAGGATGATATCACACATGAGTGCGAGTTCGCAGCCTCCTCCGAGCTTCGAAGTCTTTCAGTTAGGCATTGCGATCGAATGTCCCACTGGAACGTACTGCAAATCCGCTAACAGCGGCGATGATAGGCTTGCTGATTTTAGTTATGTCCGCCCAGTCTTCGAGAAACCTGTTCTGATACACATCCGCGACTTTGAACTTGTATCAGTACATGTATAAGAGATGTAGCTCAAGACAATGACAAGAAACTCACATTGCTTGTCCTTCATTTCCTTGATGTCTGCTCCAGCTAGTAATGAAAGCATACTATCATTAGTCCACATTTAGTGAATCTAACTCAATGTCTACTAACCAGCAAAAGCTCTCTCCGACCCAGTCAGCACCATTGCACCAACTGTGTCATCTTTATCTGCACCTTTGAGTGCCTGGTTCAATTCCTTGAACAGCGGGCTACACAAGGCATTAAGTGCTTTCGGTCTGTTTAACTGGATGAGCAGAACATGGGGCTCTGGGCGAGACGTTATGATATATTCATAATCTGCAACAGAAGACATTTTATGACGCTGAATTGGTCCAAAAACAGATGTTACAGGGGTGATCGTCCTGCAGGTACGAGAAAGACCGGAAAGCTGAAAACAGTTGTGGAAGAAGGGACGGGAGAGATGAGCCATTCCGGCAACCTGAAAGGGGAAGATAGATCAGAGTGTGACTGCGATAAGTGACTGGATGAAACCTTGTCAGCAGGTGCTGGCTTGCGAAGCCCAGTCTGTTCCCAGTCTGTTCCCACGTATACATGCACAAAGTACAAAATAAAAGCAGGTTTAATCAGTTTCATTGACGAGCGGGTAAACAAAAGACCTCAAATTTTGACATGCATTGGCAAAAGAACCGACAACGGCAGAACGTCCTCAGATAGTACAGAAAACTTTAAGCGATGATAGCTCATGGTACAACATTGAAAGGCGTGGCAATGTTGTAGGGAAGAACTGACAACTTCTCGGGATCCCACTTGACATAACATTAATCATTAGTCTGGGATCATAATGACTTATGCGACATACCACTCCTGAGGTATAGTAGATGTCCGCCTTCACTATCTCCCAAACTCTGTTGTCATTTTAATATCCGACGGAATGTAGGGCCAGACCGGGGACGCACCGATCGATATTATCTGCCTCGAAGATGAATACAGAGCCGATCATTTTCTTCGGCGCATCTGGGGTTGCGACAGACTCGGGGGTTAAAATAGCACCACCAACACCTAAATCCAGTAACTAAGAAACGAGTTTCAGAAAATCTCACTACGTACGGATAATCCCTTTACCGAAGTTGGCCGTCGCGCTCTCGACATGCTTTGGCCTGACCGAGAGGCGTTTTTCGAAAGTGCCTTCTTCAGTCTTGTCAGGGGCATACACAATCCAGCGCTGACGAGGGACAGAGGACATAGTTAGAGTCAGGTTCAGAAATGTGAAGAATGTGAAAGCTTTGGACCGGAGTTGACTTCGGTCCGTCCTAATCCGCTAGCACTATTCCGGAATTAGGGGCTGCATCTGCAACAAAATCCTTTCCGACTGTAGAGTTCCTCCAAGTCCCCGACTCTTTCTTCCCTCTTATCGATCTGGGATCATGCAATCGCCGAAAGAAAGATTTGATGGATGGACTCCTGTTCTGCCAAGTCTACCCATGGACAATGCTATGGATGTGCAAGACCAGTCTGTGACTGACCAATTTCATCCACTGTTCGCATCGCCGGAAGGTGATGTTGTGTTGTCTGCTCGTGGAGGCCGGACTTATTTTCGTGTGCATTCTTATACCCTGAAGACTACATCAGGGTTCTTTAGGACCATGTACAATTTGCCACCGTAAGTCGAGGCCTTCCCTTCTTGGGCTCTCGGGGGGTCTCAGACTGATATCTGCAGGTCCAAGTCCCCTGTCGACGATGTGATCTACTTAGATGAGGACGCTGAAGTACTTGAGCCGCTTCTTCAGATGGTCTGCGGCCTGGAAGTGCCACCCATGACAGACTGTGATCTGATCGAGAAGATTCTCTTTGTTGCCGAAAAATATGAAATGCCTGGGCCAATTTCAATTCTGCGACTTTTAGCCTCTACACAGAGCATTCTGGATCACCCCCTCCGTCTTTATTCATTTGCTTGCCGGTACGGGTGGGAAAAAGAAGCCAAACTAGCGTCTAACCAAACACTCAAACTCGATTTATTCGATCCCTGCTACCAGGAAACACTGCAGCAACTACCTTCCAAAGCTCTTCTTGATCTGCTGAATCTACGTCATCAAAGACGGGAACTGTGTGTCTCTGCATTAACCACCTACTAGCAACAAACTGATCGACCTTGACAATTAGATTACGCAACAGACTAGATAACCCCCCCTTTGTTTCTGGGATTGCCGCAAACTGCGTTCAGTGTGATTCAATTATTGAGTATCACACTTGGAGAGAACTGAAGTACAGAATTGTTCTCGAGATGGACCGACATCCGCAAGGGGATACTGTGCTTACTTCTGGACTTAATGATTGGCCAGAAGCCAAGGCTTGCTGGGGGGCAAAGTGCAGCAAGAAGGATTGTGGTCGATTGCTTTATGACAAAGGGGAGACATTCCGAGTAATTAAACAGTGTATTGATGAGCTTCCATCAACTGTATAAAACGTCACGTGCCTTATGTTCAAGGGGCGCGTCAGATTAGCTTTACTAAGTTATAACAGGTGATGCAATACAATACAATCAAAACAGTTCCTCCACAATGCCACCCATGCAAACTCCTCCTCGTAAAACTTGTGTACGCTCAAGATCATCATCTGTCGCTCAGAAACCTCCCTCAAAGCGCAAAAATCTTTCTCCAGACATCCTTGAGCTCAGCAGCCCTGATGTCCATTTTCGTGTGCCACCGAGACGACGGAAACCATTGATAACTAAGACAAAGCACAAGCCGAAGCTGAAAGCTCCGATATATGATAAGGATGTAATCGAAATTTCGTCTGATGAGGGCGAGGTACCGCTCTCTCAAGAGTCCATCGCTGCAAACCTGCACCGCCAGGTCAAGAGCCGCACCCACGTTTGTCTATGTTGCTACTCCTTGTCACCTCACTTATCCTCTCTCACCTTAGGAGAGGGACAAGTATAAAACGGCTTATAACTCGCTCACTACAGAGCTCGCCAAGGTCCGCGCAGAACTTAACGAGGTCAAGGTCAAGGCGTCACAAGATCAGCCTGCGAATGGCAAACTCGTCTTGGTAGGTCGCTAAACTACAATAGAATTCCTCTTCAAGTTCCAATACCTCTCTCTATGACAGAGATCTTCAGAGGTTGAAGATGTCCTCAACTGTGAGATCTGCACACGTCGCATGTACACCCCTTACCTGTACGTTTCTCCTAACATCACCAGTGTGATGTGCTCACTTTGTTATGAAATAGGTTACCTGATTGCGGTCATACCTTCTGTCTCTCCTGCCTCCATGATTGGTTCGGAATGGCACATGCACGCTTCATACAAGCAAACCCCAATTGGCGTCGGGAAGTGACCGACATGTGTATTGCACATATGCAAACTATCCTTCGACCAGAATACCTTCGACATCCCGACCTCCACCATCACTTACAACGATTGCAACAGCCTGTACCTGAATACACATGCCCCACTTGTCGAAAGCGAGTCAATCAACGTCCAGTGGAAGTCTATGCGCTAAAGTCCCTTGTGCGAACTATCTCGGCTGCTGACAAGGAGGAAGGAGTAGATATCCCACCAGATCGGTCTTCTATGGATCAATTTGGGCGCTTCACTGACCCTTGGTCCAATTATTTTTACTACACTAGGGAACATTAACTGCTTGGTGCTTCTTTCATTGATGCTTCTTCCATTGATACTTTTTCCATTGAATATTTCCACCTCAATTGTTCTATAGTCATACAAGAGCATGTTGGCCTATACTGCTGATACTATCAAGCACTGTTATATTAATATGATGACTGATATACAAAGAATGAAGGAGTGTGAGGTACAAAAAAATAGTCATGAACACACAAAACATGAGATAGATATCTTATCACCGCTTCTTCGCCTTTGCCTTGCCAGCCGCTTTCCCTGCAGTCTTTCCCGCAGTCTTTCCCGCAGTCTTCCCTGCAGCCTTACTAGTGCTAGATCGAGCACGTTTGGCGGGTGGAGCGGTTCGAACCTGCACAGGCCCCTCAATGATTTCAGTTTCATCAGCATTTTCCACTTTGCGTTTGGTAGTCACACTCTGAGAGGTGCCGACCCCGATATCTGCTTGATTCAATCTCGATTTCATTGTTGGACTCTGCTTCAACGATGTAATAGACCCTTTCGCAGAGCTTCGTGAAACGGCAGAAGAAGCTGGTGACGCCCTCATCGATGTTGATTTCTGTTCACTCTTCGCACGGCCAGATGCGGACCCAGACTCCAAATCACCATCACCGTTGCCACTTGCGCTGATAGCGCTTTGAATCGTCCTTTCGCCAGACCCCGATGTCGGTGAAGGTTCTTGTCCGACATCAATTCGACTCTCCCTCCAATCTCTTACCAAAACACCTTCAGTAGACAAACCGTCTTCAAATGCTCGTATGTTCTCGGCCTGTACATCACACTCTCTTGTAGTATTCTCCACGACGCCATCACCGGTCATTTTTGCCCCAAAAAGTTCAAGTGATAAAGATCCTGAGTTTTTGACCAGATACCTTGTCTTGAGTCTAATCTTTTCATCACGGTCTCGGTCTTCATCCTTGGTGGTGGCACCATCAACTGAAGAGGGTTCACCCAGATTTTCAATCCATTCCCAAGGCCTGTTGACGACTGGATGATCAAACACGAGGGTACCAGCTGAGTCCAAGTGCGAGTTGACGAGGTTGGAAGCGCTGTTGGTTGACAGGAACGAGAGTAAGGCGAGAATCTGTTTACGATACTCCAATGGAAGATCGGTAGGTAGTTCAAAAACTGGCGTTCTTGGGTAGTATCTAAATGGATCAAAGGATAGTGGTTTTGCGGGTTGGGGAACTTCTGGAATGGGGAACGATTTGTCAATAATCATGAACCCTAAACCCAGACTGCAATAGGTCATAGCTTACCGTCTATTAGGTATAGGAGTGTATCAACAAGAAGTGGGTAAACGACAGGATTCAGGTGGTCTGCTGTACCATAATGCTGCAAGAACGAGGATATAAACTTCAGTATGCGTACAAGAATCAACAGACGTACCAAGGCAAGATGAAAGAGATCGTTGATCAGTTCCGAACTGAGATCTCTGAGTTTGGGAGTCCATGCACCGCGGAAACCAAGGTCGAACTGTAGCAATCGAACTAACAAGACCACCTGTTGTGAAATGGTCATTGACAGATCTTCACCACTACTAACGGGGACTTGAATAGATCCATTTGATTCAGTAAGGGTCGACCTGATCACAGAAAGTTTATCGCGCAAAATTACCACGAAATCGTTTTGAACCATCGAATCAAGATTCAGGAGCAGAGGCCCTTCTTTCCAGAACGGTTGAGCGATATACACCAAAGCGCGCAGTAACTCTCCGACTCGGCGGAGCTTATCGGTAACATCAGTCATCTGCCCAGGTTTCAATTCCTGAAGCAACTCGTTGATACATTTGAAACCGTTGGCAATAAACTGAAGTGCAAAAAAGGATATCCCGACATATCATCAGTCATGCCGTAGATAAGATAACAGGGACATCTGACCTTGCTAGCAACCGTAATGTCAGCCCCTCGTGCCATCTCCCCGACATAGTACGCCTCCTCCGAAGTCATTGATTGATGAAAAAGCATGATAGACAACTTATTGAGATTACCACTCGCAGCATCGCGTGTAGACTCCTGGGAGAGAGCCTTCCCTAATTGTTTGACTGAGAACTGCATTTGTATCGTGGTGGCGACAATCTTCCAGGGGCTCAGAAGGCAGGTTACTTCGGGCCAATCATACATATCCGTTTCTGTTCGCACTTTATTTAATTTCGTGACCTGCTAGACAGTATTTGACACCCACCATCAACATTTTCACCCAAAATAATCCGTAGACCTGCAATGATGTGCTGTCCCAAATCAGCTGAAGACGTTTCAGATAGATAGGGAGAGTCTTCAAATGCTGCTCGGATCACATCCAGATTTCTATAAGCACCCTGACGAAAATGGATATCATAGCATAATCGGTTTCGAAGCGAGGTAAGCTCTGCCCTAGTGTCAATTGAGATGTCTGATTTGTTCTCCAAATATATCAGGAGAGGAATATGGGATACCAAGCAAGAAAAGTGAGGTTCTTCGTATACAGCACGCCGTCTCGTCTGCAGACACTGGACATCGAAGAGATCAACTGGAGGGATGCCACTTGAATTTGGATTTTCTTGTAGCAATAGCTGCTGGAATATATTGTTGGCAGCATTGAGAAAGACCTGAACCTCAACACCAGGCTCGGAAGCTCCAAGCTGCCAAGCCGGATAAACCACACCCGTTAGAATGGTTGTCGTCTTAAGGGCACCATGAACGCAAAGATGCAACAGAACCACTGTGACAACTTCCCAAGCTTCAGCACCCAGTGCAGCAATCTCATTCTGACCGGGGCCACCAAACCATCTTTGTACATCACCATCTAAACCATCCGGGAGATGCTGGTCAACCTGCCACAAGAAGGTGCCGTATCTCAACGCGCAAGCCTTCCGCTGGACAGCGTCCGGGTTCATTGCCGGGAGCTGACGCAAGCTTGCGATAGCGTTGTCCCAGACCTTCCATGCCCAGTCAGGCGAGGTGCGATATTTGATCCAAAGGCCATTGGCAAGTAAAGAAGGGGCCTCTGCTTCTGTATCGGCAGCCATCATAAGAATTTCGGGAAGGACATCAGGAACTATGTCAGGTCGCTTCGTGACTGGTCGCAGAGCCTTTAGCAATGGTCAGTAAGTTCAAAATTAGACCGTTCAATCATACCAGCGTGAAGTGGTGGAGATCAGAGTCTATACGCTCTCTTGACGCAGGACTGAGATACCGACGGTCCCGATCGAATTCCACCATTAATGAGAGCAATCCTCTTGACTGTATGCCTTGTGTTTTCCAGGCTTGATGGGCGGTATCAAGGGCAAGAACAATGTTCTGTCGGATATCCATACACGACCAGATAGTCGCAAAGCGGTGAAGAGTATCGATGATAGTGACAAGTAATTCGGGATATGAGGTCTTTGGGAGTAAATGGAGTGTGAGCTGTATAGAAAATTAGAATTTGGTATACCGTCACATTCGAGATAAAAGCATACATCAAGGATACAATCAAAGTATTTTGAGTAAAACATAAGTTCAACAGAAATACAGTATATGCGCAGGAGAGTAGAGCTTGTGATGGTAGATTTTAGGCTGCTCATACAAGCAATCAAGGAAGACATCCTGAAAATTGAGCTAGCTGACTCACCTGGTTATGTATTGCTGTAGCCGGGGTAGGAACCAATGCTTGAAAACTCGTGATTGCTCAAACCGAGTAGCATTGACGAGTGTCTTACACCTGTCCAGTAGGACAGTAGAATTACATACGTTGGAATTCCCCTGTTCGCCTATTGAGAAAATTAGAGTACGAACAGAAGTCATATGAAGAGACCTTGCCACCAAAGAGTTCAGGAAGAATAAGACGAACCCCTTTCCGGATTTCCCGCTCGACGATGTCTTCAGGTGTCTCTCGAACCCTAACACCATACAACGTCACTTTCCTTTGATTCAAGTCAGACAAGGTTGAACTGTGTAGAGGAATCCAACGCAAGAACTGGCGGTGTCGGGATTCGAAACTCTAGAAAAACTGGTTTAATTATCATAAAACTCGAACCGAAGGGACATACTTCAGTTATAGATAGCCCCGTTTCTCCTCGTGCAATCAACCTTTGGATGTACTTCGCATACGAGAACAACTCCCGCTTCACCAACTCTTCATAGAGGAGAGCAATATGTCTAATACTCTTTATTTCTTCAGCAACTTCTGAGGTGTCAAGCCAGTCGAACAGCTGATCCTGAAGGAAGTCATTTGGAGTCTCGATATCACGACGAGTAGCGCGTTCGCAAGCCCTGTCTCTCCATGACCGTATGAGAGTGACGGCAGCGAAGGGTCGATGATCACCATATTGTAAAGGCGTGACACTCCAGGTAAGTAACATATCAAGTTTTTCTTTAAATGCAAGTGTGTTGTCCAGCTCGTCCTTGAAGAAGGATAAGGTTGCTATATCAGTAGTTGCCGAGATGGAGTTGAGTAGCTTAGAG
>Ga0153993_100260_pt1 | contig 19355 bp, 15 predicted proteins | sample TSNC077MetaG_FD_104706 | JGI IMG/M metagenome (GOLD analysis project Ga0153993, IMG submission 104706) | Attine ant fungus gardens microbial communities from North Carolina, USA - TSNC077 MetaG | ecosystem: Host-associated > Fungi > Mycelium > Unclassified | place: USA: North Carolina, Lumber...
CAGTCCAGCCCAGCTATGTGTAGGGATACTGATCTACATCGTATTATTCCGCTGCATGAAAATTATGATTGATTAAAGGTGTTGTATAATAGAAAGTTGCTAAGTTTTCAGCTGGAGAGATGGTTGAGTTGTTGGAGCATGAGACCTGAATGCAGAAAGTCCTATGACAGATGCAACAGGTTGGACGTTCGAGCCTCATCTTAACCACTAAATAATTCCACACAAAATCTGTGAAGAATCAAAAAAAAAACAAGAAAAAAAACCAATCCAGCAGCTCTGGAAATAAATTCCACAGCTCTGAATTGTTTTAATTGCCCAACTTATTTTCAGATCTCTATTCAAGCTGTCCACCCCACCACAACTCTCTTGACCATGCTGCTTTTGGTCTTGTCAGTCACTCAAAAAATCTGTGCTGAATGAGCGTAGGCTTGAACTGGACCTCAATCTGGATCCTTGCGGCCTGATTGATAATGGCAGTGGCTTCATACCGTCAAAATACCTGGCAGTGAGTTTAAATAAATGAAGGACTGTTTGGTCGCACACTCAACATGGCAATCTCTCCTGCTGGCACGACGGGCTAATTCGTTCTGGTGGAGAGCATCCTCTGAAGGGTCTATTAATGTTTGTGTCGAGATTTCTGAAATGACGATCAAGCTACAAGTTCTTAATTCTTCTGGTAGGCTATTGATCAGCATCACACAGCTGAATGAAAAGTCCACCGTAAGTCTGTCCCCAGATATTGGACAGGACTGATCAAAATGTGACGTCGTTTTTTTTTCTTTCTTTTTCTCTACCTACTTGTATGACAAATGTGAAACACTCCTCCTAGTATAAATACCGGTTCTGCACTTAGGCTCATACTCAGTTGTCTACCACACCGGTGACGTCTGAGGTGAGCTCTAGTTTTCTATTATCACGATCGGCTCTCATCACTGTATTATAGTTGTTTATTATTCTAGCATTTAATTCCAGAAATTCAGGATAGGAAATTGGTGGTGTCTATTAGTTGCACCAGACTGGTCTATGTATGATGCAACAACCTCGAACAAGCTCAATTGGTGCTGGGGGAAAGAGTGATGGTAGTCGACAATGTGAAGCTGCTTTGGATAATAGCACACTTTAGCAGTGTTCATAAGAATAATCATCCAAAACAAATAAAATTAACCACAACCTAGATAAAATTTCAGTCTTGTCTTTTCCATTGCTGTCAACATTGTGAGTTCTCATTTGCTTTATCTCTGATGGTTATGTTATCTGTCTTCTGAGTATTTTACACCTCAGTTCTGCATCATTAGAGCTGAGGTGAATATCTGTCTTATTTCTTTGAGTTGTTTCACTAAATACTGGTCGTACCTAACTGACACATGTTGAGAATATCACTGTATGGCATTTGAAAAGGTATGACAAGTACGTGACTAAATTGTCTAGGACACTCAAAGTTTTGTTTCATTTTTATCCTTAACTGGTCTCCTTCGCTTTTGGGCTACCAAAAAGCAAGGCTACAGCCTGCATTCCGGGTATTTCTATGGTACAGGTCGTCTCATCTGTGCAAAACTGTACTTTTTTAGGATAGGTTTTTTTCTAACTATGATAGGCAGGATAAAATTCAATCACTCTAGGTATCAGTCTCATTCTATGATACTGAGTGCTTATACTCACTCTGGATACCCTCCACTCGGTACAAAAGAGGGATGGCTAGAGAACTTGGGAAGATTCTCCTTAAGATCATAGGCACAGGCATGCCTGGTTTTGCCTTTGGCAATTGTATCCCCATTGATCTCGATCATCATATCTGTCTGTAGAGAGATAAATTTATTTACTTCTGAAAGTGAATATACATATATATTAAATCATCATAATATTCATAGGAGACCAACTTGAATTGTTGCGTCATGGACATCGCATCAACTCAGGAAACCATCCCTGTCCTCTTTTCTCTAGTCGTGTAATTGAGTGGATTTTGTACATTGGTTTGGGAAAAAAACTTACCAGCCTCATCATATGATTTGCAGCGAGGCATAGGACGAATATCCGTTTACAATTTGGGATTTCTTTGAATGGGTAACTAATGACTGGATATCGGCAAGACTTTACATGGAACCGTAAATCCACTTACGAAGCTCCGAGCCGATATGCTGCACCTAATCCAGATACAACGGCAATTTCATGCATGTCTAGTACGCGCAGCTAAGATTAGAAAGGACCCTCCATCTAAACAAAGAAACATACTGAGGATAGTCCATGCTCCAGCAAACTGAGTGTGATACTACGAGAAACCGCCATTGATATTAAAACCTCCAGATATATACCATGCAAGGCTAACCTTTCCGTTGATCAAGCCCATCCATGGTACAGTACCGGCATAGTGCTGCCAACGATGGCTTTGTTGCTTCCACCATTTTTCCATGATCACTTCTTGTTGGCTTATCTCACCTTTGGTCCAAAATTTCCGACTTTCAGGCGTGTTGTCTAAGAAGATGGTCTGAAAGACGTGGCGATCAGGCGGAGGTGAAGGTTGTCCGATTTCACAGTCTTGACCATTTTCTGTAGCCTGACGTGAGGCAACTAAACCACTTCCGCATGACAATGCCGATTGACTGTGAGGGACACCTCTCTGAGCCTCTTCAGTCTCAGTTGCTGGGTTTCCATGAGGGCCAAAAGGAGACTGGCCGTCAAACTGCATGTATGAGGATCTATTGCCAGCTCACCAAGCCAAAGTCCTACCTGCGGCTGATAAACTGTGAGATCAAAACTCATTTCAATTTTGCTTCTGTCTTCGGGCACACTACGGACAAAATAGAGCGGTTGAAAGCTCTTCTCGGCAAACGCATATTTCTTCCGTCTTTCACGATCATCTTGGTGTTCCTTTGAACGGAGCATGGGTTCATATTTAACACAGTAATGCTAGGAGAAGACATCAGATTCAACCTATCCAAATGACCGATGAAATTACTCACCTTCTCCATGTACAAGAGGTCACTATGTGTAACCGTGACATCCCACAAATACTGGGCAGCATGTAAGACCAACAAGAAAGGTGTTGTACAAAGAACATACCTTGACATTGCCCAATATCCGCCGTTCCAGCCAGCTTGCATCATTACCCAAAATCCGGAGAGCTGCATCTGCGTCACAGCAGAGTATAAGTTCGTCAAATACTTCCATCTGCTCTTGACCAGGGTCTACAACCTCTTGAGCACTGTTGGTCCCGTGAGTAGGTCGACTCCAAATCTCGACTCCTTTGCGCCTCCGTCTGACTTGAGTGACCTCGCGTTGAGTAATGATTCGGACAGAACCTTGGCCTTGATCCTCGACTACAGCTTTCCAAACAGAATAAAGACTTGACAGGCGCGGAAATGCGCACATACGAGGTATGGATGCCAGAAAGGTGTCAGAAGAATACTCGAACTGTCATTGAAGTGGATAGTAAGATCAAAAGATCCTTGGGGAGAATTTTGAACGTGTTACCAGACGCATATTAGGATCCATGAAAACACGCTCGAGAATAGCACAGGATATATAAGGTGTCTGATTGCCAGTTCCAAAAAAGAGGGCAACGAGGGGGTAGACGATGAGATCACCAAATTCCTAGCACTTTGTCAACCAATCGGGAATAGATCGAAGAAACGTTCCAACTTTAGAGAACCGAAACATTTTCAACATTGTACTGACAGATATCAGAGCGAAAACCGGCTCAAAAGTCTTAATGATCTTGAGGACACGACCAAACTTCCTGATGTCGTCGCTAAACCTGTGTATATATTTTATTCAGGGTTAAACTTGAAAAACGCTAGGTGAGCCTTACTTATCAATTACTTGGCTTGGAAATACATTGCTCCAAAACTCTGTATCTGGGTCACGCCCAAAGCTCACTTGCATGCCGACATCAGAAGCTTTGAACCCCAGCCTGTCGAAAAGTGCATATGTATTATAAAACACAGGGCTTGCGCCTTGCACTCCGTCATTGATGTAGTCTGCGCCGTATTTATCTTTGTCTATGGGAGCAGATGTCGCCATCCCGCCTGCATTGGAAGAGCGCTCGTAGAGTGTCACGTCGAATTTATCGGGATGCTGAGAGAAAGCAAAGGCGGCGGACATTCCGCAGGCTCCTCCGCCAACAATCAGAATGCGGGTTTTGGCTGACATTATGGTTCAGAATCAAGATGTATCGAGAGGACATGATCATCCTGGATGTCAGGACATAATTATGTCGACAAGCACAACCTGCGATCACATTACGTCATTGATTTACTTTGCTCAAAGCTGACAGCCTATACAGTCATTTTCATTCTTATCCTTCAAGAGTTTGATCTTTCCAGAAAATAACTTAAATTTAGTTTTACTTTAGTTCAAATCATTAACTATCTTTGACCTGTGCAAATCATACACATAATAATATGAACCCTGGGCATGCGTGGAGTATCACGCTCGATTGTTATGAGAAGTGGCATAGATAACGTAAATCATGACGGGTGTCTCATATTTTTATGACGTCGCAATACCTGACTGCCATCACGAAGGGTGCAGTGACAACATGAAAAATCAGCCAAGCAATCCTGACATTCCCTCTTCGTCAAGAGGTGAAAGAATTTATTTTTTCCAAAAGCTAGTCGGAATATGCTATCTTAGTAGAATGATCGACTTTCATGTTATTACAAAAGTTGGTCGTCCACTCTACTCTAGCCTATTGTAATTGCTTGTTTGACTCACGGTGCCGAGAAAATTGTGATTCCTGGGAAATGTTGAAGCTAGGTGGCATCCATCTAAGTTTCTGGCTTTCATCTTATAAAATACTACTGTAAATAAATCAAACAAATGATCACAGCGAGAAATCAGAGAGGGCAAATTATTGTGAGAGTACAAACTGGTTTTATGGCTAAGCAACTTACTCATTAGATATATTTTAAATACAGGTTCTCAAAGTTTGGAGGGTTTTGTTCTTGATATTTGAAAAGAAACAAGCAAGAGTTATGATAGAGTACAAAATACTTTGATTGTCATTCTGGTAAGAGGATGACTATCCACAAAAGAGTTGGAGTCATGTACATGTAGATTACATTCAGTTGCACTTGTATCTTGCCATTGGACAAAAAAGGACGGCGTAAGACTTAACAATCATATTTACCATGATTACAATGTGCATGGGTACATTCATGAGGCAGAGTTGAAAATAGTCCGTGGAAGGGATGACCTCATGACCGAAGCATCTGGATCGAAGGACACCTCTGGTGCTTGGAATTATCCGCGGAAGGACATACGAGTCTTCTCTAGATCGATCGATGAACGAGTGAAACCTAGTCGATGAATGTTATTCATCGACAATGGTACAACGGCTGACAAAGGTTTCCTTCTACTTCACACGACCGAACAAGCCTCATTTCTTCTAAACGTCTCATCCATCAGAAGTCCTAGGATCCGATGGGCCTCAGTTTTGCCTGATAAGTGAAAGAAGTAGAAGGAAAGACTTCAAAGCTGAGAAACTGGCCTTATTATATGCTGACATCTTGGAACAGCTGTACTCTCAAGTTCATGTGATGATTCAGCTACCTTCGAGAAGCTGTGGCATGGGCACAAGAGAAGAAATATAACTCACTACGCCTCATATCGTGCTTAGAAGTTTGCAAAAATGCTCGCTTCACTGGTAGCTTTGCTGTTCATTGCATTACAGGCGTTCTCAATAGCTCCGAAAGGTCCATGGGACCATTTCAACTTTGCACCGAAAAGCAGGACCAGTCGGCCCACTAGCATCCACTCTACACAAGGAAACATTCAGAATGCGCAAGCTCTCATTGGATCCGGGACAGCAACATTCACTAGCAACGGTACTTTTGTCGTTGTCGACTTCGGTCAAGAGGTAACGGTGCATTATGGAGTAAAAGATTGTTCGATTGACAATGATTGGCAGGTTGGAGGACAAGTTTTCCTACACGTGGATGATTCAACAGCAGATTCCAGACTATCCCTTTCATTTACCGAATCTACACAATTTATCAGTCCCAAAAATTCGGACGACTCTTGTCGTAGCATCTCCTCAATGGATGGAGATGGGGTCCAGTCTCTCCCAGTACCCCTTTCACAGGGACAATTTCAGCAGACCATCGGCCAACAACGTGGCGGTTTCCGATTTCTGACAATTGTCAGTAATTCCGAGGCCCCCGTCAGCATTTCGAATGTTGGAGTACATAACACGTTCATGCCGCATTGGGATGACTTGACAGCCTACACAGGTTACTTCTTCACACGAGATCCCAATTTTCACGATCCCGACTTTTTGACCAAGTTGTGGTATGCCGGGGCGTATACGGTTCAGACAAATACGATTGATGTGCATCAGGCTCGACAACAACCTTGTCCACGTCCAAAGGGTAAGAACCTCCCATCTGTGGATTGTACCAGTGTTGATACGGGGACTTTCAGGGTGGGCTAATAATGCTACTGGAGGTCCAGTTGAGGGACCTATCTTGGTTGACGGTGCGAAGCGTGACCGGTGAGGTATTGTGATAGGCTTATTTGCAAAATTGTTGACAAAACACCCATAGAAATATCTGGCCAGGTTCGCTGTTCAGTATGAAGTTAGAACTTCTCATATACTTACATAGGTGATATGGGAATCTCGAGTCACACGGAACTAGTTGCTCTTAACGATATCCTGTCGAGTAAAAATGCACTTCTCGTGATGTTCTCGACACAAGACCCTGCGACCGGAGCCCTCCAGTATTCCGGCCCTCCAATTAATGCCAGAGGTAGCGACACTTACATTTCTTGGTCTCTTATCGGAGCACATAATGTTTGGCTGTACACCGGAGATCTGGAATTCGTTCAGACAGTTTGGACAAACTACACAAAAGCCCTAGCGTTTTTGGAAGCTCAGGTTGACGAGACAGGGTTGATGAACGTCCCAGAATCATTTTCCAATGACTGGGGTAGGGACGGGGGACAAGGCCATAACATTGCAGCAAATGTGCTGCTTTACAGGGTGAGCAACTGTGAAACTTCTAGGTTGGCTTGTGATAACTTTTTGACAGTCTCTGATTGTAGCGTCCGAGCTTGCAAGCCATGTGGGAGATAAAGATATTTCTGCTCTCTATACAACCGACGCAGTGCTGTTGAAGAAGGCGATCAACGATGTGCTATGGGACGATGAAGCGGGGATGTATCGTGACAACGAGTCCAGTTCACTGCACCCGCAGGATGGAAACTCGATGGCTATTTTATTCAATATCACCCAATCACAGGAGCAGAATAAGGCGGTCAGCAAGGGCTTGACACAGTTCTGGACAGATATTGGACCCTTAAGCCCTGAGCTGAACGACACGATCATTCCTTTCGTGGGCGGATTCGAAGTGACTTACTAATATCTTCATCCGATCAAAATGATTGATTTCCAATAGGTTCAAGCCCATTTCATCGCAGGGGAAGGCGAGCGCGCGATTGATCTACTTCACAAAGGTGAGCTGAGTTGACGTTATCAATGTCAAGGTACTGATCGGTCGGTATGCCTCAATTAGAGGTGAGAGCTTCGCAACGCACATACAAAAGCTTACGTTCGCATAAAGTGGGGATATATGCTATACACCAACTTATCTGTTCAGTCGACCCTTTTGGAGGGTTTCACGGCTAACGGCTCGCTTGGGTGAGCTTTCCTGGATATAAGCCACCTTTGTGACTAGATGCTGAGTACAGTTTCTCAGGTATCGCTCTGCGGCGGGCTACAACTTTGATCATTCAGACACCAGTCATAGTCATGGGTGGTCTACAGGTCCAACGCCGGCTTTGACGTTCCACGTCTTGGGGATCGGTATTACGTCACCTCAAGGACAGACGTGGACAATAGCACCTATTTTGAGTGGATTAGAGTCTGCAGAAGGGGGTCTGGAAACTGGACTCGGATGGTTTGGGGTAAAATGGAACGTCAAGAAGAATATTTTGACAGTTGAAATTTCGACACCGAGAGTGACATCAGGGACTGTGACATTGCCAGGTACCGAGGGGATAACAGTTGATGACAGATTGGAGTCTGGTGGAGCCATAGAGTTGAGAGGAGGAGACCATGTTTTAACGAGACGCCTGTTTTAAAGACCAATGACAACGATTTGTACACCACGTGATGAGCTGGCGTATTTACTCTGCACCGACTCTTTTCTTCCCAATGGCTTGTGGGATTGCTTTTGCCACTCTGGTCTGTCTACCTCTCTGTCGGGTCGGATCCTCGAGATGAACAGAACCTTTCGACTGTCTGATTGTGGCATCCGGCGCAGAATTTGATTTGACGAAACTTGCACATGAGTATTGGTCTCAACCTAACAAAAGAAATGCCTACGACGACAACAATTGATCAGCTCAGGTCCAATCTCTGCGCTGACCTCAAACATGTGGAGGGAGTAGAAGACCGGGACCAGGCCAATCATCTGGAACTCACGCCTAATGTTCATGCCATGTCCAGTGCGAAAAAGGCACTCGTGCTTGTCTTACTACGGTGAACCGGAAGCCAGGATGATCCGATCGAATAATTTCTGTAGTCACCCTCGTTGAATCGGTGTCGACCTATCAAGTAACAGCAAGTCTGTCAGGTATATTTTCGTTCAGTGCGTATGCACTGACACACCGTAGACCTAAGTCTCTGGACATTGTATCCGAAGGCCCGAGATATCCGGACCCAGCTGATTCAACATTAGCTACCCAGAAGCTCAATGTCACAATTTACCGCGATCCGAGTTCCACCTCTGGCCCAAATTTCCCTCTTATGATGACTCAATGTTGAGTCTTGAATGGTCCACACCTAACGGTTGCCCAAAACTATCGAACCTGAACCTTCTGAACCTCCCAAGGATGACGGGGGGGGGGAGGATAAAGGTGTTGACGACAGCGCAGGAAAAAGAAGAATTGTTTGATCGGTATTGTGCTTCCAGTCAACGAGTTAAACTGATAACACCTGAGCAATATCTGATGTCTTGTTTCGACTCGAGATTGATTACATGGACAATCAATTCTCTCATTGGGGAAGAACCTCTGTCGACATTCTGCAATCGAGACGTGATTCAGAAGATGTTCTGGCGCTCAGTGACACAGATCCTTCGAAGTGCTGTAGCCAACTGCCTCTTTTGATGTGCGACGATTGAATTGTTTTGCAATTGTTATTCTGGAGGTTCAGGAATTGTCACCCTTCAGTGATGTTATGTCCAAATGAAGTAATACATCTGGACATGGATACTTTGGATTTTGAGAGCATGTATCGAGGTCTCGGGATGTACCCTTGGCATCGTCGTTGACCTCCGAGTGAAGTATCCATCTGGCACTATTGGACAATCCCATAATTCGATTCTTTTGTCTGAATTCCAAAGGATTTCCTGAAAGTTTCCACAATTGCCAGAGAGTGCGAGTGAATGAAAGGGGTTGATGGCCTTTTCGATGACAGCGAGTCTGTGACTAGTACGATGCACTATGTGTTGAGGTCAATATACCCAACCTGATTGCGAATAATTCTGCATCAGGTACACCGATTTTTCCTGCTGCCACTTTGGACGGCGAGATGTGTTGGCCTAGTTTCCAGCTATAGGCAACCACCACTGCCCTTTCCGGCCCAAGGCTAGCATCGGCTACTGAGTCCTGTCTTGACTCAATGTTTCTAGGCATAGATCGTCTAACCTATTCAAGAGTCAATCCCGTTCATCGTAATTTGATTGATTACACGGATAGAAGGATATCTGATCGAGAAAATTGTGTAGGATTCGTCATTGAATGCACCAAAGTGTCCTGTAAGAAACACTCCTGTTTCCACCAGGGAATCAAAATTCTTTCAGAAGCTTTTTCTGACTAAAGTTTTGCCTTCTGAAAAATCGGGGGTTATCAGTTGCCAAAATCACTGGCGACCAACTTTCAGTCAATACAGGATCAACTATGACCCGTGGATGTTGAGTGTGCATAATGAATGGACTAGGATGAACAGAGACTCGACAAGTGTTCAACTCAGAGCCTGCAAAAACTGTGTGAGCCAGTTGTCCGACTGTGACACCTGGGCATCCCGAGTCAGCTGCCCACTCTTGACTTGTATTGTGTAATGCATGCCGCGAGGAAGGGTGCCACTAGGGCCACAGGTCTGTGTTAATCATATCAGCACTAATCCAGTTATCAGAACCTCGGCCCAGCAAAATCAACTACAACATCAACTGCAATATCAACTGCAGCACCAATTACAGCACCAATTACAACACCTTATATTGGTCTAATCATATCTGAATAGAGAGGGCATGTCCTCGAGGTCCTTGTATGGCCAATTGCATTACACTTCGTACATTCGCTTGGAGCCTTGCGCCGGGCCACTTGAACTTGAGCCTTGACTACTTCAAAGCAACTAGACTCCTGCTTTATACTCGACCTTGGGCGCTGGGCCGAGGTTCTGATAACTGTATTTTTTGGTGCTGATATAATTTACACGGACCCATGGGGCTCCCACTAGGCGCACAGGTCTGTCCTGCTTAGTCATCCATCAGTAATGGAATAAGTCAATGCGAAATTCCACATTAGGATGGGCATAGTGTTCATCGAGACAATGATTTAGAGTCCAACCCTTAGACAACTCCTTGCGTAGTTGTTCTTAATCTGGCGCTTGTCTAGCATATTGGGAGGCTGGGGGCTTTGATCACGTGCATAGAAAACGGTTAAGAAGCCATTTTTCTCTCGTATCAACCTCTGATTTAGCCCAAGGATTAATTGACACAAATAAGGCCTCTTGCAACTCAAAATGTCTCTCAGGAAAAAACCCCTTAAGAGTTATAGGAGAGAGGCAGTCGGTTGGGAAGGCCATGGCCACGGTCGCGTTATTCGAGTCAAATTCATTGGTGAATTAAATGTGTGGAATTTCGCGTTGAATTTGGCCTAATATAACCAGACTTATCCTCTGACTAATGGATGACTAAGCGGCACAGACCTGTGCGCCTAGTGGGAGCCGACCCATGGCTCCCTATTAGTCAGCTCAAAATCAGAGATCTTATCATCACATTTTCCTTGGGAACAAGGGGATCTGATGGAATGTTGTTAGATGACATAGCATTGAACAATGAAAGTCCGAAAGGGCATTTTCTGATATTCTCAGTTGAGTTGAGTGATGCCGGACTTCCAAATTTAGCATTCTGTTCCGACAGATAAACTTTCTGCAAGGTCATCCGCCACCATTGTTAGTTGCGCATGGGTACAATCTCTCTGCTCAACTGTTGTGTTTTGGACTGGACACTCTACCAAGGAGTCAATTCATCTTACTGTGGGTCAGATCGATAGCAAATGGCTTAGAAAATATAGCTCTGAAAAGCTGTTGTAAAGATGCTGTTCACCGACCTCGTCTCCAAACCTTCAGTTCAGCACTTACAGGAACTGAGAGTCTCATCTGACCGTTTTCATCAAACTTGTAATAAAAAAAAGCATGTTCTAATTTTCTCCATCACTCAGGGTCTATGCAACCCGAATTAAGGATCTGAAAATCATCAACAAATCGGTGATTCATATCTTCAATAGACCTTGCTTGGCCTTTAAATCGTGACCTTCCTGTCTCCTAGACATCTCAAAATGAACGTTGACCCCAACATTTCTGAATCACCTATCATGGGTGCGAGGTATCTCAGTGGTAAAATTCTTCCTACCGTCATCTTCCTCTTGTAATGATCTGATTTTGTAAAAGCTGCAGCGCTCTCTGTCCTTTTCTATGACAGATGCATACATTTTGACGAAGAAATAGAAGACATATGGTTTAATTTACGGGAGAGAACATGGCTCAAAGTCATGTTCCTATGGGGAAGACACACATCTGAGGCCCTCGTAGTATACACCGCAGCAGGTAAATCAAAACATTGATTTCATGTGAATGTTGACTCTGAACGTATTGCCTAAAGTTATGGGTGGCTTCAGTACTAACTTGACCCAAGAGGAGTGAGCATCTCAGAAGGCTCAGTAATCATCATATATTGACTCAACATCTGCAGTTGCAAAACTTACATCATTATCTTGACTCTTCTCCTTCAAGCATCAGTGGTTGGCACAGAGGGTGTGCTCATTGGTTTGTGACAGAGCATAACTAACAGTAAAAATTTAGGTGTGGTTATCTATCGCTTACGATCGCTCTGGGACCGATCCCGTTGTGCAACATATGCTATTGGTCTAATGGCCTCATCTGTAGCGATACTGATAATCACGGCTACATTCCTCATACTCTCGGAGGTCCCAGGTGCGACGATTCATCCTGTCATTCGCTCTTTGAACTGGACTGAAGATTTTGTAGGCTATTTCGGTGTTGCAAAGAACCTTCGTCAGTGTTTATCTATGGCTGGTCGAAAATTTGTCCCCTCTCTCATTCTGGAAATTTCTGTCCTAGTAATATATATCGCCATCATTTCGCTCAGAATTGTACTGATATATACAGCAGACGGCTTGGGACATTTTCAACATTTTCTTCTTCATTACAAGTACGTTCGCAACCCCTTATCAATGTTCCCAGGACATACTCTTCCGCTTCAAACGTGATGGAGGCCGCTACTTCATTTGTCTTTTTGGTAAACATATATGTCTCCTTGCCAGGTGGTTATCTCTGAATTCTCGCTGTAGTTCTTCATTCTGTGCAGGTATTTATGGCGGTATTTGGCAAGGTGAGAGCTGGAAGACTAGCTGTCATGAAATTCTGACCTTCGGCGGGAATCACAATTCTCTACAGTACCGTAAGCCTGAAAACACTGTCACTTACGTAAAAGTTCTTAATGACTGACTAGATTTGTCTGGGCATTGACTGTCATTATCAACTCTCGTATATTTCATCGTATAGGCAGAGATTTTGAATCCAAGCGGGGAATTCCACGTCGATGATGGCAGATGGCAGATGAATTTAGGTAGAAGTTAATGGGGCTCAGTTTGATCATGTCTCAACTCCCTGTCCTAGTACTTTACAATCTGTCTCATGATCTCCTGCAGGATCATCTCAGTCTACATAAAAAGTGCATACTATCAGTGAAGTGAGCTATTCTCTTTCCGCAGAAAATGACCTTATTGATAGAACACTCGATTTCTGTTGCTTGCCTCTCGATCGTGACACCTTCAGCACAGTGGGCAAATAGGTTAATGTTGTACTGCACAGCTTGTCCAGACCCCTTGGTACCCATCCATAAATAATATCTCAAACTCAATGATGTGCCCCAACAATGGATCAGCGATTCAGTAGGCTATGAAAAGATTTCCAGTGGATGATTAGATAGATTATGGCAAACCCTGAATCGAACAATTTTTCGACGGCCTAGCCTAAAAATTTCCAAACTACTCTCAGAGTGCTGTTACGCAATACTGGTCAAATACAACACTTTCTTGAGCTCAATCGATCTAATCCAAGTTCGACTAGGTTTGATTGCGAGTCACCTGAAAAACATCAATTCCTTTGAACCAACCGGGATCAGTCTTGGCTGGTTCGGTCCTGGCCTGCTTAGTGAATTATAGTCCATTACTAAGCTCGAAGACATGCAATGCAATAGCTGATAACGTGGTTGGAAATGGAAGAGGTCAAATGGTGACTGTGCCGGTAGAGCAAGGACAGCCAACAACCAATAGTGATCATCAAACTAACGTTTACCTTGACCAAATAAGTTTCCCCTTGTAGCAAACGCCTTCGCGACTCGAGCAGTACTCCAGGACATTGCAGGTCTTCACGGCCCGATTGTCCAGAAAATATCACCTTGTTGAGTGCCTTCCAGGACTTGATGCAACAACTGAGCTCAGACCTGCATCTGCTTCCTCAGAAAGTGGGATTCATCATGATCCTGATGTAGAACACAGTATCCCGGATGCTTTGAATACTGACAGTATAGCTGAATAAGGTGGGAAAAAAATCATCGATAAGAATAGCCCAAACAGACGACTCATCTGGGATTTGGAAATGGGAATCAATAAAAACAGATGACTATCTCAATTTTCCGTCCGCGTGTTCAGATCAAACTGTCATGCAACAATATACAGATATATAATCACCCTATATATGGTTAACAGCACTTACTGTGGCGGGGCAGCTTCTATTAGCATCATGTCCTCCACATGCGAGTATGGTGGGGCATTGCGCAGCACGATTCAGCCGGTGTCTCCTTTGCAAGAGGCGAATTTGCACACGGTAGGCCAAAGATTACAAGACCAGAAGCTGTAGATTCCATGTTGCCGGAGCTTCTGAATTTCTGAACTATCAGATCACACACTGCTTCATTCGACAGGTATGTTAACAATGATGACATGCAGATGTTTCCATTCCATGGAATCCAGGTAAAGTAATAGTCATGAAAGCAAATTTAGCACACGTATGAGACCGTGTGATAATAGTTATGGCAAGGAAACGTATGCTACGAGTATCGCGGATATCTGGTATCTGGAATGCAGAATATGAGAGTGCAAAAGTAAGACAAGACGAAATGAGATTTAGGGAAAGAAAGGCTAGAAGATGAACGTCAATTCTTCCTTCCGCGCGTCTTCTTGCTCTCAGTAGTACCAACCAGTTCAGGGCCATGTGCTCTTTGATGCCGTTTGAGAGAAGCAGAGTGTCCTATGGCTTTCTGACAGATGTGACACCGATAAGCAGGCTCAGGGTCAAAGTGAGATCTCAAGTGATCTAGAGGATGATTTAATCAATTGTCCGGGAAATCAACTTGATTGACTGACAGACTAAATTGTGTTTCTTGGTGACAGTAGAGCCACATCCTCTGACCGGACAATAGAAGGTGGCATTGTCCATGCGACGTTCTTCACTAGCCCTCCTAGTCTGAGGTGATCCTACGACAGGCTTGACGAGCTCAGGCAAACCGCTCTTCCAATCCCATCCTTTGAATGTATCTTCCCCTTGAAGAGCCTCAACAATGAGTATATATTCCTCTAGAGTCATCGATGCTGCTTCTGCCGCAGCCGCATATCCAGAGTCTGCTGTCGGGCGTGCATAAGGATGCTGCCGAGGTGAACTGCGATTGGGCGATGTTGGGACCCGAAGTGAGGAATCAGAAGACACGGAACTACGTCTGGGGTGGTACTGTATTTTGTGTGGAGGCAAGATGGATAAGGACTGAGATGGAGAATTTGAACTGTCTAAGCAAGGAGATAGTGCAGAAAGTCCGGTATGGGGAGATTCGGAGTGGCGAGAGACGGTAGTTGAGGATTGAGATGAACACTCCCTGTCAGGGTCTACTAAGTTCTGCTTAGAAAACAACGTGCTTAATGATGGGATAGACGGATGGAGTCCATCGATAGCAAGAAGGGCTTGGGAAGACGCATCTTCAACGCTCGTTCCGAAGAGAGGCTCCATATGTCCATTCGATTCTTGGTCTATAGTAGGAAGGCTCCACAAGGTATCGAGAAGACTTGACATAACATCTCTTGGAGCCACTGTAGGCTGAGGTGGATCGTCAAGGTCTTCAGAGACGGCAGAAAGAGGTGATTTCATGGCAGAATCCAACGGCGCTAATAAACATGAGGACGGCGCATAACTAGTGGGCTGAAGAAACTCACAGTGTGCGATACTTGAATCAAAGGCGTACAAGCTCTCGGGAGAAGATGGCGAAGCTACTTTCTTTAGGACACGTTGCTACCCAGGGAAGATTATACTCACAAGACAGCGGAGTACATGGATATATGGGGCTCAGCAGACTGTCCTCGAATTGACCAGTGCCATCTAACAGATGATCTTCAATAGCAGATGCTAGTCTACAAAAGTGAGCACAAAGACAGAAATCCATTCAAAGGCAAAGCTCACTGGGAAGGCTCGTATAGATAATCTTCATAGGGAGCCTCTACGGAGATGGTAATAGGAAAGTCACCGTTGTCAGCGAGAGACATACTCAAGGTTCAGGGAAAGACGGTATCGAACAGACAACAACAAGCAGAGCTATTTAAGTGCTGATACAAAAGGAAGGACATGACCCAAGGCGGTGCTGCGAGATAGCTGGGGAGAGAATTCTCAATTTAGGACTCCGGTGTCATCGTGTTATGTTTGTGTGACACGATTCTTTCTTCTGTCTGGTAATGCCAGAATCGCACTAAACTGCTATTGTCTTCAACCTGTGTCTCGCATTCCTGGCTGTGCTGGTCAACCCTGAAATTCTTCACATGGCCCTTGACCAAAAAATTCTTTGTCAAAAAAGACTCGGGAATGATCAGTTCTGATCATGATGAACATTAGCCAAGAGCCCAGACTAAAAATGAACATATCTGAATTCGCATTTCAGGCGCTTCTTTGGAGAATTACAAATCAGGAGCGAATAACTCAAGTCCTACGCTAGATGAGAATAGGAATGTTAAAATATTAACCACAGACTGCGAACGAGCGCCGTGGTAACAAATTGACGATTTGAAAAAAATGTTAAAATATTATATGAAGGAAAAAGAAAATTGTGTCCAGCATAAACGGAGGATTATCTTCCCGAGAATTCCCGAAACCCTATGTGCGCTTAGAGGGACCCTGTCTGCCTTTCTGGCGAGAGCCTGGATGTTTACCGTCGAGGTGGCGGTTCACGCCACGTGCATGTCCATATCTAGCTGAACATCCTTCAACAGGGCATTTAAATCTCTTGAGCTGCATATGCCTTGAAGAAATATGGTCTATAATACAAACTTCAGGCAGAATGACCAAGTATTAAGGGAGGCGCGTACTCTCCATGTTCTGCTTGCTAGTCTGAGAGTCACCACAGATGTAGCAATGGAACTTGGCTTCGCGTTTACGGTTGGCCATTGCGGCGGCCAGTGTACGATTTGAGACACCTTTTGGATTGATGATTTTGGATTGTTCTACATGCGTGCCCTCCAGTGCAGAACGTACGGAACTACTGGAATCATCTTCATACTTGTGGCAATGTGTAATTTGACTATCACGCGTAGGGTAGGGTGACAAATTGGAAGCAGGATGAACATGTGGTGATGGCTGATGATCACTGATGCCTTGCGAAGTATTCGGTGTGCGTGAAGCGGTCTGACACCATTGTGCAGACTGAATGACAATCCCAGAAATTTCCTCTATGGTCGGGTGCTCGAGAGGAAGACCGCCAATATCGTTCAAAGGCGAAAGTAAGAGATCTGGTCCCCAACTTGCATCATCTGAAATCTCTTTGGCAGGAGTGCTGTGGTCGATGTGTCCAGCTGAAAATATTGTCATGTTGTAATCGACATTCCGCAGGCTATTGGTAGATCCGGTAAAACTTGAACCTTGCCCGCTGAGATCAAGGAGCTGCTTTCCAAGGTCAAGCGGGTCGAGATCAGCACTGGATTGTGAATTCTCTAGTTTCTGACCCGATCCCAGCAGAACTGAAGAATGCCGAGGGTCCTGAGAGTGTCCTGCCATCCGAAATCCGAACTCATCGTAGCTATTGGGGCTGTTGAGACTCAAGCCTGTTAGATCGGGGGCTAAGCCATTCTCAATAGGGTATACATGACCAGGGGACTGGAGACTCAATTGATCCCAATGATCAGATATCCGCAGATGTAGTCCTAGGTCTCGAGTCAATGTTATAAGAAAGGTAGACTGAAAATCCTAGATACCAGTTTGCATCCCTAGATCAGGAGTAAGTGGTAAGAATGCTGACTTCCCAGTGAGGGGAGTTGACAGTGACGAAGAGTCTAATGAAGGAGTAGAGCCCTCTTGTTTGCAGCTTGGCGGTACAAAAAGCAGTGAGCTGACTACAACAGTGGATGAGTTCCCGATTTGATGGAGTTCTCAACACACACCATTTGGGTATCTCGATTGAAGAGAGCGAGTGATGTTGTGAGAAACTGTTGTAGGGGAAGGCTGTTAAGCAACTGTTTGAGCGCCTAAATCGCAGCCTCACATAACGGCGATCCTGGCTCTACCAAAGAGATAGATGACCTCGAGAACCTATTAAATACCGTTTGCGTAGTGGGGTTACTTTCGAGATCTAAAGATATGCTATCAGCTCAATGATAACAAGTGACCGTGAAGCTCAATAACATGCCCGATACTGGATTCCACCTTAAATCAGGATATGCAGGCCGCATCGCATGAGCAGGCCAATGTGCGCCATCGTCAATCTCACTCGCTACATGTCTGTGCAGAGAGTGTAGCGATCAGCCTGTTTGACGGTCTATGGGTCAAAGCTAACAATTACTACGCACCTAAACAGATTTCCTGCTCGAAAATTATCAGAATTTTCCATATGGCTAATGTGTTAGAAATCTCGAGCAAGGAGACTAAGCACAGGAGATGATAGGTAATTGTTGAGAAATGGAACGAAATCTGTGAGGCTTAATAGGTGCGGGGGTTTTATAAGGGTTTATGAGCATCTTTAACACAGGTGATAAATGATTTCTCACAGCACATGCCCCAAAAGATCGTTAACGGCATTGCTTCCGTCAGACTTTCCATTTCCGAGCCCAAGTTTTTACACAAAAACATTCCAACAGTACAATTGAGCCACTTCGAGGCTATATTCCCAAAACATCGTGGCCCTTATAGTCTACAGAAATTTTAATCCACCAAATGTTATCAACTTGGAATTTGTGAGATTATTGATTACTATGCTTGCTCTCTTCCTCTCTTTCCTGATTTTGTACGACCCCTGCCCATGGCAGTATTTTTTCTTGCCTCTTATCTCATGTTGATCAATGCTTTGTAATTGCCAAAGATTTATAGCTAACCCCTTGTACAGTAGGCTAGTATCACAAGCACTTTCTATATTGCTCTATACAATGCTGTCGAACATAAAACATGACAAGGAGATGGCCCCACTTGTCAACACATTTCTTGAGAAGCTATCCCAAAATAGACCTTTGTATCATACACAAACTAGCTGCATTTCAAGATGTCACACTACCTTTCTCCCCACAAACCTCTAAACAGCTGGTCAATTAGTTGACAGGCCCTGCATACTCACATCTTGGCTTCTGCCCCTCATACTACATTACTCCGAACCTCAAGGCTAGACTACCTCAATTCCAACCTGTCCTCTGTTAAAGATTTCTATATCCCGAAAAGGAAATCAACTGATCGATACTACATTGAGAGTCTCTGATACATCACATTGAATTTACATTGCATAATTTCAACAGATCAGATAATCTCAATGATGCTAGCCTAGCTTAAATTTCTGCAGGAGACCATTTCAAATTTGACAACTGGCTGTCAAGTTGTAACATTTACTCTAGAGCCAATAAGCAGTGAAAGCATCCTTTTTCCCTATGATCGACACAAAGGATGGGTAGGACATCATTTGCATAATAGAACCATTATAAGAGATTTTACCTAGCGCTCAAGAAGTCACTAATTTATCCGCTTGACCCTATGTTACTGGGCCTAAGACAATTTCATCTTCCATTCCAGCAATCTGGTCTATGAGACCAAGATCACAGAG
>Ga0153993_100261_pt1 | contig 19342 bp, 20 predicted proteins | sample TSNC077MetaG_FD_104706 | JGI IMG/M metagenome (GOLD analysis project Ga0153993, IMG submission 104706) | Attine ant fungus gardens microbial communities from North Carolina, USA - TSNC077 MetaG | ecosystem: Host-associated > Fungi > Mycelium > Unclassified | place: USA: North Carolina, Lumber...
ATGGGGTTCTCAAACGATACACAATATCGCTGCTTTCGCGTCGCACGCGACACGACATGGTTACTCGTTACGGGAAACAAATTCTTTCCAGATTTCCTCAGTCTGCAATTTCCCTCATGCACTACATTCTCAGAAATTCCCAGATCCTCATGGGAAGTTACCCGTTGCTTGCACGTGGGGCAGTGTATCTGAAGCGTGAAACGTGAAGGAACTCTCCATACTTATCCAGTGGACAATCAACCCTACACAATGGATCTTCCTAGTATATGGATCCTTCTAGTAATTAATTTATGCTCATTAGTGCTCATCCGCATGTTGCTACCAATCCCCTAGAGGACCTCAATTTTGCGACAAAAATTATCAATGCAAGCAGTTCTACCTCATGAAAGATTGAGAGCGACAAGACCCGCGCAAGGCAAACGACTTAGAATAACGAACTACGTGCCTTCACTTTCAGCACTGCCATGAATTGTAGTCAGTAGACTACCGCGGACTGTGTACGTACACCGCGTTATAGATTGTTGAATTCAGAAAAAAACACTGCCATGAATGAGTTCAGCTTGGATCCTGCACAACAGCTGTGACAGGTACAAGCATAATCTATTTCATTTTGAAATTTTTGAGTACTCGCCCTGGGCCGAACGAAAAGTGCCGAGCAAAGGTATTGATCAGATATTTTTGATTTTCTGACTCTGTCTTGATAGAACTTTGCGTCGTTGGGCTATCATATAGGTGTACAGGATATAAAGACCTAGATCAACTCGAAATTAATATGGGACCACTAACCCAGTATAAGTTCATACCTGGCCACCACAAGATAAAGAGACCAGCACGAATATAGTCAGTCAGTTTGTACATGCCTTGAAGCCATCCACGTGTTGAAGAAGAGGAGGGGAGAGTGGCGTAAATCAGGGAGGCCTCACTGGAGGCACCGACCGGATATAGGACGTAAAACGCGGTATAGCGGATCCAAACAAGTGTACTGGAGTTCAATCCAGCAAGGTTGAAAGCGTAAAAGGTGTAACGGATAATTTCGGCCAAGGACCATGCAAGGACCATCGTAGCATAAAATGGATGGGACTGTGTCTGGAAGGAAAGAGGGTGACAATCATTCCTGACTTTTAATGGGAGAACTGTACCTCAAGAGGGAATTGTTCAGTGATTCCCCAGACAAGGAACAAACGACTGAAGACTTGAGTAGCAGATGTAGGAAGGGGAGCTCTGACCCAGCCAAGAACGACATGCAAGACATCGAGGATTGCAAAGCTCTGGACAAAAGCGGTCTCTGTTCCGATGCCAAGGTAAGCTGTCTGGGCGCGTTCATACAGGGGAAAGAGATAAGAGTCTGAATTCCCGTCTAGGTTCAAAAGGTGGACGAGGAGAGAGACAAGAACATGGCCCCATGCGAGTGCGGAAAGCGTGTTGTAAGCGATGAGATAGACTTTTACAGGAGAAGCTATTAGGAAGGGGTGAGAAAAAAAGACAGCAAGCAGAGAAAAGCTCACTTGGCATTGGGCCAGAGCCAAGGGAGAAATTGTTTACATAATCTGAGTAGTTTGGCTCATGCTTAACACTGAGACTTTTTGGTGGACGTCGAGTGGGATGACAAAGACGGTTACATAACATGGTAGATATGCAGAGCATTCCTTCTCTCTATCCACCACCACGACCCAGAAATACATTGATCATTAATTAAAACAAGAAAAAACTACTCTTTATTCTCGCTTGTTACTGGCACATCAGCGTCCATCTCTTGTTCTGCTATTCCATCGGCCTTGCTCTCTTCTTGCAGCAGGGCAGAAGTTTCACTGGAACCATTTGCAGGAGGCACAGAAGTGACTGATGGAAGGGCAGCAGGAGCACCAAGAGCACCGCGGAGAGCAGCATTTTCAGCCCGTAGGGTGGCATTTTCAGCACGCAGGGCAGCATTCTCAATCTGGAGCTGATCAGCATGGACGCGACAATGTTCCCAGCGACGGTTTGCCTCGTCTGCAGAGGTGAGTGCGGTGTCGAGAAGCTGGGAGCGAGATTCGAGTGCCTTGATGTGTCTAAAGAAGAGGCATAAGCAGAGGGCGGGCTGATAGGGCGAAGAACGCTGACTGATCCCTGCGCTCGCGGAAAGCACGCTGGGCCTTTCTGTTCTGTTCTGCACGCTTGCTATTGCTGAGGGTGCGGCCTGTAGAGGAAGTTTGAGGCTGATCGTGCTGCTGGGGAATCGGAAGGGGCCCTGGAGGAAGGCCACCTGGAGTATAATCGGCGGGGGCAGCATAGGGGAAGCCGGGGGGGATGGAGCTGGCAAGGTGCATGAGGGTATGCGGCGGTGGGAGGACGTGCTGGATTTGTTGTTGCTGTTGTTGCTGTTGTGGCGGTTGTGGTGGTTGTGGTGGTGGTTGTTGGACATGGTCGGAGGGCGCAGTGGGCGACTTGCGCTTGCGCGTAGCACGTGCTGAGGGCGTGATCACGGAGGGTTCATCACGTAGGCGCATCGTCTGTCCAACTTCATTCTGCACAGGCTGGCCCCCGTTTGCAGGCGCCGGAAAGGAGAGCATCATTAGTTAATGGCTGAGTAAGGCTGAGTCACGCCCGCCTGAGCCTCCACTGGTCACGTGAACATATCGCAGACTAAGGTCACGTGAATTTATCTTCTCACGTGTCTTTATCGCATACACAGTCACGTGCCACCAGCCCTTCTCCCCTCCGCGCCTTGTGCCTTCCTTATGCCGCCCGCTCCATCTCGCTTTTCTTTCCACAGATCCCTCTTTCCTTCCTCTCAGCGTGCCACTCGCCATCACACACTGTCTTCGGATCCTTTTTCTGAACTGGACTCCAGGCCATGTCCCCCGCCTCGTCCTACAAAAAAGCATCGTATACCCTTTTATCGGCGCAAGATCAAGTCCCCACCCTCCCATGGCATGTCTTTCTCTCTCTGCATCTCTTTCATTGTCTCTGATTTTGATCTAGACTCCTCCTCAAAACCCTCCTTCTTTTCTCGTGTCGTCAACAAGGTCGTTCCGTGCGTAGCAGACAGCCCTCTCCCAAACCAGCCCAAAGACATCCGCCATCCCGAATCTCATGTTTCAGAGATCAGGCTTGCTGTTCTCCAGAGCCCCTCTACTATTGACCCACCTCTCGTTCCTCTTCCTCTCGTAGTCCCCATTTTCCCCCCCAGCGGCTCCGATGACGCTACACCAGATGCTTTCCAATCCCAAGACACCGAGTCCTCTATATCCACTGCTACCATTTCAGATAAACAGGTTGCTATGTTAGATGACCTTGAACTCATGCGCAACGGCGGCAACGGAATACCCATGGGTCCTGTCAGTATTCCCTTTTCCCTGCGACTCACACCGTGACACTTTTCATTTACAGGACGGTCTTCCAAAACCATTATTACCTCCAGTCGCTCCGGAACATGTCGGTCGTAAATGTCTTATTCTCGACCTCGATGAAACTCTCGTTCATAGTAGCTTCAAGGTACTTGCCTTACCTTGTCCCTCACCTGCCTCTTTTCCCTTTATTTATCTCTTGTCTGTGTAGCCTGTACCACAAGCCGACTTTATTGTGCCTGTAGAACTAGAATACAACTGGCATCATTTCCATGTTCTCAAACGACCCGGTGTCGACGAATTCTTGAGAAAAATGGGGGAGCTCTACGAGGTGGTCATTTTTACTGCCAGTTTGAGCAAGGTGTGTCTCTTGAGACTTGAATCATCATCATCTCTTTGATCCACTTCTGTCAATCAGTACGCAGATCCTGTTTTAGATAAACTCGATACCCATCAGGTCGTCGCTCACCGCCTCTTCCGGGAAAGCTGTTTTAGTCATAAAGGCAGTTACATAAAAGTCGGTGAATTCTCTCCCGGCATGTCTTCATGACTCAAAATACCGGGACAGGATTTGTCTCAGCTAGGAAGGCCCATCTCAGATACCATAATATTGGACAATTCACCGGCGTCCTACATATGGCACCCACACAATGCTGTTCCTGTGTCGTCCTGGTTCAATGACCCACATGACGTCGAACTGACGGACCTCATACCATTTCTCGTTGATCTTACAAGCGTTCCAGATGTCCGAGGCATACTTGATGCAGCGCGATAACTGCATCTTCTCATTACATCAGTGCTTTCGACACGTTTCGTCCACAATGCAAAACAGCCGTCGATCAGCTGCTTCGCTTCTATTCAAATTACTCCATTCCTTCACGTGAATCAATCACACTCCCTTGCTTCTCCATTGAGCTGCATGTATACCAGTTACATTTATTTGTGATCTATCAGAGGTCTATTGTCATTTCCATGTAAAGTCATTTTTACACAGAGAATTTACACTGACGTACATACCCAATACATACACTACTTTCAAATCTGACGTCACGTAGATGCTTTTCGTGACCAGCGTGATCGATCATGGCTATTGGCGGCGTGTGAAGAACTCAATGCCTCCTTTGCATCCTTGGATCCAAGAGTATCTCATCAACATTGCTGAGCAATACGGCGTTGATTACTTCAACGCTCCACCACATGAAAAATCAAGGACTGTACAGATCATTGAGGTTCTTGTCTCCAATGACACCGCTCTTAACATTTTTAACGCAGCCCTCCTAGTTTCTGCACCGGGGCTCGGAAGAACAGGATAGCAATATATGGGCTCGAATATCAGACTCGACCCGATACATCACTGTGAAATTCTTGCCGGAAGCAGCTAATGAGTATAAGTGGTCAGTCAGTCCTCTACCTGCAAAGTCGGGAGACAAGGCTGACAGACCATCAGTGCTTTCGGAAAAGGGCTCACAGATCACCGAACGGCGATCATTCGTATAAAAGATTTCCGGCCTTTCATTGGGCGCGTTGCAATAGGTGAAAATAGGATGTCCCCAAATGAAACATTGGCTCTCGAATGCAAGAGCGCAACACTTCGCGGAAACCTTGATGAAAGAATACAGGGAGATCCCATAAGTATCACGTCTGACCGACTTATCAGAACGTGGATTGATGGCTTGAATCAGGGCGGAGGTGAAGGGTATGCTGCTAGTTGTCTCATTAGATTCATTTTTATTCATTTATTTATTCTGATAGCAACATTCTCAAGCAACGTCGCATTGAACAGGAGAAAAAAAGCCTTCTAGAGAAAATCGTTGGCAAGGGCGATTCTCCGCTAGAACAGCGGGGCTTGGATGCTGTCGTACGCAAGTCAGAAGTAATACAGGCAACCCGGACGAACTCAGTGAAGACGATCTCAGCGAACGAAACAAAAGTCAAACCCTGGAAACCAGTGCGTTCTTCCTTACGAGGCCCATCTCTCAATTGAGTACGACCAGGGAATAACCTCAGTTTTTGATATTGCACCTGATACATGGGCAATGTTGGAAACATTGCCAAGTACGTTTAGAAGTCATTGGTTGGGTTGCCTTCGTTTCTAATTATCAAACTGTGAAGTCGAAAGGGAAGAAGTTATACAATCACCTCGCAAAAAACTTACAAACGAGGTCGACGACCATGAAGGGAGTCCTCGCAAGAGAAGCCGTAGTGACATTGCTTACGTAGATCATATGTCAAGCTCCGGGAAGAAGGTTCCAACGGGTAGCATAGCTCTAGAAGACATAGACGCCCACGACGAGGAAAACGACGAGCGGTCGTCTCAACCACTGTCAGATTGGCTAAGTTCGGAGCAGGAAGATAATATAAATGACGAGTTATCGACGCAGCCTCCCGATCCGCCTCCGGTTCCCGATGGCCTTCCTATGGAGTCAGAACAAACGGACGCGATTCACACGCGAAGACACTCACTCTCTCCAAGGTCTCCATCATTGCTACCGATGTCTGTCATTGAAATAGAAACTCCGACTTCTCCCTCCATGTCAGCACCCAAGATTCCTCGTTCTCAAGAACGCTCGCACGTTATGCGGAAAGTCCCTCCACCAAAGCAACCGCAAGAATGGACACCAGGTTCTGGGCAAGAGCAAGTATTAGCACCTGCTTCGGACACGTCCATGTCGCAGCCGCAGTCGCAGTATCAACAGCATCACGAAACTCATAGTCCCGGGTTTTCTCTGATGCAAGTACCCCAAAACACGGTGAACACAAGTTTCGTAGAGGAGATGACAAAAGCAGCCAGACGAAGTGCGAACCGGCCAGTCGCCCGTAAATCGTCATCGTCACAAAGTCTATCAAAACCACACAACTTGATCAAAGATCAAATGAGAGGCAAAGAGCAATCACCGGTCAATCCTAATTCAGATACCAAGGGAGTGGGTAATGACAGTCTAAAGCAAGTTTTTGGCGGTCGCCAAGAGGATGAGAGGTTTCGGAGTGACATGGAGTTTCTCCCGAGTAAGAAAAGCAGTGCCACTAAATCACACGCTAAATTCCAACTCGCTTCTAACCTAGACATTACATCGGCAGAAAAGGATACTACGGTTCAACATGATCCGGTAACCTGGTCCAAACCGAGCTTCATGGAAGAGCTCAGCGCAAAGACTAAGCTGGGAGGATTCAAAACGGATTTGAGTGGGCTACGGAGGAGTGAAAATCAGCAAGTTGGTTGGTTGACCTGGAGAGAGCTGGGAAGGATATTATCAGAAAGCTAGATTGGGCGTGACCGATCGATAGTGTGACTGTGTACGGATTGAGATCGTGGGAAAAATGCGGAAGGTGTTTTGGAAATCGAATCGTGTTTTCTTTAATGCTCATCTCTCTCTGTGTGCATTCTTGATCCTGATCCTGTGCTTTCTGCCGCTTTTTTTTTTTTTGCAACACTGTCGACGTCGTACACTTATTCTAGTCTTCGGTCTGCCTGGGGTCTGGCCTCTGTCTGCGCATCGTCCTCCTGGAGGGACTCTCTCATCCTCATCATGTCCATCTCTTTTGCTGGCCTCGGCATCGTATCGCTCCGGAATCCCATCACAGAGCTCATAGATTTGCTTGTGAGCAAGAGTGACATCAGGACCATGCTCTGTCTCCTTGTCTTCTCCATAGTCTTGCTTGTGCTCGGTCAGCCTTTCTTCCCTCGTTTCTCTTTTTCACTGTGATTGATCGTTGCTTTTTTGATCATCTTTTTTGCTGTGATATCGTTGACAGCTTATCTCACTAATCCATCGGAAAGCACTCTTCGTACTTATCTTACTGAACAGTCATTTCGCCAACATCTCAGTCGCCTCGATGAAAACTGTGACGATGTCGCCGCCAAGCTCCGAGAAGGTGCTTCAGGGACGGCTGCATCCAAAGGCGTGGATTCCGTCTCTAGTTACATACTGCCTTTAGACGAATCATCCCTCTTTCATTTTGCTAATTGCGCATCCGTTTCCTTGCGGACCCCCAAGCATGTTTTTCATAGTTTTGGTATTTTTACCATCGCCGCCATGATTCCCTTGCCAGAGCCGCTCAGGCGTGACGATTGCAATGGATTGATGGTCTCGGATTCTTGGTATATTGGTGCTTTTGGAAAGTGGTGGCGGGGTGGCGTTCTGGAAACTTGGTATCAGGATGTGATATCAAGGTCGAAGGACGAAGAAAGCTGGAGCTCGGGTATTCTCAGCATGAAAAGCTTGGATATGCTTCAAGATTTCACTAGTAAGAGAGACACTTTTGGCGCCCTGTATGTCGATGATATCTGACTTTCTTAATTAGGTCCCGTTGCAAAGTTTAGTCTTCCCAGAGGTTTCGTCAATGGTTCCCCCCCTAAATTGCGCAACCGTGAGCGCATGACGTGCAGGAACTCCAGTTCAACACCCCGCAGTTCGACTCCCCCTCCACTGCCCAAGTCTGCGTCGTTACCGCTCCATACCACTCGTAGTCTACCATCAGCACCTGAGCGCTCATTAACGGTGGTCCCTCATCAACCTCAGCCACAACAGCCGTCTAATGCTGTAGATGCCAAAGTTGGTGCTTCCATACCACCTCGGTCTCCTTCGGCGTTATTTGATCAATCACCGCGTATCACGCAGCTACTTGAGCAGATTAGTACTTCCAAGTCGTCTATTGCTGATCTTCGTACACAACTTCTTGATTGTCAGTCGTGTGCATCTCAAAACCATGCCTCGCTTCAGGAGGAGTTAAGTTCTCACCGTGAACGCAAACGTATTGAGGATTCCAGCAAGCTGGAGACAAAGGCCCGGATGAAGACACTCGAGGATTCGAAACGGTCTGCAGAATCTGTGAAACGAGATGTCGACAAGCAATTAAAATCTGCTCAATCTGTTTATGATCAAACAACGCGACGTATTCAATCACTCGATGATGAGACAGCGGCTCTTCGGGATCAGACTGCTGTTGATGAAGAAAAGCTACAAACGGGTGTCAACGAAATTTCTTGTACAGAACGGGAACTCGCAGATGAAATTGAATCCAAGAAGCGGGAGATTAGGGAGACAGAGAGCGTTGTTGCAGCCCTCAATCGACGTGCAAAGGAATTGGAGGATTTACTTGATGAACAGCGCGAGAAGATAAAGAAGAAGAAAGGCCTGTTTGAAAATCGAAAGGCGGAAAGACAAGCGCGCTGTTCCTCGTGGTCACCTCCTCAGAAAGGTCTCATGGATTCAAGCAATGGTTTGTTGGAAGCAAATAAACAGTTGGAATACGTTCCGTATCAACACCAGATACGGAATAGATTACCAGCTTTCACCTTGAATGGTTCAGTTCGGCAACCACCTTCGTATGCGACTTCTATTGGCCATGGTCTTGACGGATATTCAGATAAAGCTCCTATCGCTTTGCCCGTTGGTCAATCACTAATACCTTCAGGATTGATTGCGTCATTGGATGGAACCGAGAGTACTTGGAGAGCATTTCAATCTGATAGCGATCCCTATCTGGAGGAGTTCCGTCATAGGCAAGGTCACGAGGACTTTAAAATGTGCAGGACTTTTAATCCTTCCTCGAAGCGGAGCTCATTGGACGGACATGAGTACGCTTCTGTTTATGACAGTAGCGGATCAACAGAAGATATGGAGTTTGGTCGTCGCGTACCTTGGCCAACGGCGAGTCATGGGGACGACTCTTGGAGATCTCATCTGGGCAGAGAATTATTCGAGGACAATGACCGTGCCCAAACCACGAGGCGATGGTTCCCCACCGACAAATCTAAAAAAGGGTTGAACCCTGATGCGAGAGAATTCAATATGACGCCGCCGTCAAAAGGACCATCCCGTCCCTCTTTTGACAATCTGAACCCAACGGGACTCCGACCCTCAATGACATCCACATCGACGAGCGGTTCATTGCTTTTACGTGCATTTGCACCCTCACCTGCTGAGCGCGAGGCGTTGCAACGTGCACTGGGTGGAGCGAACACGAGTTTTGAGCGTTTGCCGAGTTTGAGCGATGTGGAAAGCATTCCTTCGTCGCCTTCGCATATCCATGCGTTGCCTCATTCACACGTTAACAAATTACAGTTGCCGGGTTGGCTTTTTACGTTTCCTCGTGGTCGCAAGACGCAGTTTAGTCCCTGGGCTGATGAAGAACCATCCAACAAACCCTAAAGTGCTATGTTCTTTTTCTTTCAAAAAGTCGTGTTTCTAAAATTGTCATGCATTCTTGTGATTGTGCTGTAACGTTGATTTTTTTGAAAGCATGCACATGTGAAATAGGCGAGTTTAAGCTTGTACCATCATTGCGCATATATAACACGTCATGAAAATGAGAAAACAATGGTGTGACTGATGAGAAAAAAAAAAAGTGTTTTTTGTTTCTCATTGGGCATGGTGTTATCATCAACTGGATCGTAGCCAAGTCGTCAAATAATGTAAAAAGAGGGAACAAGGTAGCCGAATTCATCCGCTCTAACCAAAAACCCCAGAAGATGAAGAAAGGACAGGTGGGGGAAGACCAAAAAGAAGAGGAGTTGCGTGGGTGACCTGCTGTGGGGTATCAAAGGATGCGCGGCGAAAAAGATAAAGAGGATGGAGAAAATATGACTACCGGGCACCATCTAATACACCTCTAACGTCGTCTACAGAGCTGAGGTCGGCGAGGAAGGGGACAAGGTCAGTGAGTTCGGTGTCGTGTGGGTCGTTGAACCAGGAGGAAACAGGCACAGCATTATTGGGGTGGAAAATGTACGAGGCAGGAGAGTTGTCCAGAATTATGGTATCAGTGATGGGACGGCCTAGTTGCGAAAGATCCTAGATGATGTGAGACGGCAGAAGAAGAATGGAAAGCCCTCGACAGACCTTGACGTAATTGCCTCGGTGGTTGTAACAGCTTTCTCGAAAGAGCCGATGAGCCACTACCTTGTGGGTATCGAGTTTGTCAAGGACAGGGTCGGCGTACTGTGGGAGTATAAACTAGGGTGCGCAAGGGGAGAAGAGGGGACAGGTACCTACCTTGCTGAGGCTAGCGGTGAAAACGACGATTTCGTAGATTTCACCCATCTTTTTTAAAAAGTTGTCGACACCTGGGCGTTTTATGACGTAAACGTTGTGCCAACTGTATTCGATTTCGACGGGGACAACATAGTCGGCCTGCTGTATCGACTAGACAGACGGGAGTGAGGGCAGTGAGGGGCAGGACAAGACACGACAGACCTTGAAGCTGCTGTGGACAAGGGTCTCGTCGAGATCAAGAATGAGACACTTTCTTCCTACGTGTTGGGGAGAAATGGGGGGTAGGAGCGGTCTTGGGACGCCGTCCTAGGGAAAGGGGAGGAGTTGGAAAGAGGAAAAGGGGGGAGATATGTGACTCACAGGGCCTACTGGGATGCCAGCGCCGCCGTTGAGGAGAATGAGCTCGTCTGGATCGTCGTCCGGGAGATCGTCTATGTCATCATCAGTAAAGTCGTCGTCTTCTGCGTCGGTGGCGGCGCCGCTAGGGACGGTGGAAGCACGAGAATGTTTCTCATTGCCTGTTGAGCCTGGGGGCACGACGGCGCCGGATGTGACGCCTTCTGTTTCGGCGACAGGGAGGGTCTTTATGGGAGAAGGAGGGACAATGACGTCTGGAGCGACGACTGGGTCTGGTGTGGGAGGCAGAACCTGCTGCTCGGGCTCTGGAGAGGGGGTCTTTTGTTTTTGGATTTGTTTTTCTGGGGGAGGGTCGATGTCGAGGTGCTGAGAATTGTCGTGGGCAGGGAGACAGGGGACGAGCAGCCTGACCAGCCGTTTTAGCAGAGAACGCCGCTTTGAGGTCTCTCCCCTCCCATTCGACGCCATCGCTGCCACTCTCACTCCCCGCCGACAAACTACCCGACCCTTTTCACACGATAGCACGTGATACAAAGCACATGACATCAAATCACATGATAACAAAAGCACATGACATGTAAGACGAGTACACATGGACAAAAATCTCCAGCGCTACAATGCCCTCCAGCGCAGACTCGACCTCCTCGAGCGCGTCCATCTCGACGGGAAAAACGCGGTGGGTCCTCTGGTATCCCCTTCTGCTATGGCTCACTTCTCTAGCACCAAGCAGAGACTGAGCGTCTCAAACGAGACCTTTCGCGCTGTCAAAAGACGCTCTCTGAGCAGGCCGACCACATACACAAGCAGAAAAAGCACAATGACGCTCTGGAATCCCGCATACGCGACTTGAAAAAAGCCGCCATCACTGACCAGTCTGAAATCAAATCCCTCAAGGACGATCTATGCAAACATCTTGGATCCCGTGATGACCTGCGACAACGCGACGAGCGGATAGCTCAGCTCGAAAACGCTGTCGAATCCGAAAAATCCTCCAATCAGGACATTGCCACCCGTCTCGGAAACTGCAAACATCTGCTCTCTCACGCTGCAGAGCAGTACTGCCAGCTTGTCGCCACTACTGTTCCGTCCTCCACTCACAACGAACTGAAACGACTCTACCGCTCCACCCAACTCAAAGGATGGCGTCTCGAACGCAAACTTGCCAATGCTGAGGACCAAGTCCAGGAACTCGTCAATCTGGTTCGCCAAACCAACAATCGTAACGACCTCCTCGAGTCTCACCTCGCAGATGCCAGCCACCAACTGGCCAGCTATGAAATCATGTTCAATGAACCTCATCCGACAGTTGTCCCGGAGCCGACACAGCTCACGGAACATCACGATCTCGAAACTGCTCAGGCTCGTCTTCATGAACTCTTGGCCATCTACTACGCCCTCTATTCGCAAATGCTTGCCTTTGCCTACACCTGCGTCGACAAAGACCTCACTAGGACCACCCTCCTCGCTCAACAGTACTCACAGGACCTCGCAAGCACACGTGCCTCTCACAAAGCGACTACCGCCAGCCTCGAAGCAGTACAACACGAGTGTTCGACCATCTCCGAAGAACTCCTCACACTCAAAGATTCCCTTACAACCCTTCAATGCACCTGCACCTCTCTCGAAAATCAGATCGCTTCCTTCAAGGACGAGCGACAGCAGCTCATCCTCGACCACCAAACAGAGATCAAGAACGACCGGGACGCCGTACAGCGACTCACAAGTACCGTTCAAAAAAATAGGATGGCAGAGGACGCTTTACGAGCCGAGATTGATCGGTAAGCAAGCCATCAATTCATATGGACACTATGTTGCTCATTCACTCAACACAGGCTGTTAGCCGAGCTAAGTGAAGCAGCATCATATCAAGAAGCGTACACAGCACTATCTGAACAAGTCAATTCCCTTCTCGCCCGAAATCAGCTAGCAGAAGAAGAGGCAGAGCGGCTTAGTAAATTCAATGCTGAGATTGTAGGTCATAATAACCCAGCTCAGCGGATCTCCTACGTTGATCGAATTCGACGTGAACTCGCAGAGGCCAGACAGGTCAGTTCCAGATCTTACATCCTGACGCATCGCTGATGATCGTCGTAGCGAGTTGTTGTGTTGACGAGAGAGCAAGAAAACATGGTTCAACTCAACACTGGCTTGCAACACGAGCTGGACATGTACAAGTCTGTTGCAGACAAACAGAAAACGAATTTTACCAGGATCCAGCGTGCTCCGTTGTCCAACGTCACTCGCATTATCAATCCTGTGAAATTAGAGCTCCCGCCAGGAGAGACAGCGTTAGATGAAATAGTATAATTTAGGTATATTTCTTAGCGATATCAAATGGGTTCAAGTTAGCACAACGAACAGAGATGCTATTCGTTTGAGACATAACGTAAGAGAATTACATAGTTTCAATCATCAAAATGACGGTCCAAAAGATAATTTGCAGCGAGTTCCTCGTTTTTGTCACACGCTAGATATGCCTCAACTGCATCTTGATGCGACACACCAAGGTCCTCCTCCAGCTAGATCGCCAATGTTGATCACAAACCTCGTGAATTTTCAGCAGCTGACCGGACTTACCCGTCTGATTGCGGCTCTTTCATCCTGTGTTAACTGGATGGCCTGAACACCAGGAGGAAGTTCACCACCCTGGCCATCATCACCTTCAGCTTCCATGCCACCCAAGATTTGAAGAATCGCACTCGGATCACTTGCTAGACGTGACGCAAGCTCGGGGCGTGTCAATGCGAGCTGTTGGATTAAGAAAGGGATAGCTTGTGGATTTTGGGCAATCATGTTTTGTAAGCTAGTCGGCGAAGAAGTATCCCGTGGTGATCCACGCAGGCCTCCCAGATTAGGTCGACCTCCAGGGAGACCATCACCGATCAGACTATCGATGCCACCAATCCTACTTCGCTGCTGCTGTTGAGCCAGCTGCAGGTGTTTCCAAGTCAGACTGGCTCTAAGATTCAGAATCATCATTTACCTGGAACAAGTTTTGTGACCGATTGGTAGTCTGAGCTGCTGGAACAGACGCAGTAGGACTGGCAGAGGCGGGTGTCTGTTGAGGTTGAACAAGAAACGGATTTGGCGCCGGCGAGATGTGCCTAGGTGATGAATCCTGTGATTTATCGTTTAGATGATGCGACAGAAACAAAGAGAAGGGTACCGACGTCCATCAGATACTCGACTGCACGCTCTGCGTTGTTGAAACTGGCACGTAGAGCTTCACGGACACGTTCAGGATCAAACCCCATTTCAACCATTCTGTCCGTCGCGTCTTGAAGGGCACTCCCTGTGAGGAAGCCATCGCTAACGTTCAGAGTAGATGAAATAGGTTCAGAAGTAACTGAAGACGTCTCTGATGCTGCTGGAGGTGCAGCCTCACCTGAGAATTCAATAGGTATCGGTATAGTGGCAGGAATAGTATATGTAGGTGGTGCAGGGGTAACCTCTGTTGTAGTGGACGCAGAGGATGCTTGAGGTTTTGGAGTCGTAATTGACTTGGGCTGGGATAAAGGTGAGAGGCTTGTGTAGCATGTAAAGTCAGGCGTGCCTTGGCCACCATGAGGACAAAAAAGTCCTTCTCCTTCACGTCGCAGGACTCGATAGTCTTGTCATCAGGGAGGATTTTTCCTAGAAAATATAAGCACAATTCGAGAGATCGGATATCATTTACCTGAATAGATGACCTTCTGGCCAGAGATCGGATAGCCATGAGCCGCCTCAATCTTGGATTTGAGCGTCATAATGGTATCAGCGGGCTCAACATCTATCTGATCTGGATATGAAAAAAATCAACAAGCTGGCAAGGGAGAAGAGTACCTTGTGGACCTTGTGCTGGGTGGTCTTGACAGTGATCTGCATGGTAGATGACAAGGGAGGAAAGACGCGTCATATCAGCAAGCTATGTAGTTATGTAATGCTGCTATTTAATTCTCAGCATTATTCCTCATCCTCGTGGCCACCACAAACTCCTATCCCCCATGGAACACGAGAAAGGCGACGACTACATTCGCAGACTGGCCGATTTTATTCGCACAAATGAGAGGGGGCTGGCAGAGGCTGGCTTTACTCGTCGCCGCCGTTCTCCTCGCCCCCAGTCTGCCGCTTTCTCGTTCTCGAATCCCCTGACATGGCTTTACTATGATTCCACCGCACCAAGCTCTCCCAAGTCCGTCAAGCCTGTTGTGCTCTCAACAGACCTTCATCATCTATTCTATGTCCTCATGCGCCAGGAGGAACTCGGCTATGACGTCGGCACTCTGGATGTCGAGATCGACAATCCCTCTCGTCCAACAAGCTATATTACTTTGGAAGAAAATAACAGATCAGATACCCTTTCCCTTGCTTCATTTCGTTCCTCTCTTTCTGCCGTTTCAAACCTTTCCCTTGGTGTTGGTTGGTGGTCTCGCTCCGAAGTTACAGACATCAACTCGGAACTCAAGTACATCTTCAGCAGCTTCACCAAGATCCCTGCACTTGCCATTTGCGGTCCAAGCAAGAAGATGATTGTCGAGACACTTTCCGACGTGCCATCCAAGAACGCCCTCCCGCTGGATACCTTCAAGAACTTGCAAAGCTTGGAATGCACAGACATCGACCCACGTCTGTTACTAGGCTGGGATAGATTGGCTGAAGGTCTTAGGAGTCTCAAAATCAAGAGGAGTGGTCTTGAGGATGTCGCAGATATATTTATCGGTGCCGTCATGGATGATCAGGCCAGACGGGCAGGCAGCACCAGCCGCAAGCGGCGGCGAGACATTCCCCGTCATTCCGACAAGCAGCTTACATTTCAGTCCAGCCAACTACCTGGTACTGTCCTTGAGGTGGAAGAGGAAGGGGAGGCTCCTGATGAAACGACGTTTCCTTTTTCTTCAACTCAATTCTCATCTCTCAAATGGGCTTTTCTGCGGCATCTATCACTCGCAGACAATGCCCTGACCATCATACCCCAGGAGATATTTCCATACCTTGTTTCTCTTTCACATCTTGATCTTTCATCCAATCTCTTCGTATCTATACCAGCTGGATTAGGCGCTCTCCATAATCTCATCCGTCTTAACCTTGCAGACAATATCATCGACTCTGTTCTGGGTATCTATCTCAATGTAGGACAAGTGCTTCATATCAATCTATCATCCAACCGACTTGAGTCCATCTGTGGTCTCGAACGACTACAGGGTTTGGAACGTGTCGATCTTCGTCGCAACCATATCGAACAAAGCGCCGAGATCGGTCGACTCGCAACTTTGCCGAATATTACAGAAGTTTGGGTAGAAGGAAATTACTTTTGCGAAATCGAGGAGAACTATCGAATTACTTGTTTTGATTACTTTTGGAAGGAGAGAAAGCTCGTCAAGCTTGATGGAAGTCCTCCCGGATTATACGAGAAGAGTCGCCTAACGGCTCCTCCTCCAGAACAAATGACATCGTCTAGACCACTTTCGACTGCTTCCTCGCCACCCGTCGTGGCAGTGACGCATAATTTGCACTCAGTTGACAGTAGTCGGGACTCCCCTTGCAATGTTACTGCTGCACCTGAAACATTGAATCCATCCCTCAGTCACCTGCCTGTTTCCGCTGTGGGTATGAGAGGGCCGCGGAAGAAGATGCGTATTGTCGACCTTGATGGGAACAATAGTGAGGGTGGTTCCAAAGGAACAATTTACAGCCGTAATCGTTTGCTTGACTCGCCAAAGGTAGTACGCAAAGAGAAGAAAGACAAGACCAAGTCGGCATGGGATCAAACCGGTACGGAAGAGCTTTCAACACCCAGGGCAACTAGCCCGGTGGCTTCAGAAAGTCCTCTCTCATCCGATGGTCCTGCAAAGTCGCCATCGCAGGCAACAGCAGGCTTTAGCTCGCCATCTCGTCGTCATCGTAATAAGACAGAGTCTCCGAAAGTGAGGACCATAGTTGATCCAGAACTGAGTTGTCATCATGTGGCGCTGAGTCCTTGTTCAAGTCCTCGGCGACTACCACACTCTAATGAGGAAGAGATTGTGAATGGTGCAGAAGCTTACAGGAGACGCCTTGAGACGCTGAAGAAGGACATGGGAGAGGGCTGGCTGCAGATATATAGTCAGACAGAGGTGCCGCTGCCGTCATAGCTGTAACTAGTGAATGGATAGCGTGTTTGTGTGACAAGTGTGACAAGGCCTGGCCGAACATTTCTCGTTCCAGTTCCTATTTATCTCTCTCACTTCTCTTCCTCCCGGCTTGCTACGTCGTTCTTTACCACTTCACTTCAGAAATTTCTTCCGTCATGGGTGCAAATCTATCAAAGGCTCTTGGTGTGTTCCTTGCCTCCAATTCCATCTTCCTTACCTCATGGGCCATCCTTTCTTCTGGCTAGGCAAAATCTTTGGAAACAAGGAGATGCGGCTGTTAATGTTGGGACTTGATGCGGCCGGGAAAACGAGTGAGCCGCCCCCATTTTTCTTGCATTTTGACTGGGCTCATCCCTGGTTCAGCTATCCTCTACAAACTCAAGTTGAACCAATCTGTGACTACCATTCCCACCGGTGCGTATGCTGTATTGAGCGTGCTCTCTCCAGTGTGATTGATCTGCTTTCGTGTGTCTAGTTGGTTTTAATGTTGAAACTGTAACATACAAGAATGTCAAGTTCAACGTTTGGGACGTTGGTGGTCAGGACAAGATTCGTCCTCTTTGGAGACACTATTACACTGGCACGCAGGGTCTCGTGTTTGTCGTTGACAGTCAGGACAGAGAACGTATTGATGAGGCTAAGCATGAACTTCATCGAATACTGAGCGACAGAGAAATGAGGGAATGTCTACTTCTTGTCTTTGCAAATAAGCAAGATCTTCCTGGAGGTAAATTTCATTACATCTGCACCGTTGTAGTCCTGCTTATGTATATGTACTAGCCATGTCACCTGCTGAAGTGACCGAGAAACTTGGACTTCATAGGATGCGGGATAGATCCTGGTATGTGCACCCGAGGTACGAGTGGCCGTTCAGTTCTCTGACTCGTGGCTAACGTCCGGAAGCTGCGCAACGACAGGAGAGGGTCTGTTTGAGGGGCTGCAGTGGCTGTCACAGAACGTCAAGAAACGCCAGCAGTGATTGCTCTGGCCTCGTTACGCCCTTGACACGCCTGCCTTCACATGCACCTCTCAGCTCGTATACCCTCTTCACGCCACTTTAACTCACTACTCATGCCCATGCACGAACCTGTTCACGTACCAACGGATACAGTCTTACACCCGTTTTGTTGTTTCTTATACCGTTATCTGTTATTCCCACGTCTATATTTGAGCCTGTTTTCCTTTGAGAGGTGGTAGGTCTACATACACTCTAATGGATGTCTGCTGCTTGGATGAATGAGTTGTCGTCGCATAGATAATCGTCATAATCTCATAGCACTTTCTGTGATAGAATTTAGAGGTAGGATAACCGTTTGACGGTCAAACGGGCTGTTTAACCGTATTTGCCACTCCAGTTCACCTCTTACATTTTATGAGTATAATTTCTCGACATGTCAACGCCAGAATATGATGAATTTATTGAGGTCCGTCGGAAATATCGGCTACATGAAGAGATCTTGATGATTGAATTTCCGTCAAGGCAGAACTCACTGGAGAAAACAAAGAGGTGTATCTCTTTCAATGGTTAACGACCACACTGAAGTATATCAGGGGAGCTCCTATAGTGTGTTCTCGTTGAATTGCCTTGTTTTTTTTCATGTCCTGACTACCATCAGCCAGACCTCAAAGCTCAACAGCAAGACATAGAGAAACAGTTGACCAAGATTATCTCCTCACCAGATCCTTATCCGACGCCGGGTCGTGCATTTCGAAACCTCGTTGGAAAATGTCTGGTGGAGATCTATACTCGGGCGGAAACGAGGTCAATGTTTGATACATTACAGGCTTTCTTGAAAATCGCAGCAGATTTCAAGGCACCAGTTGAAAGGGATAGCAGCAAAATGTATGTATCTTCAGTTGGGGAACGCTGGGCTTATCGACTTGGATAGTGCTGCCTTATCTTGTGTGGGTGATGTCATGAGCGTATTCGGTGCAAACGTGAGTTATTCTTTCGAGTAGCCAATGTTTCGTGGTTTTTGATTCTGTAGGTGATGTCTTTAATGGCAGAAATTACGACTGTGACGCTCAGAACTGCGAAATCGTCTGGTGTATGTTTGTATAGTCATGATTCTCTCTGGTTTTCTGACGGAGTGGCCTGCTAGTCGACACTCTTAAGACATCAAGCACTCGTCGCGCTCAAGAAATCCGTCTCAACTGGAAAGCGAGCTATCACGGATACCATGACGAAAGACATATTCAAACAATGCCGAAATTATCTCACAGACAAAGCACTGCCAGTTCAACGTGCTGCTGCAAGTGTGAGTTATACGTTCGCTGTATGTTATATGGTATTGAAAGCCTGCAGGTCATCATCATCATGTATTCATCGAATGACGGTGCCCATCCAACTATCAACGATGTTGAAGCTATTCTCAACTCATGTGTCAAAAGTCTTGATACGGCGGATCAGCTCACTCGACATACCCTCGCCCAACTTGTCGGACACATCCTAGCATCTACTCAAGAAGAGCGCATTGTCTCCATGCCTGAACCGGTACAAAAATCCAAGAGAGAACAGGAGAACATGGACGATGATGTTATGCCTTCCTCTCAA
>Ga0153993_100264_pt1 | contig 19313 bp, 27 predicted proteins | sample TSNC077MetaG_FD_104706 | JGI IMG/M metagenome (GOLD analysis project Ga0153993, IMG submission 104706) | Attine ant fungus gardens microbial communities from North Carolina, USA - TSNC077 MetaG | ecosystem: Host-associated > Fungi > Mycelium > Unclassified | place: USA: North Carolina, Lumber...
AGGCGATGTTCCTGATTTTGCTGAGAAAGTTTTGCCCTTTGCAATGAGTGTAGAACTAGGTCCAGGTGACCTACTATCCTTCCCTCCCGGTTGGTGGCATGGAATGCGGAGCGAATCCACAAGCTTCTCGGTATCAATGTGGTTCTGATCTTTTTTAGTAATTATTCATGGTCACTTGGAGATTCCTTATGTATTACCACAAGTATTTACCACAAGTGGGCTGTTTGCACAGCCACTGACTTGAGCCGAGATTCACATTCGCGTTTCCTGATTTCCTTAATAGTCCCGCTCACACCATAGGTTCGGAGGCCATTGCAATAACCTCTGTCAATTTGCCTCTGTCCCTGGGATCTCATATCCAATTGCAGACTTTTTAACCTCATGATATCGGCTATTGACCGCTCGAGCCTACGTTTCTCAGACTGGATTCCCTCCAATACATCTCTTTTTTTGGGCCATGAACATGTAAAAGAAGCTATCAGGAATTCTCAAGACGGCGGAGTAACCTTGAATTTCTCAAAACTTGATCTGACTGACATAAGTGTCGAAACTGCGGAAGAGCTCGCCACGAAGTCGGATTCTGATGGGCATGCTTTAGTTGAAAGGCGAGTTTTGGTCCTCCCCTTCCTGTGAATGCGAAAGGCTCATCTTAACGCATAGAATTGCACTCGGGAACAACCGCTTAACAACGCTGCCAACGGAGCTCGCTCTCCTAACACGTCTGCGATATCTAAATCTCAAACACAATAGTTTTGCAACTTTCCCTCGGGCGGTGAGATTGCCCAGTTACTGGACAAAGCAGAAAAAGTTGACTTGACCTAAGCTCACGCTGATTCACTCACTTGATACACTGGACATAAGTCATAACAGAATCCGGAGGTTGCCAAATGAGCCTGGCAGCCTTGTCAACCTCAAAGTAAACTCAATTTTATTCTTTTGACAATACGGTGACGCTAGAATATCTTACAGGTATTTTGCTTTTCCAGAAATAAGATATCCCGACTTCCAAACTACTTGTCTCAGTTCAAGAAACTGGACGTCCTTCGAGCCGACCGTAATCCAATCGAATGGCCTCCAAAAACCATTATGGACTTCTCTGCCTCTGAAGATGTCATGTCAATGAAACGGTGGATTCAGAGCATTCAGAGCTGGATTGAGACAGAATCTTCTCGCACTCAATCGGACGACTCAATATATCATGAAAAAGCTGATTTTGCAAAGCGCCTGTCAGTCATTCAGATGTCCACTCAAAATCCCACTGACATACTCGCAGGGGTAATACCGGGCGCCCCTTCACGTTCAACGGAGACTGTGATGAAGCATCCTACCATGTGCGATCATACTCGTTGGATTCGAATGCGTCGCTTTCTTCCATCATCGAATCGCTTCACGAGACTTCTCTTGAGGTTCCATCTTTGTATAAACCCCCTCTTCTTTGTGGAGTATTACAGTCGAACAGCTCCGACCCTTCTCCCACTCATTCACTTGACAATAGGCCCTCCCCAGCTTCTCACTATGATTCTGGGATTCCAAGTATAATCAGAAAGACGCAAGATCCCAGTCCCCCAGTCCGCCAGCCCTCCACTTTCGTACAGTATCCGAAGCCGAGGTGCTGAGTCATCCTTCAGTCCCATCTCTCTTCGGAAAGAAGAGCTTACCAGACCTTCGACGGGTAGACGTTCCATCTATTGAACCTGTCCAAGATCACTTCAATGTTCGTAAAGCTTTGCAAATCGCTGGATCCCGACTTGGTGAAGACCCATTGATGTCTTCATCAATATCTATTGGACCAAAATTGATTGCTCCATATTCATTGTCTGGTACTCCTGATATCTCTCCCACCACCTCTCCCCACGAAAGGGTCAGTTCAATCACAAAACTGCGTAATTCATATTTCAGACGCCTCTCTACACTTCCTCTGCCGCATGCTCTTCCCCAACATTTGACCATCTTGGCAGAATCAGCTCGATCGTTTCTTTTCGCCATGTGTCAGATATATCAATCATTGGAGCAGTATGCCGCCCCGGTCACTGATGACGGATTTTCCGTGACCCTACGTAAGGTCCTTGACCCGGCCCATTCTGACATCAAGCTATTCGTTCATACACTGGAACAATTCGATTCCAGAAGCCGAATATCTTCACCTGCACCCTCGATCTGCCATAATCTTCTCGAGAAATGCAGAGATTGTGCAACGGCCTTTGGGAAAGTCATCAATGTACTGGTTCTGCGTCTGAAGGTTGTTGCGGGCGAAGAGCCTCGTTTTTCTCGTTGGGCGTTACTCGAGCTACATGCAGCAACAGCCGAGATTGCTGGAGCTTGGCAGTCAATGCAAAGCCATGTGGACAACCTGAAGTTGTATCTCCGCTCAACAGACCCTACAGGCTCTATGCAGGTACCAGACATGAAAGTTACCCTTCAAAATCCCTTTCAGCTCACTCTACGTGCCGGGATTCCAGCAAGGACCCGCACCAACCGTCGCCACGCAGGTTCATTCAGCTCGGAAGATGTTGAAATTGGAAAAAAGCTACCTTATGACCTGCCGCCTACAATGACAGGAGGTGTCTTATCAGGTCCTGCTTCCTATGGACCTATGCTACGAACACCTAAGAAGCAAGCAACAGCGCCTGTTTTACTCTTTTTACCGAAAACATCGTCTTCCCTGCCATTCTGTTACCAGAACGCATCTGATGACCACTCCATTAGTCATACGCGACAGGGGTCTCTGAAGTCTATTTCTTATGTCTCTCCGTCCTCCTCTCCCGCTTTGTTGTCCAAGTCTTCTGACCCCCTCGGAAATTCCAGAAGGAAGGTAGAGTTCGAGGTATTAAATGCAATCCAGGAAGCCGTGGAGATAGCACCTCGGGTCTTGGACATGGTCGCTGATATGCTACTGGCTGGAGCTGTTCAAAATGAACGGGAAGTGCGCACAGTTCTTGAACAAGCACAATCGGTCATGAGGAAACTTTCGGACATCCTGATCAAGATACACGACGGCGATGTGATGTGGGAGAGGAGAATCTTACAGGAAAATACCCAGGCCTTTCTTAAAGTCATTTTTTTTCTTTCTTAGTCGATTAAAATCCTCACTGACAAATCCAGATTGTCGTCAAGATTTCAAGTATAGTTAAGACACATAGTATTGCCCATTCTGTTCCGTCTGCTCTGCGATCATCCATTGTCAAGTTAATCAGAGTTACCGAGGGGCTTGCTATATTACTCCACATATCCTCCTTCACTCCATCCACTTCGCCCATGATGAATGACATCAACCAGGATGGGCGCCTCACTTCTAATCTATCTCGTGTAAAGAATATCAACCGTGTATGATGTTGAACGATGGTTTCGTAGCACTTTTCACAATATCTCTAGGTGTAAAGGAATTTGGACGATATTACAACTCAATCGTTTTTTTTATTTCAAGCCATGAACTACTGAGTGACTATCTATAGCAAAGGGGTGTTCAAATACAGTCCCTGCAGTACAGATTGTACCTCCAGTCACCTTTTGTAATCACAAGAAGTGTTGGTAGAGAAAGAAAGAAGACTATCTAAGAGTGTCCTCGTTCTCCAAATATCTGACCTTTGGACCTCATCCATCCAACCCTGAATAACTGTTTCATTGTCTTGGTTTGCACCACCCTCAACTAACCCACATAAACCCCCAATGTTGTGCTATTGCCAACCTGTCTTGTTTTGGGGATGACAAGAAACCTCCCTTGATGGTGATGGTACACAGTAGATTTAAGGGATAAACCATTGCTGTTATTCTGCCCCAGAGTGGGTGGTGCCTAACCTACCACAAATTAACAACAGTCTAGAACCCATGAGTTGAATGGTGTTGTCCTTCAGCCCTCAAACAAAGCAGGTGCAAGAGGACATGTGGCACAATGCTCTCTACATGAAATAATGATAAAAGTGTAAAGGATGTAAAAAGCTGGAAAGCCTCAAGGAAATGGATCCTGAGTTGACTTACTCCTCCATCACTTCCAGACCTGGAATCCACTACTTCAAAGGTGATTTTCTGGTAGAAGGACTAGATGAGGGTGCTAAGTCAAGAAATATTACTAAGCAGGGAATTGATTATAACAGATTTATTATGTAATTGGTTTGATAAATGGGAGAAAAATGGCAGGGTAGCCTGGGGTCATGATTGTGTGTCAGGGAAATTCAATAGCTCAAGAGTGTGATTGCCTAAGGATGATAATATGAGGTCAAGTGTTACAATTTTTGCAAGTAGTCTTATTAGATAAGCTTGATATTATATAATCAGTAACTCTCTGGAGGTAAGCCATGTCTTATGTAGCATAGGCAATAAGAGGATTCTCCTAGAGTTCACTCCATTTGCCCTTACAGGCACTATGCAACAGGTCATACAAAAAGGAGCAGATAGTGAGTGAAGCAAACTGACTGAGACACTATGCAACAGGTCACACATAAAGTTGAAGAAAGGATGCATAGAGGGACTATCTACAATACAATTTAAATGAAAATATAGTCAACTCCATTCAGAATTAGTAGAGGTTGAAAGCTGTGCCATAGGCACAGTGAAGCCTTGTCTCATCAACATCAAAAGTAGTTATGTAATTGACCATATTTCTTAAAGGCAGCAATCACCAGGAAATATGCCTACTTCATATCGTCCCATAAACTTGGTCTCAACTGGACATTCAATACCCACATCTATCACAGCCCTCTCTTTTGATCCAGTCTCGGACATCTTATGGGCGGGCGCCAACAACGGAGTTGTAACAGCGATTTATAGTTCTCGCGGCTACCGCGGGGTCTTTTTTCCTGTGGGTGGCAATCTTGCAGTGAATAAACTTTCTGCCGGAGACAATTATGTACGAGCTCTTGGTTTAGCCAGCGATGGGTTGGGATCGTGGGCGAAAGGGGGTATGAATAAATGGTTCTATCGGTATGTACAGACCTTTCCTGTCAGGAGTACACGTTCAGTGTGTTAGGTCTCCAACAGCGGTTACCACCTTCTCGGACACCCTTAATTCTTCTCACTCACTTGTGTTATCGACTTCAGATTTAGAATTGATTTTTCTGAACTCTATGACGGGAAATGTCGTGCGCAAAGTGCCAACGTCATCCGCCATAACTCACCTTCAGTTTTCGTCCTCGGTTCTCATATCCGGAACCGTGGACGGATTTCTTCATCTTCACGATCCAAGGACTGGTATGGCTCGTGTGGGCACAGAGCACGACGCAGTGAAAGCCCATCAATGTTCAATCCAGGGCCTTCAGACGTCCGGGAACCTGATATTTACTATCGGACACTCGGAAAGGTAAGCATTCCATTCTGTAATATATTTTTCAGTCTTTTATTTTTTCTGCAGGCAGTCCCGACCTTTTCCTGATCCTTTAGTCAAGGTTTACGATGTTCGTACTATGCGTGCTCTACCCCCAATACCGTTTTCTTTCAATCCTGCTTTTATCCACGTTCTTCCGAAACGGTCCTCCAGTATAGCAGTGGTGTCAAATCAAGGTCTCATTCATATCATGGACACATCTCACCTCAGCGCTCCCAATGAGTTCCATCAAGTATGCCGCTCCGACCGCCCACAATTATTTGTTTGATTTCCTGATTCCTCATAGTTGAATGTTACCTCCTATGTTACATCAATGTCGATATCGCCAACCGGAACATATATGGCCCTGGGGGACGCAGATGGCGCGATCCATCTCCTGTCACAAGCAGAAGAAGATATGCCTTTTAATGGCTTTGACGGTCAATCTATAACATGGATTGACGGTCCATTGGCACCCCCAGAAATTGAGTGGACCGATTCAACGTGGGTTCATTGTCTCATTCCCTTGACAGTGCTCATGCAATATCAGACCTCTGAACTCCATTGGGTGCCCATACTTTGATTCCCAGTTGTTTTCAGCTCGGACCCCCCTCTTTACTTCATTGAGCCCTAGTTATCCACCTCCACCGATCATCCCATCTCAAATCCTTGACACCATGAAGACCAATGACAATGTGGCTTATGCTGCAATGCCGAAGGAATTAAAAGGTCGCCGGAATATTGCGATTACTGTAGCTCGAAAGTCAAACGGACCTTTCAGGAGCGGACAAACCCGACAGAATGATGTGAGTTGAGTGCTTTCTACCATTAGGAGTCTCACAAAAGAGTTCTAGAGTCTGGATAATACTTTCCACAACGTCGTTGGAGATGTACCCGTGATGTACCGCAAAGTTGAGATTGAATACTCGAAATTTGGAGTTGAAGATTTCGACTTTGGGTATGTACTAAATTATTTGATGAAGGAGAAGAGATTTACGAATGTCCAGCTTTTACAACAAGACCTCATATAGCGGCCTGGAAACTGACATCCTCAATTCCTATACGAATCCGGTTGTACAAGGAATGCATTACCTATTACCTATCCGACGTCTTGCTAAATCACACATCACCACCAATTGTTTGAGAGAGAATTGTCTCTTTTGCGAGCTCGGGTTTGTCGTACGGATGCTTGAAGATGCACGTGGAACGAATTGTCAGACGAGCAATTTCTGCAAAGTTGTTGGGGTTTTAGCACAGAGTGCGTCTCTCTACTTTTGTGCAACTTTGAACTGAGGTTCTCCAAGCGGTCAATGCCATTGAACTCATCGACTACGGCAGGGAATCCATCGACGTAGACTATGTTCACAAGATACAGGTCTTCAATCGTTTTCTCATCGATCACCTGAGCACTGAGGGTAACTCATCGCCATCAAATCCCGTCATCGTTAAGCAATTCCTGCTGTATGCGTCTGAAGATACTTTCGTACCTCCTCCTATCACTCAACTGATGGGCTTAGACGGAAAGAATGTCGTCACCTGCACGAGTTGCAAACACACGCGGGAGAAAGAAGGTATCACCCACATCATCGACTTGATGTACCCTCGCAAGGTACTTTGTCAGCCACACATTATCATTCGTTAGACTCACAAGCTTGGAAGATGAACAACGAACAACGAACTGTTCAATTTGCTGCAGTACTCAGAAATTCCATTCTTCGAAACATTTCGCATAAGGCCACTTGTCCTGCATGTAAACTCCTCACCACCTTCACTTCCAAGCGTTATATATCTTCACAGGATTTGCCACCTATATTAGTTATTAATGCCAATGTCTATAATGACGAAACATGGGAGTTCTGGCAAGACAACAGGAGTAAAACATTTCTTCAGCCACAAGTCCACCTTCATGGTCAGGTTGAAGGTGCAGACGATCCTGAAGTAGCATCTTACATTCTCCGGGTATGTGCTTTCATCCAGGAAGATCTCTTTCTTTTGACCAAATTTGTGGTCCAGGCAATTGTTGTTCAAGTCAAAGCCAAGAGCAAACCCTCGCATCTGGTAGCCATTATAAAGGGTATCTGAAGTTATCAACCCTAGATCACGATCACTCATGCTGGTTGTAGTTCCTGAGGCTGAAAGAGGGGCAGACCCGACAAGCCCGTGGTTTCTCTTCAATGATTTTGTCGTAGATAATATCTCCGAAGACGAAGCTCTGAGCTTTCCGGACCGTTGGAAGGTGGGTGGCGGCTTGTTTTTTTGGGACAAAAAGCTGATTCTTGTAAACGTTTTTCCGTAAGGTCCCCGCTATCATCTATCTCGAAAGATCAAATTTGCAGTCTACTGTTGACTTTAGCCAAGTTCCTGCTAATCTTGACCCTTCAATTCTTTACCAAGATACTTCAATTGCCCTGTTTGTTTCTCCTCTAATCACTCTTTGCTTTCCTCAAAATGCAGCAGACACAGAGACGAAACACTTATAAAGCATGAACCTCTCCGACCAGAAGAATTGCCGACGCCTGGAACTGTAGTTGCTATTGATGCAGAATTTGTGAAAATGCAACAGGCATGCACCTCTCAAGTACTATACCCACCCTTCACTCACATCCATCTCAGGAAGAATCGGAGTTCCGTTCTGATGGGACCACCAGAGTCATCCGACCTGCAAGACTTAGCCTGGCGCGAGTATCTGCTCTGCGAGGGGATGGGCTGCATCAAGGGATCCCCTTCATCGACGATTATATACACACGAGTGAGATAATTGTGGACTATTTGACAGAATTCTCGGGCATCAATCGTATGTGGCGGGCTTGATACATAACTCATGATGACCTACCTGCACAGCGGGAGATTTGGATCCTGCTATAACACGAATGTCACTCACACCGTTGAAGATTGTTTACAAGAAATTGCGGCTTCTGGTTGACCGGGGCTGTATATTTGTAGGACATGGCCTTTCAAAGGACTTTCGCATAATTAGTGAGGTTTTATCAACTCATGTTAGGCTTAGAGCTCACCTTTGCAGATATCTACGTTCCTCCAGAACAAGTCATCGACACAGTTGACTTATACTTCTTGAAAACTCGTCAGCGCCGCTTATCTTTGCGCTTTCTCTCGTGGTTCGTCTTAGGAGAACATATACAGCAAGAAACACATGACTCAATCGAGGATGCACGATCGGCCTTGAGACTTTATAATGCCTTCCAGGCATTCGAAGAGCAGGGGATCTTTGATCAAAAATTGGAGGAACTTTATAAAGAAGGGCGTCAATTTGTACGTGCCGAATCGACCTTTTCTCATTGACCAACACTCACATGAATCTCTATGAAAGAACTTCAAACCACCTACTCTCCCAGGCCATCAAGCCAACTCTATAGTTCTGGAACATGCTCCGTCAACCTTACCACTGCAACCAGCACAGTATTTCAGCCAGTCAACTCCCGTCCTCAACCCGCACCTCGCACATGTCTATAGTAATGCGCTCTCAATGGCCGAATTCTCCCCGCACCGGGACCGTAACTGGCGAAGATAGTCATTTAGTACATAATGCAATTTATTTCTTCAGCTTTGTGTGTAAAAAGAAATATAATATTACGCCCCGATAATCACGGTCTTTAAAGTTGAGCAAAGAATTAAATGTCTAAGTCATCATCGTCAAGACCTTTCCTCCGCTGAAACTAGAAGGGGTGTTCAGATCCATCAAACCTGAACTATTGATCACTGACTACAATTGTGGATTTTTTTGCACTTATTTTTGAGCTAGAATCTTCCATCTGCATTGCGGTTTGCCGTTGACTGCATATGAAATTGAGAGTAACGTACTTGGTCCAGAAACCCGATGAGTTGCTCCTCTGAAACACGTCCTCTAAGTTGACCAGATTGTGCCATCCTCAGAAGAATTTCTTCTATCTGTTTGGCTCTTTCTGGACTGACAAGTGCAATCCTCGATACTGTAGAGGTTATATATCTAGACTTCATTAGAACACAAAAAGAGAAACATACAACGTTCACGAGCCGCTGTCTCAAGGACTGTCGCCATGGCGTCTCGGCGCATTTGCTCCTCCTGAACACGCTTGTTGTCTTCCTCATTGTTTTGAGGTGACTGGGAGCCTCTTTGGAGAGATTGTAGGGATTCCATGATATGATGCTGTGTAAGTGGTAATCAGGGAGCTAAGCGCTACAACGCTCTGATTAATCTCCGGATCAAATTGGCACTTGACTGTTTGATGTGCTACACGCAGGAAAGCATCGAGATCGCAGACTGTGTTCGTACACCGCATAATAAATTGTTAATTTTTCTTAAACAAGGGAAAGCATTGAACAGTCTTTGTTATCTAATGTCATGCTACAGCGGAGAATTACTAGAAGGATAAGTCCGAGAGGTGCTACCCACTCCCTACCCACTCCATGCGCCTTCCAGATCACCAGTCAACAGGAGTTCTTGTACCCCATGATAGACCTCCAAGAGAACAGGCAGACGAGGGAGTATGTTCTGTCATCATAGTAACTCTGAGTATGCGGCACGAGACAACACGGTGAGAATACCCACCTCAAAAACCACATCAAGTGTATAACCAGATATCGGGTGTTTCTTCACTACGGCCAGATAAAACCGAACATTCCATCCTCTTAGCCCTTCATTAATGATAACATCTTGTAAAGTTGGCAATGGGATGAAGCGCCTTGAAATGAAGGGCGGCCAACCAGGTAACCCTCTGTGAGTTTCGAGTTGAATCCCATGCTGAGGGATTACGAGGACGATCTCTAAGGAATAAATTGGTCAAGAACATGATTTACGCACCATGTTTATACTGACCGACCAAAACCTGCCTGAGCTTGCGATAGAGCAAAATAAGTGTGATGACAACACATAAACTTAACCATTGTCGACCGTAAACCTAAGGAATTCAGGCTTGACTAGGAACTACGTCCATTAGACAGAGAAGGCAAGATCATGTACCTGTCCCATTGTCAACAAGGCAGGTAAAAGCCCCCAATAAGCGGAGAATCCGGTTGCCCTCCTCACGACTCTACCTGAACCATCCTGGGCGACAAAATAATGTTCAACACAATATTTCCGGTACCCTGGATGATTGAAGACCGAGAATTGTGGGTAACCAGGTACTGGATGTGTCAGGCGCATAGATTCTAGGACTGGCACCTTAGCTTCATAAGTGGCTCTTGGGAAAGCTCTCACCTTACATCACAATGAGTAACAATATTCTCTCACGGCGCGCAATCTGATGGTCAAGTCGCCACTGAATTGGGACGTCAAGTTACCTGATTGTCCAGGCTGAATGTTAACCAGCTAGAGAATGATTAAAGTAAAGAGAACAAATCAGTCGGCTTACATCTTACGTTCAAAGTTCAAAAATTGAGAGAAATGAAATGTATGACTTGATCCGACGATACAAGTGCGATGCATTTCAACAGGATATGATTCGGGCTCTGGAAAAGCTCAATGATGCAAACTATTGAGAAACTGGAACGAAAGAAGCCCTGATCCCGCGTAGATGACTAGTCGAGTAAAAAAAAAGGATCATCATCTAGGAGAGGGTGTGCGACTAAACGACAAGATATATTAGCTTCCATGGTCAGGCGATGAATGAGTAAGAATTACATGTACCATTCATGGCACCACAGCATTCGACCCACCAACTGTATCCGACAGTGTAGAACAACGAGAAAAGTGGGGCCAATAGATATGTACTTGCTTTCAAACAAGAAGTCCAAGGTAAGTGAAATAGCCGATGCAACGTGTAGAGCTAAATCCAATTTCAGAGGAATGTAAAATAGTATCTCAGTCATTGCATCTGAGGGAGAGGAACCATTCGTCAAGGCCTTCGCTTTGAACAGGATCTGAGCCGGCAGCAGAAGCACCCAGTAAACCAAGAAAATGACAACACTAAATACAGAAGACCATTTATCGGAAGCCAATGCTCGGATACCAAAGCTTGGTACCCACTCACAGGCATAATGACCATGAGAAGAGAACGCTTGGCCGTTTCTAGAGCTATACAAAGTCGACCACGAGGGATTGCAAGGATTTTCACTCCTCACTGATGGGAATAGGTCCAAACTGACAATTAAAATTAACTCTGTGAGACAACCAATAAAAGGCAAAGCTGATGACAACGGCAGGCGGGCCCCCGTATTGTCAAGTATTGCCAGAGATAACCGCCCCTGAATATGCGTCCCATTGAGATTCCAAATGCTTCCAGCTGTTGAATATGTCCTCTGAGGACTATTATTTCGTCTCTTATTTCTCTCATCATTATTTTCTGATTGATTAGTAAGCAACAAGTGTGTCTGCCAGCGCAGACTTTTCTTACACCTCAGTTCTGCACACTTCAGACTGAGGTAAATCCTTTTGTTATTCTATTTTATATATTGTGCTGATGTAGTTAGACATCGTGTTCTAATAGGTCGCTTACTCATCTTCCTGTAATAAAACCAGCTTCTATACCAATAGAGTATAACACCAGCAGCTCCTGCATGCAACATGATTCTCCAAAGAGTCATTATGATCGATAGTGGCAACTCCTTCAAAGTCCTAGTCTATGTTTTGAAGAATGAAGGGATGTGATGAATGTTGCGGAAACCTTGCATCAGCAATCAGTGATGTCGCTCGAAATATCGGGTAACGGCAGAACATTTAGTATTCAAAGAACAAGATACAGGGGACCTGTACACTTCAACTATTCAGATGTATTATATTCTCGAGCAGCTAAATAGGCAGTGGCATCTATCAAACAACAACTCAGCCCCTGAAAGTGTAGAGCCATTTAATATACCTGTCAGACGACGACTAAATTCGATCAGTGAATAGAAGATTCAAAGTAAACCACCTCGGTCCCTGGAAGTGTAGATACACTAATTTACTGATGAGAAGATTTTACTGATAAGAGAATCAAATTGATAATGAAATCGATATTCCTAATTATAAGCACGCTGTCCGTGAGCAGGGATTCTCGATGCAGGGACCGCCCTAAGCGTTGAATACTGCTCGCGGTACCGCTCCAAAATCGAAAGTTGATAACAAATATATGGTACAGTTGAACGAGAGATATGCAGATATAGCACAGTAGAACGACAGCAATTTGAGTAGGAAAATACAAGTCTAACGGCATTACGATCAGAGTCTCCCTCTCCATTGCCGCCATAGGATTATGGATATCATGACGGCAATCAAAGACGTAGCACTGGTGAGGTAGAAGGTAGATTGCCAACAGGCAGCGCCTCTACAGATGCCCTTCGCTGTGGTATGTGACTGCGAGACAAAAGCATAGATGTAGGAAAACATCGGGGTACCCACGAAAGGGGCATACATCAGTATTCCAAAGTTGCGGCCCAAGTTCTTCAATCCCCAAATAGATAATACAATGCTCGGGCTGACAGAAAGTCAGTGTATAGCTCCAGTTAACAATCACAGTTCACTCACATAACGGTGAAGGTAGCACTATATCCTATCCCAGTCCCGATGCTGAGGGGTAAGGTTATTCTTCATTTCTTCTAGTGGAAGTTGCTTAACGAACCTCAGAATCCAGATACCATCTTGGGTGGTAACTCCAAATGATGACCAAAAGAATGTGAGCACCAAAAGTAAAGCTGAGAATAGGAGGAAGCTGACGCGGCTGATTCGATGCTTTCTAACATGGACAATCGTCCCATTTGGAAGATAAGAAGCGATAGGTGAAACATAGTCTGCCAAAGGGCCAACAAGAATCCTAGTCAATGTATTGGCAATCGAAATTAGCTTGACTTGATGTGGTGTGTCGTCAATTGAGCTGATGAGAGTTGCCTGGTCTGACACCGTAGCAGGGAGAGCTGCAACAATGGTGCCAATATTAGAAATCACCATCTCCGACTGCGGAAGCAGGTCAACATAGATATAGAAAGGGTTTCATGTAAGAGAGACTAAACTCACTGCTCCAAAGATGCAAACGCAAAAAAGAATGAGAAGCCATACCTGACCTTGTCTCAAGAAGCTTAGAGCCGAGTCAGTCTGGAGATGAAGTTCTGGGATATATCCGTCCTGTGAGGACTGAGGAAGAAGCTGCGACATTTCACTTGGAGGTGGATCACAAGACACAGTAGGCTTGTCTTTCGAATTAAGTCCAGCTTGCCTGAACATTAAGGCGCCAACGATGTGCACAGCACCTACAGCTATGGTAAGACTAGCAGTGAATGGAACAACTTGAAGAATGCCCGTTGTATGATCCATAAACCAATTAACAGCGACATAAGTGAGGAAAAGGGGTGATAAGCCGAAAAGGGCCATGCTGGTGCCAGAAGCAATGCCAGGTTGGTGTGGAAATAGACGCGTTGCAGAAAAGAGAAAAGAGAAATAGCTAGGCCAAAGTAAGCAAGAAATCCCAGTCAGGTCTTCACTATACACACGAGAATACAGTAGCCATTCCTGCTAGAGCGAATGAAGTGGCCAGATAGGTAGTGATTGATGAACTGGCGGAGTTGGACCCAGCGGCATGAACCTGATACGAGAATGTACCGAAAGCCAAGGAATAAAGTATAGCTGCAAGAGCCGAGCAGAGAGAGGGTCCGTGTTGATCGATCATTCTTCCAGCGAGAGCCGCCAAAGGATATTGGCCCATCATGGCACTAAAGCATACAAGAAGGGATGATCTTACAGAACTGTATAGGCGGTTGGAAGACCCACGCAAGAACTACTGTAGTCAGCTGAGGCTGGGTTAAATGACATTTCTCTACCAGAAATGGTGACATCAAGGGGAAAGTGAAGATTCCTCCGGAACATAAACTAAGAAGGCCAGTTTTCATCAGAGGCAGTGAAGAAGTTTCCCAAAGAGACATACGCATTGATAGCAATTGAGCAACAAGCAAGCACCCTCCAGGTCAAAACGGATAAAGAATGAATTGGGGACATTTTTATACAATACCAGCAGGAGACAGTCGTAGATCAAGAAGCTTATGTCATCACGGGCCAGCTGCTCGAAAAACTAGCTAGGCTGGGCCTGGTTAAATACTGCTTGTCCAGCCCCCCAAAACACTTCAAAATGCCTGACCAGACCACTCAAGTCAAGTTATGGGGTGGTCGATTTACTGGCAAGACCGATCCCCTGTATATGTTTTGTGACTCTGTGTACGATTGGGGCTGATCTTGAATTTGCAGGATGCATACATTCAACCAATCTCTGAAGTATGATAGGCGTATGCATAGTGCAGACATCAAGGGGTCAGTTGCCTACGCAAAAGCCTTGTCTCGGGTAGGCATCTTGACCGAAGGAGAAAAAGAGACGCTTATTGATGGCCTCACAGCCGTCGGCAAAGAGTGGAAGGATGGAATTGTGAGTATAAACCGAGTGACATTCCATTGGGGCTCAGTAAATTCCTAGTTTCAAGTAAAGGACGATGATGAGGATATCCACACTGCCAATGAACGTCGACTGACTGAATTAATCGGCCCATTGGGCGGCAAGTTGCATACCGGCCGGTCTCGAAACGATCAAGTTGCAACTGACATACGGTTGTGGCTTCTGGACCAAGTAGATGATGTTGAACAAGGATTACGCGCTCTGATATGCGTGATGGTCGAGCGGGCTGATCAAGAGAAAGATTACCTGCTCCCAGGCTATACGCATCTCCAGGTGTGTCTACAATTTTGACCCTGGCCACGAACTTACGTTGGCTTCAGCGCGGTCAACCTATTCGTTGGTCTCATTTTTTGCTTTCCCATGCCTTGTCCTTCCGGTATGACTTGGAGCGGTTACAGCAACTTATACCCCGAATTTCCGTCTTACCTCTTGGATGTGGTGCACTCGCCGGAAATCCCTTTGCGATTGATCGCGAGTTCCTGGCCCAAGAACTCGGATTCAGAAGCATTGCGGAGAACAGTCTTTGGGGCGTCGGTGATCGTGACTTCATCATTGAGTTCCTCCAATGGTCAAGTTTGACAATGATCCACATCAGTCGAATGGCTGAAGACCTAATAGTTTATTCTACCGCTGAATTTGGATTCGTTACGCTCAGTGATGCTTACAGGTGAGCGAGGTCCAGATACGAGCTAAATACATAGACGTAATCTTTTGATGTTCTAGTACTGGGTCGAGTATCATGCCGCAAAAGAAGAATCCAGATTCTCTAGAACTGTTACGAGGAAAATCTGGTCGGATTTTCGGCAATGTGAGCTAAACGGTTCTTTCTAGACCATGCAACTTACAGTGTGCAGATGGCCGGATTTCTTATGACCTACAAAGGCTTGCCTTCCACTTACAACAAGGATCTGCAGGAAGACAAGGAGCCCCTATTCGATGCTGTTGACAATATATCTGCATCCCTCAGAATCGCTGAAGGTGTCATAGCAACACTGAATGTACTTAAGCACTGTGTAGCATTCGCTTCGGTTTCTAATTCATTTCAGGTCCACCCGGAAAAAATGCTTCAAGCACTCACCATGGACGTCCTCGCGACCGATTTGGCTGACTATCTTGTTCGCAAAGGAGTCAGTATGCTCCAAACTGAGTCTGGATTATTCTGACATCACCAACACGCAGATTCCATTCCGCGAGACCCACCATATCTCCGGTCGAGCGGTCGCTCTGGCAGAGGCTCGTAAATGTCAGCTGAATGACCTAACTTGGGAGGATTATAAGTCCCTGAGCGACAAGTTCTCGGAAGATGTACGTGAGGTGTTCGACTTTGAGGCAAGCGTGGAGAGACGTGAGTCTATCGGGGGAACCAGCAATAAAACGGTAGAACGTCAGATTCAAGTATTGCGAAATGTACTGTCTAACTGAGGATGACATTGTAATTGTAACTTTTTGAAAATGACATCATCAGCACGGGAGATTGAATAAGATGAAATGACTTTATTCTGAGATTGCTCACTTAGTCCACAATCATAAGTACATTAGCTGCGATTCAGCACAAATCTTTAGATCATTCAGAGGCTGTCGCAGTCGTTGTGTCAGAAACTACTACGCTCACTGCCTTGCAGTGGCTATTTGTGACAGTTTGTTGCCAAGCATGAACAACCAGTCTGACAACCAAAGCGCTATGCTCCTTCTTGAAACTACCGCCATTTTCACCTTATAATCTTCATTCTACCGACAGTACAATCATGGCAAGGGACAGGCTAGCAGCTATGAGGGTGCGTTGCGAGACATCTAGCACCAGGTACAATTTCTGACGGTAGGCTAGGCGCAGCAGCAGGGAATGAGTGCTGAGTAGTGAGTGTGCCCTGGACTTCTAGTGGTCGTCAAGCGGAGTGATTCTGTGCTCTGTAGCAGCTCGTATCCGATGCAGGCGCCCGGTGGGACTAATCAAAACCGACGGCCCAATGCTCAACATGGTCCATACTATGAAATGACAGACGTGAAGGACAGCTCAGCGTATGCCGCTGCGACAACACCAGGAGACATGTCCAATTTCTATGAAGAGGTGAATATAGTTCTCCAACTCTTTTCTGGCCAGCATGTAACAGGATATCAATTTACATACATAGATTGCATCAATACAAGACATGCTCAAGAGCTTTAACGAGAATGTTACGCACGTTGGAGAATTACATTCACGGTCGCTAAACAACATGGATGATGCGACTGCGCAGCGAAACGCTTCACAGCTTGATGAACTCGTTGAGGAGACCAGCGCTCTTAGTAATCAACTCAAAAGAAGAATCAAAGCCCTCGAAGCCCAGCCTGCTTCTGGGCGCGATGCGCAAATACGCAGGCAACAGGTGTGTAGAATGCTGAGAGATGACCACTATCCGGTCCTCACAAGTAACCGCAGACAGCCTTGGTGAAATCGAAATTCGTAGAAGCAATCCAGAATTATCAGCAGGTCGAACAGCAGTATAGGACGAGGTACAAGCAAAGGATGGAACGGCAATATAAAATTGTCAAACCTGATGCTACTCTTGAGGAAGTCCGTGCCGTGGTCAACGATCCTAATAGCGACCAGATTTTCAGCCAAGCGGTGAGCTGACAGTTTACAACAGACAAGTACTAGTCCGTTGAGTAACGTATCTTACAGCTCGTAGGGACGCGATACGACCAATCACAACGGGCATATCGCGAAGTACAAGAACGCCATGAGGAGATCAAGCGTATCGAACAGACTCTGGCAGAGCTTGCGCAGTTGTTCAATGATGTGGGTTGCATACTAATGATCATATGCTGGATCTCAAAATAAGATTCTAGATGAGTGTATTAGTCGAACAGCAGGGTGAAGCCATCGATGCTATTGAGGCTACTGCTGCAAACGTCGAGAAAGATGTTGAGACTGGGTGAGAATTTTATTATGCAAAAATTCTCTGGACGTTGAGGTTTTTTGTTTCAGATTGGACTACACTAATAAGGCTGTTAATTCTGCACGTTCAGCGCGCAAGAAGAGATGGATCTGCTTTTTCATCATCGTCATTGTGCTCATTATCGTGGCCATCGTGTTGGCTGTCGTCATTACCAACAATATCAAAAACACTGGGAACGCATTAGGCAATAAGAACTAATCCTAGGGTATTTTTCCCATCCTTCTGTTTTCGCCTAATGCTCATGATCTGAGTTGTCCATGTGTTTTGCCATGGGCGAAAAATCAGAAGCTCCAACTCGTCTCCTTATTGTACTGGACTAGGTAATCTTTCTTACATACGGATTTTTTTGTTTTTGATACCCTAAAATTTATCCGGTGTTATACATGAAAATATTGGCTAAACAAAGGGGCTTTGAAAGTGCCGGGCGGATGGTAGATGCTGTGCGGGAGATCGGAGACAGGCACGTGGGGGAGACATGGCTTACGCGTCGCCGCTGGTCGCTTTATAACAACGCCTTACTCCTAGCTCCCACCACCATTTCTACTTGATTCCTGCCCTGCATCCACTGTTAGTAATCTTGCATCTTTTCCTTGTCTCTTTCTCACCTTGCCTATTCAGCCCCTGACAATGCCCAAGAAACGCTGCCAGTTCCAGATGAACACGGATGCTCGGTGTACTTCCTCTGCTCTCCGTGTCGCTGGCGACTGCCCACACTGCCGTGCAGCCTTCTGTAGTGTGGCAAGTTGTCTATCTGTCTTTCCCTTGCCTCAGCTAACCCATTATGTCCTCCTCAGCATCGACTTCCCGAGCACCACAACTGCACTCACATGGAAGACTGCCGACAACAGGCATTTGAACGAAATAAGAGCAAGTTAGAGAGTGAGCGGACTGTGGCATCCAAGATGACCGCTGCGTAGTGTTCGTCTTTTTGGGCTTCATCTTGTTGCGGGCATGGATATCGTCATCACATTTTATTGTTGCAATGGTGGTTTACATATAGTCGTATTATAATTCACATCTTGATTCTGATGAGAGGCCGTTGAGTCAGTCAAGAACTGGCGCAAGATGCTTGGACGCACGGTTAATCACTCCAGAATAAGAGCTCGTTCATTGCTTGTGCAATCCTGGTGATTTACACAAACATCAACAGAGCTGTCTACATAAAAAAGGACGTTGCTAGGCTTCAGCAACACCTTATCGTAATCTCTTTCTCTTTCTCCGCGCTCTGGCAGGTAAGCCTCTGTTGACTTCTTTTTTAACGCTGGCCTCCACATAATTCACTCATTTCCTCGACGATTACATCTGATATCGTTTTTTTTTCCGGAATGAGTAATTCCCGGTAGTGTGTGAATTGAGCGAGTGTTTATGGCTTGAGACATTTTGGTTCTCCTTTTTGTACCGTCTCAGCCCCTTATATTCCTCCTGTTCATGGCATGGCAGTTTATCGGGTAAAATCTCTTCTAGGACATCTTGATATCAACCAATCCAGAGAAATGTCGTCGGGTGGTGAGTAGCTCTTTCTGTTGATAGACACAGAATACTTGAAGCTAGATAGAAACTTGGCTCAATCTTCTGTTGGCTCCACCGGATAGGTTGTATTCATACTTCTACATTTTCATTTTGAACATGGACTGAATGCAAACAGCATTTTCAAGCTCACGGCCGCATACAAGTCTGATACCTACGAAAAGAAAATCAACTTGGGTGTTGGAGCCTATCGCGATGATAACGGTA
>Ga0153993_100265_pt1 | contig 19308 bp, 27 predicted proteins | sample TSNC077MetaG_FD_104706 | JGI IMG/M metagenome (GOLD analysis project Ga0153993, IMG submission 104706) | Attine ant fungus gardens microbial communities from North Carolina, USA - TSNC077 MetaG | ecosystem: Host-associated > Fungi > Mycelium > Unclassified | place: USA: North Carolina, Lumber...
CACTCCTTGGCCTTCTCAGCCAACCACTCCTTGGCCTTCTCAGCCAACCACTCCTTGGCCTTCTCAGCCAACCACTCCTTGGCCTTCTCAGCCAACCACTCCTTGGCCTTCTCAGCCAACCACTCCTTGGCCTGAGCGAGTTGGGCGTCCTCTTCTGCACGGGCACGAGCTATGTCAGCCTTCTTCTCTCTCCACTCCTCTATCATCCTTGCACGCTCCTCGTCTTCGGATTCAGCACCTGTCGAACTCCTGCCGGTTGGGGACATGTTGGTGGTTGGTAAATTGCAAAGCTTTGTGTTGAACAGGTTTGTCAAATTTTACGTGACTAGTGTCCTACTCAATGTTCTACTCAATAGCCACTGAATAGCTACCCAATTATTTGTTTATTTATCTCCTCAGTTATGTGATTCATAAGAAGCCAGGCACATTGCTATTGAGTGGGACATTAGTTACAAAAGAAGTCCTTACAGCTCAGCTAGGCTTGGGTGGTAAAGTGAAGGTATAAGATGCTGAAGTACCCATAGACCTATACCCAGCACAGACTGTAAGCTCAACGGTATATAAAAACACGGAACACTCTAGAAAAATTTAAAGAGTGTAGTGCACGTACAGTGCTATAAGTTTGAGTCCCAGACGCGATATCACATTGTCACACTCGATCATGTTGACTACTATTGTAAAAACAAAAAAAATGTATTCACCTCTTTCACCCTGAAGACGCCTTTTACTATGACGAGAGCTGTGATTAGATTCTCACAGTCGTGGAATATCTGGGAAGACTGCATTCATCATTACACTAGGATGTAGCAAGAACATCTTAATATGATATGTAGCTGTCCAACCAAAAAAGGAGAAATTAAGGAAGACGAGACCACGACATGGGGAAACTCATGCTTGGCATCTCGGCACAAACCAATCTGAGAAAATTTGAAGTCACCAATCTTCTCAAACTACTTACTGGAAGTCACCACTCTTCCTTCGCATCATGATTAAGAACCACCTCAATTGTGCACTCTTCTGTAAACATTGACTCTTCACATGCTTGACATTAGTTATGCAGAAATTAGGAGCGTTTCTCTATTTTAGTGTTTGCCTATTTTAATTCAAAAGACAAATACACTTGTAAATATCGTAATAAAATAATGTGCCGGTCTTGTTGTTCTTACGCCTTGCCGATAGATGACCGAAAAATGACTGGCATTTTGGGCGGTACAAGAGCTTAGGCTTGCTTGCCGGTGCCTATTACAGAATCATTGACCTAGTTTTCGTCTGTGTGGGTGTGATGCCTGATGAACAGATCAGGCATCCCATTTGGGAAAGCAACTTATCGATAAAAATTGATAGGTAGTTTGTTGTTCCCACACTTCCTTGCCTTCAATGAGCTTACTGGAAACTCATCAAGCGGAAAACATAGTCATTACTGGTGAGCTACGGATAATCAATCCGAGCATCATTTCTGACGACAAACAGGAGCATCAGGAACACTTGGCTCGGCAATCCACAAAGCATTCGAAGCGGCAGGCTATCTGGTACTTGGTCTTGCCAATTCAAGAACACGAGAGGGACTTCGGAAACTTGACCTAACAGACAAGGCTGCCGTCGAAGACACTCTGCGGGAGGTAAAACCCAAATGTTAGTTCTGCACAAATCCTTTCCCATTCCTGACTATCTCGGGTTCGTCTGATAAGATGTTATCCATTGTGCGGCGGAGCGTCGCCCTGATGTAGCGGAGAAAGTGCGTTCATGATCTTCTCAGACAAGTTTTTTCTTTCTCATGTATATCTCACCATCAGGATCCTCATGGGGTCCAACAAGTAGGGAACAAACTCTTTCCTCGTGACACCATCTGATGTACCCAGCTGAACGTGAAAGTACCCGGTCACCTCGCATCTCTCTCTCACGACCTCGGGTTCACGCTCATTTACATATCCACTGGTGAGACATTTCTCGATCTCGACCAATTTGTGCCGACTTGTCTTCAGATTATGTCTTTGACGGTACCTCCCCTCCATATGAAACCGACTCGCAGACAAACCCACTCCAACTGTATGGTAAATCGAAACGGGACGGTGAATCAGCCGTTTCTTCAGTTTCTGGGGCCAAAACTACCATTCTCAGGGTTCCAGTATTGTCAGTTTCGTCCACCCTGAACTCAATCCGAAATAATAACATGCATTTAGATATGGTCCCACTCAGAAAAACTCTGATTCAGCCGTGAATATCCTCCTTGACGTCGTCGGGGATCAATCAGGGAAGCAATACAAAATGGATCACTATGCGACACGGTATCCCACCAATGTTGAGGACATAGCTGGATTTCTCGTCCGGGCCATAGGTACTGTTACAAATACAAAAATGGGTTTGAATCACTCCTTCACTGTTGATGCATGCTCTCCAGGTCATAGGAAGCAGCTCCTTCCGATTTTGCATTATAGCGGAGACGAGCCCTTTACGAAGTATGAGATGTGCCTTGTATTTGCCAAGATTCTAGGACTGCCCCATGACCACATTATCCCGGACATCAATCCGCCCACTGGGGCTGATGCCACGGCTCGCCCGAGGGATTGTCGTCTCTCTACAAGGAAAACTGAGGATCTTGAAATTCCAGGGGGGCTGGGACTTTCCCTTTTCATCCAGTGGTGGTCCAGCCACCTGGAGAAGGATAAACTACGGCGCGATTAATGGGCTTATTGTTGTCATCGTGGTATGCGACCCCGAAGGCTCGAAACTAGTCGCTGTGATTTACGTTGTTTCAAATTTGGTGAAGACTTTTCACGACCATTACAACGCTAAATTCCAACTGTATTGCCGCTGTCCAGGACATTGATTGAGTAAACTTTGTCCTATGTAGGAGAGCTCTCAGTCAAGTGAGACTTTAGGACAATCTCAAGTTTTCGATTGCCGAAGGCCAAAGCAACACAAATAAGGCAAATTACTTTAAAAAAGTTAATGAACGTGCAGTACATCGTAATTAACCAGCGCGGATGTAAAACGTATCAAGAGGCCACCACCAAATCTACGACGCCCTCTTTATACAGTGGAAGATAGGTTTTCTCGAAGTAGGCTCAGTGTAAAAAGATACAATGTTTGGTGCCACCCGACAAGTGGAAGAGCTGTCTCTCTCTCTAAATTAATTAATACGAGAATAAAGTGAATCAGTGGTACATATTCTGATGTGAGACAGAATTATGGCACAAGACGGAGGAAAATAGTGAAGGTGAACCCAGAAATTCATATGGAACGAGAATAAGTGTAGTCTGGGTGAAACCGGCTCATTTCGAACCCGAAGTCTTGAAGAGAACAAGACCGGCGAGGGCAACAGAATATCCTGAAGATAGAGTGTCAGGTGCCAAATACTGAGGCCATATGGAATGCTTACCAATGACCTGAAGTGGAGTAATAGGGTAACCGAAGATGAGGACAGAGCCGGTGATAAGAAGTATATCCTTCATAAAATTCATCAGCTCAGCTCATTGAGATTCCAGATGGATGGACAAACTTTGAAAACGCCGGCAAGGGTCAACACTAACCCACTGCCAGCACTGACAAGGAAAACGGCTGCGACGTTTAGGAGGAAAGCAACGGTAGCGTTGCTTATAAGGACAGCAGCACCGAGCTTGGGTAACTCATAGAAAGGAGCTAAACCTTCAGTGAAAGGAAGGAGGATCAGGTTGATTCCCGCACAGACGGGAGCATAATAGTGCAACGACACTAAGGGGTCCATTTTCAAGTTATGTAAAAGGACCTGGATCATGACAAGTCTGGATGCCTCGAACTGAAGTCAAGTAATCAGTATGCAATTGCAGACAGAGAGTCTAGCATGACTCACAGCGACAGCTGCAGCTTGAGTTATAAATCCGATCAGATTGAACCGCAGCTCCCCATGCGAGGCGAGAGCAACACCAGAAGAAATCATGAGGACAATGACGGCGAGTTTCTTGTTTGGATCATCGAGTCGGAATGCCCATTGAATCAGAAGGATTGCAACAGGTGTAAAGGCCTGTCAAGACTAGGTGTCAGTGTACATCGCCATTCGTCTATAGAGCAGCAGACCTTCAACATCTGTATATATGAAACACTGAGGTAAAGGTATGCAGTGTTGCTGAGAACGAGGCTCCCAGAAAACAACAGGCCAATCGGTAGAATCGATTTGACAAACACATCCCTTGTCATGTTCACATTCTTTAACCCATCTAGGAGATTAGTTGTCCGTTGTAGGACACGAGTTCCGATGGCCGCAAATGTGAGGTGAAAGGTTACGAGAAAGACAGGATACTTGAAGTTTAAGGAGTTGTAGAGATAGTTGTTGTATATTATAACAGAGGAGCTCAGGGCGATCCAGATGGGAATGATGATAGCTGCAGTTACTCTGGGTCGGGATTTTGGTGAGGTTGCAGAGGCAGGGGTGGGCAGGGGTGACTGGCTGCCACTGCTGCCTTGGAGTTCGTAGATCTCAGATTCGTGAATCTGCTGCTTCTCGTCGAAAATGCTTGAGTTGGAGGTTGGCATGCTGGTTCTGAAGGAGGGAAAAGGCTGCATGTGAAAGTTGGGAGTACGTTAGTGAAGAGATACGAACAAATGAAAAAATGACTTGCAGCGTAAAAGGTTGAGCTGGATAAAGAAGGAGAGTGGCGGTCAATGAAGGAGCTGACAGTTGTGCACCGCGGCAGCAACCGACAAATCAAAGACAATACAACACGTTCCGCCACTGATCCGCCGGCGCCTATTTATTGTGTTTCAAAACTTAGGCTCACACAATGACATCAGACAAGACAGGCTACTAAACATCAACCGAGTAGGAATAATTTCTCTGACTCGTCCAAGTACTCGAGTTTATTCCAGAAGTTCTCTACCATCTACTACGGGATAAGTGGAGCGTCAACTTCGCCCTCATACACGTGATTCTAGGGCACTCAGTCCTTACCTACATTGAGGAATGTCTTTAAATCCGGTAGGCGTCTAGTCTTCGGGAGAACCACGATCTTATATCATCTTCATGGAGTCACTAGTTCACCTTGGCGAATCTCCCTGGCTTTTAGTCCCAGCAACTCGTCTCATTTAGTAAATTTACTTGTCTTAGCACGGTCTATCCTGAATTTTCCGACGACTTTGTCGAACATTATGATAGTCAATGATTGATCTAGAGAACGCAGTAATCACATGTGATGATGGTCCCACTAGCAGCAGACTGTGGTTCAATTTGGCTACGAGCCCCTAGCTCTGTATTGTGTTGCTCGAGCTTTGTTCTGACAAATGTCAATCAGGCTATCCATCAGGCTATCCGTGATCAGATCATGAGTTTCTCGAGTGAACTGTCAATTGGTGTGGTTTACTATCATTTTTATGACTGGCGATTGGAGTAGGGGCGTTAACTGATCCTTGGTTGCCACATTAGGTATTTTCCTAATTGGGGGGGTTATAAGTACCGCCACGGTCATCGTCCTGGCCTTTTCACCACAAATTCCATGCTTTATCTCATCTAGCCTTTCAACCATGCCCACGAACAGATCAGTTCTCCTCTCGCACAGAGTCTATACTCCCGTTCCAAACGAGCATGGTGATACAAGCGCCCACAGCCTTGTTGCGCATTGCACGAGCTGCGACCGCTGCTCCGTTGGAGGAGAAATGGCGATCTATATCGACGGTGCTTGTTATAGCAATGGAACCTCGCATGCTCGCGCCGGGATGGGCGTCTTTATCTGCTGCGGTTCCAACCTCAATGTATCCGCTCCCTTGACAGACGGGCCTCAAACAAACCAGCGTGCGGAAATTCGCGCTGCCATCGCTGCGTTGAAGATTGTCCGACAATTATTCTATGAGGGGGAATTCCGTCAGATGGGGCATCGCAAGGGCGTTGTGTTGATATTGGATTCGGCATATGTGACCAATGCTATGACAAATTGGGTGGGCAAATGGTCAAAGAATGGAGGGAAGACTTCCGAGGGAAAGTCTGTCGCTAACATAGCCGACTTTTTGGAGTTGGAGAGACATGTGTTATTTCTTGAGAACAACAGGGTTCCAGTGAAGTTCTGGCGTGTGCCACGATCGGAGAATACGTGTGCGGACGGGTTGGCGAAGCAAGCCATCACCCTTTGAGGCGCCGTAGTTTTTGTCGTTGAGCCTCATCTACGGTCTTTCTTACCATATTTCCTATTCTCTGTCTTGGAGGTGACCGCGGTCTTGTGCTACTATTTTTGTAATCATTTCCGGAATATCATTATGGATTTTGAGGGGTACCGCGTCAGTGCTACCACAAGAATTCTGCCACAAGTGGATCCAAACTGATTGATCCCGACCAGCCGTATGGCGACAACCCCAGCCTTTCCCACTGTCGTAGCTTGATATAGATTTATCTGATCTAGTGAACGTTCTCCAAATAAATTCAGCGAGACAAACAATTGGTTGAAGTCTTATCCAAAGACATTAAATCATACAAGGAAAGCAGTCCACTCAGCTGTAGGTCAATGCAATGACATGTCATTGGGTCATCGACTAGTATCGTGATTGGTGAGGGTACTGTCCTTGAGCTGTCCTTGAGGCGTCACGGGCCACGTTAGCCCAGGATTAACCAATGATTCTGTTCCATCGACGAAATGGCTCGCATACATTAGCTTGGACCTCCTTGAGGACAGATAGTCACCAGATGATTGTTACAAAGGCAGTTTGATAAGACCAAAGATCCCAACATCGCACCGCCATGGAGATGTTGATTTCAGATCTACTATTTTTTTCTTCTAGGTCCTTCAACATCTAGCGAACGTGATGTCCAGTAAGTAGCCTGAGGACCAAAACATCGGCCATTGAACTTCTAGTGCACGTTCTGTGAAATGACAAGATGGTAGTAGAATCTTGTTGTGGACTACTCTCGGACCGGCTTCGACCTATTTTAGTAATGATGTCGTTGTGTGCCGACGACGGGTTGGTCAAAACCGCAGCGACTCAAGGCAATCCCTTCTTGCTGCCGACATGTCCAGTCTCCAAGGATATGTCGACCGCCGCGTTTTTCTAGTCCTCCAAGATGGCCGTGCTATCGTTGTACGTGTCAACAGCTTCTTTTTTTTCGTCGAGTCTTCAGACTGTTGATGAATATCCGATATAAATCTCTTCCAGGGTATCCTCGCTGGCTTTGACCAAAAATCAAACATAGTTCTCTCGGATTGCAAGGAACGTGTCTTCAGCATGGATGATGGAGTAGAAGAGATACCGCTAGGGTTGTATCTCGTCAAAGGAGATATGATGTACGTGATCTTTTTTTCCCTCTCCCGTCAAGAACTTTGATTGAAAAAAATCCATTTTTTTCTTTTTGATGACAGAATCCTGATTGGAGAGCTAGATGAGGCCATTGACAATTCAACCGACTTGCCGTCTATACGTGCAGACCCAATACTCCCAATACGATACTGATCCTCTTCGTACGACGTTCTCGTACTCACCGTACTGCTTTATCACTCTCTTGCCAAGAGGAAGGCTCGCTTCCCCCCAAAAAAAGAGTGGTAACTAAAAAAGAACGACACAGAAATCTTGATTGCGCCCGTTCATCATCTCCTCAGAGAACAAGTCAATTGGATACCTACCGCAACGTGCCGGTAAAACCGGTGCGGCAGCTGCAAATGATAGAGAAAAGGCTGTCGGGAACAAGTGTTCGATCTCTTTCTATCTCATGATTACAGCTCCTCTTTTTCATGTAACTAAACTGCGTCGTAGCTACGATATACTGCATAGCTTCCAGCGTCGTTTGAATGTGGACTTTCCACTGACAATGACCGTAATGAAAGTCACCTGGAGCAGCGCGTTATCTTGACTCTAGAAGTAGAGTGGACGCGTCTACAATCGCTGATCCACGTCACTATGATTAGCATGAGACACCCTATCATGGACTCGATTTTACTTTAAGAGAATTGCATCTCACATTCGAGTGACTTGAGAACAAACATTGAATAATTAAAAAAAAACCCCGTCAACAATCATCTAAAACGAGTTGCTAGGCCCCAAGATTCACCACCAGGTAAAAAAACACAATGTCTCCAAATACATTCACTCCAGCATCTGGATCAACTGATTTACACTCTATACTTTCATAACCATAATAAGTCTATCTCTCAACTGTAGCCCCCCAAGAAAAACGACAAGTCGAAAAGTAATCCGTTCATAACCCTCCCACAAACACGATTTCAAATGAAAACTCACTTATCCGGCCACCAGCTTCTCTAGAATTTACATGTTTTCTCTTTCGACTGCTCTAGTCCTGATATGGATCCCCCTCACCCTGTCTTCACATTCGACTGAGTCGCCACAATTGCAAAAAGTTCACGAAGCCCTTCTTTGAACTACCGCCGCTTTCAAGTGTAGCATGAACTATGAGGCGTGCTATCACCTCGCCCTAACATCCAACGGGGACAAGTTAAAACGCCTAAACGAAAGAGAAAGAGAAAGATGGGAATACATACCAGTTCAACTAGAATAGCTACTACGATCAGCCTACAGGAACAAACGAGCATGTGTAAGGATAAATATGCAAAAAAAGGATAGGCCAAAAAAACCGCACCAAATGACAATCCAAGTTATCCGTTCCATAGCTGAATTATTCAAGTGATCGTGTATCGCATCCAACTAAAACTGAAATCAGCGACAAGGGGAGAGGGGAAAGAAACATCCCAAGACTCACAAAATCACTGGCCACACCCAACTTCTCATTCAAACTCTGCACCCTCCCACCAATCTCCATATACTCCCTAACAGCATGATACAAATCTCCCAAACTCACCTCCGTCCAAAACAACTCTGGAACATCCAGCACATTCGACACCAAATTGACATCTCTCCTCAATTTGAAGAGTTTTCCTGTCAATTTTAGAGCCTCATGTCGACGCAGTTGAAGTGACCCAGAAGATGCTAATTGACGAGGGATAGATAGCGTTTGAGGAGAAGAGAGAACTCGTTGGGCGAGAGTTTCGTAATGTGCGAGGAGAGTTGACTGGGCGAGCGCATGGGCGATAGAGAGTTTGAGAAGATGTGAGCGGGATTTCAGAGCTATTTCAGAATTTAAAAAATTGGTCAGAAAGGGAGATAATACAAAGAGGGCAAAGGGGAGGGGTGGATGTAAGAACGTACTGAAAAAATCATTATAGATCCGTGGATATGAAATGTGCGGGTCATGCTGGGAGCCAGGCATAAGAATACAAAAAAAGAGGAAGAAGAATCTTGAAGCAGAAAGAAACACTCGTACCGTGAAATGGCATTCTTCAACTTCCCAATCGTCTTCATGGATCTTTCGCTTCATGATCCCAGCGTTCTCTACATCTTCAAGGATATCCCTTTCTTGACCCTCGGTCAAACCAAAGAAAACCACGACGCCATATTCAAAAAACACTGCCTCGACGATGTCATCTTCGGCCGGTTTCGTGGACGTTGGTGGGTCTGGTAATGGCGGCGGAGGTAGGTTATCCTGCTGTTGTGTACGCCACCGATTAGCAGATTTTGGTTGGAGCTCAGTGTCAGTCCAAGGCTCTGAATCGGAAAGATGGAGGGGATTCGGTCTTTTGGCATCAGACGCAAAACTAGATGAACCACTCTCTGAGGGAGGGGAGACAGCAACAGCCGGACTGTTGCGCGTAAGAAAAGGAGACATAGAGATGTAGCCATCCCTCGTATCGACAGACGATCTGGGTATTGGTTGAGTGAAATAAGTTCCTTGGTAGCCATCTTCTTCTGCTTCTGTCAGGTACGAAGCGACAGGAGCAGGCACTGAGGAACGGATGTTTGCATTTGGACCGTAGCCTGGAAGAAGAGGCAGATGATACATCTACATGACAGAGATATAGCCGCAACGGAGAGAAAGAGGTTGAGAAACATACAGCATACAATGCTTCATCAAAAATCCTGGGAGCCACATTATGTTCCCTCTTCAGAAACGGAGTCAGCAATTTCATCTGAAAAGACTCCGCAACACAATACGCCGTTAGCCTTTTGAACCCAGCCTCTTTTCTCTGCTCTTTCGTCATCCTCTCAGCCTCGCTTTTGTATTCTCGCACCCCTCCATCTGCCTCGACGCCCAGCATCAAGTCTTCCTCATCAGTGGGAGCAAGAGGTCGCGTTTGGGGAGCAGAAGGTAAGACAACGAGCTTTTGCGTTGTCTTGGACGTGCGCTGGGTTTTTGGAGCAGCCGTCAGTCCCGAGACGGAAGCTCGACGGTTGCTCACGCCAGACGAGGGGCCTGGCAGCCGCTGGCCACTTTTACCAAGGGACACTAGACGAGTCGGTGGTCTGCGTCTGTTGCGAGGGGAGAGGGTACTGTCGGTTCCCGGTCGACCCGACATTGTGGGCGTGTTTGTACCTGTCCTCCCTCTCTCATACACAAACCATCACTCGACACAAAAAATGGTATGACAATATCACCCTTCCAAGGCGGAAGACATTTGATTACACCCACATAGATAATCCCAGTGCGATGTTTCACATGTGGCAAGGTCATTGGAGATAAATGGAATGACTACCTCGATTTGTTGTCGCAAGATATGAACGAGGGGTCCGTTTTCTTCATAACGTCAAGCCTCAGAGGGAAAACTCATTGACCTTTTGCTTTCAGTGATGCGCTTGATAGCCTCCAGCTCAAACGATACTGCTGTCGCCGCATGGTACTGACTCATGTCGACCTCATCGAGAAACTCCTTCATTATAATCGTGCGTCTCCCTCCTGTTTCACATTACTGAACCGCTTGGTTGACCATTGGAACTACATCAGCGATGGAGCGCTCCAAGAATAGGGCTGCCCTCTATGCCTGAACCCACACATCATCCTCATCACATTTCAACTCTCAATCAACGGTGGAGGCGTAGTGAGAGCCTATAGTTAGTCTCTTACAGATGAGTTGGTCACCCTATCCTGAATGTCATGGGAAAGACCGTGTGTAGGTATAATTCTGATCTCAAACCCTTGTCACAACGAAAATCTTTACCTTGTCCGTACTGGTTATTGGCCACCCATGGGGCAACCATACATCATAATGATTTTGGCTAATATGAAACGTTAGGACACATACTATGTAATAATGTTGCTCATTAATGTATTATTATATGGATATCAACGTAGACTACCACAAAGTCAGATTCTCCCACCTGACCTGAAGATATCAAAACAAAGGACGAGACGGTTTGCTCACTCTACAAATCATAGTATTCAAAAGAAAAAGAAAAAGTCCAGGGAGAAAAAGTCCTACAATAACGGACGTCCTTTGATAGATGGAGAGAGAAAACAATCTATCGCATCTTGTGTCTTCACGTCATTTTCGAGATGATCTGTTGTACATTATTGACCACCGCATCCGGATCAATTGTCGCTTCTTCATTCTCTCGAGGCCTTGATGCCTTTGGCAAATGTCCCGTCGCATGATGTCTACAAATGGGAGGGCAAAAATTGAAAAAAAGGTGGGCCGAATGAAAAAAAAACTCACTGTGAACCAGACCAAGCAACATAGTGTTGCCCAAGAGACTCAACCACAACAGCACGATCACGCACAAACCTGTTCTCAGGATACATCTCAATCAGCGTCGAACGCGGTCCACGCTTCATAAACACGAAATCCAAAAGATGATCTCCATGAACACCAATAATCACCTGTATAAGCGCCACGAGCGCCCCCTGAAGTTAAAGACAAGAGCTGGAGATATCAAGAACAAAAAGCACTCACACTCGATCTCACAATCGCTTCCATCCTCTCAATCCAACTCGTCCTCCTCGTATCTTCATTGACAATATTCACTTGACAACCCAAATTCCTCTCCATCTTCTGCAACAAACTCACCAACCTCGCGTGATCCTCCGCTTTCAATTTCGGCCCTCGTTCCATGTCCTGGCTCACGATATAGGTCACGACCGGTTTCTTCTTCTTCTCCCAACTCTCCTCCTCCTCCTCCTGCTGATCCAAATCCAAGAATTCCAGCATGTTCCGGCGTATAGGTTCCCACCACTCTCCCCTTTTTCGATAATCGCCCATTCCCTCTTCTCCTCGCGTTTCGAAAGCTGTCAAAAATTCTGGCTCGACCTTACGAGTACCACCATCATCATTCCTCTCAAGTGACATCACAGCAGCCTTCCTGTCTGCCACCACGACCCTCTCAAAAACATACGGCACCTCCATCTTTTCATAATCTTCGAGATCTTGAAAGTACATCACACTGAGTTGAGGAAACGCAGCTTTGAGAAGATATGGATGAAAACCCGTGTCGGCGCGTCGACGCCGGAGCGTGTCTTGTTCAAAGTCGGGATCAGAATCGATGAAGAGAGGAGTGTGTGGGAGGATGAGGCGGCGTGGTGGGTGGAGAGGGGAGCTAGCCGAGGAGGAGAGAGAGGTATGTGTACGCCAGAGTGCGATGAGGGTTGAGTTGTCTGTAAAAACGATATATGAGAGTTGATATACAACAGAAAAATATGGAACTTACGAGGAGTTGTATCACACGCGAACCAGGAGATGCCCCGGATTCTATTGGATCATGGTCAGTCAGTACAAAGACAATTTACAGTGAACAGTCTACATACACACCACCAAAGTCTCCAAACAAATTCTTAGCCTGCGTCCTGGTAAGTAGAGTCCACTGGGCGAATCCAGGGCCCGAGGAGGACACGATATCCGATATGGGAGGAAAGTCCTTCACGTCATCTCTGACGATGTAGATGCCAGTACCATAGATGAACACGTTATCCAGTACAGTATATCCTAACGCACCGAGGTGTTGAGCCGCCCGTTACTTTAGCAGTGCAGCAGCAAGTATACACGTACCAGGAACATGCTTCAAGACCTTGGTTTGTGGAGGACTGTCGCGCCACTGTTGCAGAGCTTGATTGACGGACAGGTCGCCCAAGACGTCGTCTGCCATTTGACGGACTTGGGCTTTGGAAGCCCACGCCGCACCGTACTGATGATCTGTGCCGATCTTTTGAGCTTGTTGGTCACTGTCTCCTGCTATATGGCCTTGGTCCCAGATCCAGTCTCCAAAGATCTGGAGCTCGAGGGCATCTCGCCAGCCGTTGGGTTTACGGCCGTCGCGGGCAAGGGCTCTAGTTTTTCCAAGGCCTATGCGACTGAAGAGGGCGCCACTGGTGGCGACGGAGTCAACACCGAGAAGGTGCAAGGAGATTTCTATATTATAGGCGAGCAGATATACGACGAGACAGAACAGAAGCAGAGTAATTTCGCGACGGTCGGGTGGACTGAACCAACCCATGCTGAGGCTCAAACCAAGAACAAGATTGTCCAACGTGGCACGCGTGAGAGAATCAATCTGACACCCGAGATTAAAGGATATAGAATTGGGTACAGGTAGAAATACATCGAGTACAACCACAAAGCGAAGAGCAGAGAATAAACAGTCGAAACCACAACACAGCTCTATGCTTCCCCTTCCTTCTTACCCTTACCCGACTTGCCCGGTAGCAATTCCGGCGAGATATACGGCACAACACCACCCTGTGAAATGACCACATCGCCCAGCAGTTTGTTCAACCTGATCACAACGTCAGTAACAGATCCGAATGTCAACGAGACAGCACAGACTCCTCATCATTTCGGATCGCAAGTTGGAGATGACGGGGCACAATACGCTGCTTCTTGTTATCACGCGCTGCATTACCTGCAAGCTCAAGAATCTCGGCGGCTAGGTATTCGAGCACAGCGGCCAGATAAACTAGAAAATTGCCATCAGACACGGTCCAGGAGACAACATATCCTCATCCGCACCTGGTGCGCCAGCTCCGACACGCTGGGCATAATTTCCTCTTTTGAGGAGACGGTGGACACGACCAACAGGGAACTGAAGACCGGCCTTTGCAGAGCGAGACTGAGTCTTGCCGTCGCCGCCAGCCTTGCCGCCAGATGATGCTTTTCCAGACTTTCCTGTGGGCCTGTTCAGAATCTTGGACAGCCGAGAAATCGGGAGTGCTAACCTTTGCCGGACTAGAAAAAAGACAGATCAAAACAGATGCAAGATAGATACGAGAAAATGCGTACCATGTTGATATAATATAGAGAGAGGTGATAGTTGAGAAGAGAGGCGTAAAGGAGTAAGCGCGTCCATTTAAGGGTTTGTCAAATTCCATCACGTGACAGGCGCGGAGTGATGCGCATTTTCGCGACTTGCATTAAACAACAAAAAGATGTCCTTGTTTGCCCGGCCCGTGCGTTCTCTCTCCAGACGCTCCTTCGTCTCTTTCCCCCATCTCTCCAACTCGCTCCCAGACACCGTCAGTGCTCCTCATCCACCCCAAAAGGATGCCCTCCCACCCCTTAGCCGGCCCCTCGGGGTCAGAGAGCGGCCGACAACACTCGTCAGGGACACTATCACCAATTTGAAGAGTCTCATGGATCCCGACACTCGCATGTCTCAGCGGAGACACTTGTCTGTTGCAATAGTTCTGCTACTAGAATGTATATCTGACACAATTGCTAGAATCAAAGAGGCCAGCGTCGGCTACTTTCATGATCTGAACATGACTCGCAAACACGGCGGCAAGACCTGGCTAGCACCCAAAGTGCTCATCCGTGAGGATGTGAGTTGCTTCAGCCCACAACTGACCACTTAAAGTGATGTTGGATGCAGAAAGCCCTGTACCTGCCCAATATCTCAGGCAAGAGCCTTGACACCCGTGCCACCAAGAATTCAACAGAAATGTGTTTTGGAAAGATCACCATACTCGCCATGCTTAGCACAAGAGTATCTGAGGCAAGATCCAAAGCCTGTCCTGGCTTGATTACAGCGCTCACCCAAAGACCAGATCAATGCCAAAGGCTTTGTCGACCCCGCACATGTGCGGTACGCATCACACCCACTCTACCAATATATTCAAGTCAACCTCCAGGAGAATATCCTCAAGTCCTTCCTGGTCAATCTGTTCCTTACCTCACTCCGCAAGGTGATACCACGCAACCTACAATCGACATATCTGGTGTCGACACAAAACATGGAGTATGTCCGCGACGCTCTTGGGATGACCAACTCACGAGTCGGTTATGTCTTCTTGGTCGACGAGAATCTTAAGATCAGGTGGGGTGGATGTGCGGATGCTACCGACGAAGAAGTACGGTCGCTCGAGAGCTGCACTGGGGTACTGCTCAAACGGCTTGAGCGCGACAAACTCAAAGGCGGACACCCGTCAACGTCCTCGCCACCGTTAGCTAAAGTAACTACACAGGCTGATTAAATGTAGATAAATTGAGCACGTGATACAATGTATTTGCGAGTGTTGTCAGGGGACGTGGCGATAGGGACTTAATATCATCTATAATCTTTTCTCTGCCAATCATGTCCTCGCCTCCAGCGCAGCAACTGCCCCCAGGTTGGGCTGCAGAGTGGCATGTCATCTCCAAAATCGGCTTCAAATTCTTTCTAACACTATCACAGGAATCAAGAGCACCAGCGATACCTCTTTATTGGTCAGTTCTCGTCTCGTGGCCGGTTTTAACTTCTAAGGCGCCAGAATCACTCAGAGACCGCGTCTGGCCATACTCAATGGGAACCCCCTGCCCAACATCAGGACTTGCAAGCTCCCCCCACGCAGTCTACCCACCACAATCCAAAAAAACGCCAGTATGCTGCTGGCCAGACTCAGGCCTACTACGGCGTCGCAGAAGCAGCACCCGATCCTGGCTATGGCGCACCTGGAGCTCAACCTCAACCTGCAGGCGCCCAGCTCTTCACTCCAGGCCTTGTAGCCGAGAATCAGTTCCAGGGCCTCCAAACTCAGCCTTCCTACTACGGTCAACAGCCTGACCAACCTGGCGTCGCTTATGGAGCTGACCCTGCTGCTGCTGGATACGGTGCCCACGTTCCTACGCAACAACCGCAATATACCCAACCAGGTGTTGACGCTCTCGCCGCTCAATTCGGGCAAATGGGTCTAGCTGCAGGAGGACAAAAACAGTTCCAACTATATACTACGAATTTGTTGACATCCCCTCCTGAGCCAAGAGAGTTGCACCGACCTCCGCCTGAGATTAGGCTACCACCCAATTCGTCGATCTCACCATCTCCTTTTGCGAATGCCGACCCTTCCTACCAACGATGTACTCTGAATGCAATCCCGACTACATCTTCGTTGTTGAATAAGGCAAAAATTCCTTTGGCGTTGGTTTTGACACCATACAGGTCATTGAAGGATGGTGATGAACTGGTGCCCGTTGTTACGGATACGGTTATTGCAAGGTGTAGGAGGTGTAGGACCTATATCAATCCATATGTGCAGTTCATTGATGGAGGGAATCGGTGAGAATCCTTTATCGAGAGTCAGCATTTTGCCAAGATGCATTGTTGACGTTGGGCTGTCAGATGGCGGTGTTGCATGTGTAATATGTCGAATGAGGTTCCTCAATTGTTTGATTGGGATCAAGCGAAGAACCAGCCTGGTGATAGGTGGGCTCGTGCTGAGCTCAATCATTCTGTTGTCGAGTTTGTTGCTCCTACCGAGTACATGGTTCGCCCGCCTCAACCCGCTGTCTATGTGTTTTTAATAGACGTGAGTCATGCTGCCGTACAGTCTGGTTAGTACCTTGTCAAAAGATCAGAATCAGTGTTGACCTTGTGCGCAGGTATGGTCGCCACAGCCACTCGCACCATCCTCGAGAACTTGGATCGTCTCCCTGATGAAGACCAACGTACCAAAATCGCTATCATCTGCTACGACACATCGCTTTATTTCTTCTCTATCCCCGTGAGTCATTCTCAGTACCTAACCGTAAAAATCGACGATTTTGACACATTTTTATGCCATCAGCCTGGCTCAGAATCCTCTATGCTTGTTGTCTCAGATATTGATGATATCTTTTTGCCCAAACCTACCGATTTGCTTGTGAACCTCGCAGAGTCACGTTCGTCATTGGAAACTTTGTTAGGGAGGATCAATGATATGTTCCAGGAGAACAACATCATAGGGAGCGCGATGGGACCTGCTCTTCAGGCTGGTTTCAAGCTGATGGTGAGTTCAAGTCCTGAAAGAATGGTGGGTATTGACTAGGCCATTCATATAGTCCCCAATTGGTGGAAAAATTATCGTCCTTTCCGCTTCTCTTCCCAGTATTGGTGCAGGTGCTTTGAAGAACAGGGAGGACCCAAAACTACTCGGTACTGCCAAGGTCAGCTACAAACATGATAGGATGTGTAAGAGGTTCTCATTGCCTGGTTTATTAGGAGTCGAGTCTCCTTCAGGCCGCATCGCCGTTCTACAAGACTTTTGCCATTGACTGTTCAAGATCTCAAGTCTCTGTTGATATGTTCCTATTCAGCCAGAGCTACCAAGATGTCGCCAGCCTTGGTATATCATATTTTCTCCGATCTATGAAACGTATTGATACAATGTTGTGTAGCTTGCCTACCACACTATACCTCTGGTCAGACATACTACTACCCTGCATTCAATGCTGCTAGGCCGGAGGACGCACTCAAGTTTGCTCGTGAATTTGGTGATGTTCTGGCTATGCCTATTATGCTCGAAGCGGTCATGCGTGTTCGTGCATCACGCGGTGAGAATCAGTTTTATACACATCATAAACACCTTGACTGACTTGGAACCGAAAAAGGTCTACGCATGTCGTCCTTCCATGGCAACTTTTTCGTTCGTTCTACCGATCTTCTTGCCATGCCAGCCGTTCCCCAAGACCAGTCTTACGCCATTGAGATCCAAATCGAAGAAGCCATTACTACACCCTTTGTTGTGTTCCAAACCGCCGTTCTACACACCACATGCTACGGTGAACGACGTATACGTGTTGTTACCCTCGCTTTGCCTACGACTACCAACCTGTCTGAAGTGTTTGCGTCTGCTGATCAGATTGCGATTACGACGCTGTTGGCGAACAAGGCTGTTGAGAGGAGTTTGACTCACAAGTTGGAGGATGCGAGAGATTTTGTGTATCAGAGGCTTGTAGATATACTTATTGCATATAGGACGAGTATGACGGCGGGGGGTGCGGGAGCAAGTGCGCAGTTGGCGATCTCTGAGAATATGAAGATGTTGCCGGTTCTGGTGCTTGCGCTGCTGAAGAATGTGGGTTTCTGTTATCGCGAGTCATTTAGTGACTGTAGTTGCTGATTGTGTGTTTTTTCTTCTCTGTGTAGGTTGGTATTCGCCAGAGTGCCCAGATTCCGCCGGATATTCGTGCGTATGCACAGGCGTTGTTGACGACGTTACCTTCGCAATCGCTGATTCCGTATATTTACCCGACGTTTTATTCTTTGCATAATATGCCTGCTGAGGTGGGGGTTCTCCCGATTTAGGTTGTCTTGTTGAAACTGACGCGCGGACGTGTTTTTTTTTGTGTTAGGCTGGTACGATTGGTGAATATGGAATTATACTTCCCCCTGCACTTCCCTCGACTTCGGAGCGATTTGAGCGCCATGGTCTTTTTTTGATTGAGGATGGACAGACTATCTTTCTTTGGGTTGGACGTGATGCTGTGCCTCAGCTTATCATGGATGTTTTTGGACTTGCGAGCTATGAGAGTTTATCTGGTGGCAAGGTTGGATTTTTGATTTTTTTGGGTGAACGCCTCACTAATTCGCTGATTTTTAGGCAACTTTGCCGATACTTGAGAACGATTTTTCACGACGTGTCAATGCGGTTGTTCAAAAGATACGTGAGATGCGACGTGGGGTGTATTATCCTCATTTGTATGTTGTGAAAGAGGATGGGGAGCCGCCGTTGAGGCTTTGGGCGCTTAGTGCGCTTATTCAGGATCGGATGGATGTGTTGCCGAGTTATCAGCAGTTTGTTTCGTCGTTGAAGGAAAAGGTTAATGCGACATAGATTATTTTTTTTGCTTTTGGTGGTGGTGATGGTGGTGGTGGTGGAGATAGTGCAAAAAAATGATTGTGTTTTAGTGGAGGTAATGATGATGATGATGGATTCTTTTCTTCTTTTCTTTATATCCAGGACAGGGCGAAGTACTTATTATTTAGATAATCTCTTGGGGAGGGGAAGGGGAAGGGGGGATGGGAGGCTTCAAGTCATCTTCTTTAATGGATTTATGTCGATCCCTGGGGTTTAGAGAACCTGTCCTAGCCAACGCACTTGATCTCGATTAACAATGTTATATCCCCCTGTCCTCGCGTTTAGGGACTCTGGAGTGGTGTTTTTACATGGTGATAAACATGCATGTTTACTTCTTATTTTTTTTCTTTTCTACTCGGTTCGATCTGAAAACTAACGGAGTCCCTGGGTCGAAAAATCATCCCTGCTATTGTACACTTGACCATGAATGATTCTTATGACCGTTATGAACGATGCCGATTTGCAACCGCAGCAGTACAATCTCCCCCCTCCTC
>Ga0153993_100266_pt1 | contig 19276 bp, 21 predicted proteins | sample TSNC077MetaG_FD_104706 | JGI IMG/M metagenome (GOLD analysis project Ga0153993, IMG submission 104706) | Attine ant fungus gardens microbial communities from North Carolina, USA - TSNC077 MetaG | ecosystem: Host-associated > Fungi > Mycelium > Unclassified | place: USA: North Carolina, Lumber...
CCCATGCAGATAGCATCGTCCCCGTTCGCAAGCAAGATGGGCGTAGTAAGCAGGAGACGCAAGACTGACAGCTTTCGTAGCACGAGCAAACATGTAGCTGATGTTGTTCGTCAGAGATTGTAGTTCATCTGGTGTAAATCCTATTTCGTCGTGCACGACGAAATAATGTGTGGGTTTGCTAGAAAAGTGCAGGGCTCCATGAGCTAGTGAGGATCGTAAAGTCAATCATGTTGCAAGCTGAACGGATAGACTCATACCCTGCAAGTAAAAGTCAAAGTGGTAAACGGATGTAACACCCCTGTCGACAACAGTACCAGGAAGAGGGTTGGCTTTATCATCAGCATCTTCTACTTGGGTAGGGAAGAAACGAGTGCGATGTCGTTTGCCCTGGGGGTCTATTTGAACAATATAAATGGAGAGATAAATCAAGTAAACGCACACAGATTACAATGGTCAACTTCGGTCGATAATTCTCATCAATTTTACGGAACGCCTCTAGTATGAGCGGGACTTCTTTGTCCATGACAGTTTGGTATTGGTTCTGAGATGATTCATTGAGGTAACCCCTCACTTCAAAGGTTCAACGCTCACTCACTTCAGAAACTCCATCACGATACACAAGAACACGGTCAGGTAAGCCTTCTCCATTTTTACTTTGGAAAACTCTCAACCGCTCGAGCATCATATCTTCGAGGTCAGTAATCATCTATCAAGCGCAATCAATGATTTTATGACTACACTACGAGATCTTGGAGACAGACCTCTTTCTTTGACTCTTGCATCCTCAAACTCGCCGGAAACTGGGTGAACTCATCGTCATAGCTAGCGGTGACAGCAGCAATCGAGGGTGCTCCTTTCACTGCACCTGGACCCGGATGTGTAACATCCATACCAACGAGCATTGTGGGTTTCTCCATAAGCCATCTCATACTATTTTCATCGAGTGTGTGGCTAATGAAAATCAGTCCGAGTTCCGGGAAAAATGGATATTGCCTTACTTGGAACCTCCAAGTTTCATGTTGAGTTTGAGCGCGACGTTTCCACAGTACTGGGGGCCACCTTAGCATGAGTGTCAGTATAGATTGATGAATAGGATGATTCATCATCACCTGTACGGAGTCTGCTCGACTGGACACACAGGGTGGCTAAGTGAGAAACATGAGGACAATCTTCTAGAATCTCGAACCTGAATGACCACTTACGAACATCCAAGGTGACATCACAAAGATGCTTGAGTCCAGAATAAATGTGTTTGTCACCACTAGAGAGAAGCACCATTATGATGTCCGGTTTGTATCGAAGCACGTTGTCCATTGCAGCTCGTATCTTGTTGATGGCGGAGTTCCTCAGTAGGTCCTCAGTTCTATTCTTCGAAGGAAGGACGACCTCTGCATATTTTGGGGGGCCTTTGACAGCCATCCCACTTATTGAGCATGTAGTCATAAATTGCCTCAAGATACTAAGAAATTCATGATCTGCTGGTCCTTTGAACTCGTCCAGATTACCATCATGAATAACGAAGACAACCCAGTTCTCCAAAGATGCACCTCGTGTGAACCGGACACTCCTCATGTTCCAGCTTCCTTTGTTGGCTTTGAAGTCACTACCACTAACATTTTGAAGATATCTCGGTTCAGGAGGGACAAGAACTCGGCCCGGAACAGTGGCCATTTCTTTTCCTATTCCAATATCGAAAGCACTAAGTGCTGGTGTGCCATCAGCAAACCCAAGTTGTCGAAGGCCCCGCGACTCAATGATTTTGGCGTTTACAGTGGGTGGATTTGATGAATATTTGGTCATGAAAGCCGCATGGTCTTCAAGGAGCTTCCCGCGATAATGTTGGTCAGGAAGTATTGTGCAAAGTTCAGCGGGGAGCAAGTTGGTCGACTTCCCACCGACATGTACAAGTAGAAGGTCTGGATACTTCAATTGGATATTGTATTCTGGGAATGGTTCAACGAGAGTGGCCTCAGACGAGAGTAAGATGTACTTCTCAGGAAATAATCCGCAACAGAGACCTCTCCAAATTCACTGCATTCGAACCTATGGGTGTTCGCCGTGTGTTCTGCCATCTTGGAAATTGTCTTGCGATATCCGAGGTGCCTGGTCTTGACACGTAGACCTTTCACAAAGGCATTTGGGACTACACCAAAATTCATCCCCATAAATTCAATCAAAGCATCAGCGAGATTTCCGGGTTTGTAAAAAATTGTACTGCAGACTAGATAGAAGAAAATTTTATGACTCGCAGGGTGAGAAGGTTCAAAGAAAATTTCATACCATCCACATTGACCATCAATTGTTTATGAGCAGTCCGAACAGAAGAATAGAAACCATGGACAGCTTGCAGACCGCCTGCGAGTGATAAAAAGCCTGACCTAGGAAAGAAGAATTTGTTGCGACCAACTATGACTGCGTTGCTACCCAAGCGAGAAGCATCAGCCGCGAGTATAAGATTAAAAGCCGATACGATGGGCAGGAGGTCATAATCTCGATATCGAGGGTCTCCGGCAATGTATCTAGGAGACTTCAGTTTTCATTTTTCCATGGACAGTTGTCTTGATAGATCACCTTTCCAAACTATCTGTTTCGAGATCTCGAACAAAATCGAAAGTAAGAGCGTACTCCGGTACGGGGGGACTACCAGGAGCGGGTGGACGCTTGTTTTCTTCAGGATACAAGGGAACGGTGATCGTCAGTGTCTCTGAGAGACGCTGACACGCAACCAGTTTTGATGAGTGGTCGTGGACGACATATCCTTCTAGATTCGACTGCCAGAGTAGGGTATCCTCTGCAAGTTGAATGATCCGCCGTTTCATATGTTTGCTTGAGACGGAGGGTGCTATGCTGATATGGTACTCGTAAAAAGGACCTTTCGGAATGGTGACTGGAAAGAAGTTCGTTCTTAATGCAATTTGTTTTCCATTCGCTCCGTAACCAGGACGAAGAGGAAGATTATTGTCACTAATCTCGACACCCTTGAAGGCTTGCACAAGATCTTCTTGCGTCCCATCTTGAAGCCTTGCATCAATCTGAGTTGTACGGCCGGGCGGGGAGTAGATACTACTGCAAGAGAAGAATCAGACAAGACCTTTAACGTAGGGTCGTGTGTACCTCGTAAAAGTACCACGACCACGACCTCGGCCAAGTCCACGACCAAGTCCACGACCAAGTCCACGAGTCCAATTGTAAGAAGAGTCTTTATATTTTCCCCCTAGACCACGTGGTAAAGACAATACATCCCTGATAAAGAGACGAGATTGGGAGGAGGGAAGGTGAATTTGATTTCAGTTGAAGCCAGACGTACTGAGTTCCTCAGGTAGTGTGCTGCCCACCTAATGAACTCGGGAGCAGAAGCCGAGTTGAGCAAAACGCTGCGAGTGCCAAATTGACGCGTATTCGTGACCCAGCATTTACGCATCGCCTTGTGCAACAAGGAGTGGTAGAACGGTCAAAAAAGAAAAAAACCTGGAGTAGGACCCCGGGAACTTATCGGGACTCCGTGGAGCTCCTATGTCTTTTATCTACAACTGTCAGGTGTGAATATTAGAAAACAGTTCGCAGCCCAGCTACGAGCCATTCAGAAATCGCACATGGAAACATTCTTAGGTTTCTCAAACATCATATGTAATGAGTTTATGATATTACTTTCAGGCCACCACTCACCTAAACCAATATACACACTAACAGTATAACCATGCGTTACCACTAGTACTGAACCACGTTCAAAAAAAAAAAGAACAAAAAAACAATAAACCCATATTTAAAACAAAAAAATTCAGCACAAAATTCACCACTGTATCCACTCTCCATACATATTCGGTCTCTCCCCTCTTATATAGCTCTCAAACGTCCTCTTCAACACCGTCGACCAATCCAAGTCCCTCTTCTCATTATCATTCTCATTCTCACTTACAAGACTCCCATCACCTTTCTTTTCCTTCATCAACCCCGCTTTCGCTTTCCGTTCTCCCGGTTCAAACCGATATCCCAAATCAGGATAATTCCGTGTCGGGTCAAATGGTTTCCACCTACAAGTTTCTCAGCTTTGGGGTCCAGTGGGGAAAAAAAAACAACATACCAAAAGTTGTGAAAGTGGTATGAATAAGCACCCCGGAAAAACCCTCGGAAACCAAGAGCTTGAGGAGCCGCACTATTCTGTGCAGGCGTATCAAAAAAGTCTCCAAACCTACATAGTCAGTCAGTCAGTACGTCCCAAGATTCAAAATAAGTAACACTCATACTCAGTGAAATAAGGCTGTGGCGGCCTATCTCTCTGATAATTTTCCGTATTCAGCCACGCCGAATCAAACAACGCATCCGGCAACCTCAGCAGCAACCCTTCCAGATGCGCATCAGCCGTGTACCTAGACACCGTCATCGGATGAAAATCCAGCCCATTCTTCAGCGCCGTCCTAAACAAAAACGTCCCAAGAGCCGATTTCTTGTGCATGCGTAACACCGCAGTATTGTATTTCGGCAATCGCGACCACCGATAAGCAAATGCACCCTTCCAACCCCACATTTCTTCCCAATCCCGAAGAAGAATTGTATCCGCATCGAGATAAACACCGCCAAACCTGTGACAAAGGACGAAACGAGCCATGTCGGAGAGAATGACGGAGAGTCGGTCGTATGATGAACTGGACTTGGAGCCAGTGCGGTTAGCGAGATCGTCGTCGTTGTCGTCATCATCGCTTGACCCAGTTGCAGCATGAACAGCAGCCGCAGTTGCGTTGGGATCGTCCTTCTGAGGAGGTTTTGCATGTGCGTTCTTTTTCTTTTGTGGCACACTGATGACATGACCACCCGAGTTGAACAAACTATCCTGCAGTGCCCTCCACTCATGTTTAATCTCATCGATGCCGTCGAGTTGCTCCGTAGTGTTCCACATCTTGAATTTGATCACGTCATTGAATCTCGGATGCAAAAAGGGTGAGGCCCAAGGATTTGACTTGAGCTGCTCGTACATATCATGCAACGCGTTTGGATTAGGCACGGCGGCTGCAGGACCGGGATTGATCCAGAGCCAGAACTGAGGACGACAGACCTTCGCATCGCTAGGCCATTTAGACAGATGAATACCCGTGTTTTGCGTGAAAAGGAAGGAGAGGATGGCGAGATAGGGTTTATCGGTGAACGGACCCGTCCAAAACATGTGGTACAGACGAGGATTTTCTGGATCACAGGGCTGGGAGAGAGTTGACGCTGGACGGTGTTTGAGTGTGGGACCTAGTGTTATCTGACGTTCGGGTTCGACATTGAGCTTCTTGACGAGTCCAGCATCTGGGTCATCTGAGAGACGCAAACCCTTGGGGTGGGGTATATTGGCAGTGTTCTCTGGAGCGTCGTGTTGATCATTATAGTTAATGGATTCAGTAGTATTATCGGGTTCTTCTACATAGATGTATTTCCAATCATCGAGGTTGGAACGGCGCAAGCGTTCGCCGTTATCAAGGCCACCACCGATTCGGAGGACCTCGAGGCAATCACGGACATACTGTGCGATGTTTTGATTAGGACAGACACATGGAGGGGGATGGAAAGATAGAAACACCTTGTTTTGGGCAAAGTCACAATGGCGCATGACTTGATCCATGTCTGCTACGCTCCCAGGGACCGGCCGAGGAGGGTATGCGACGTCAGGGGGCAGGCTCTGTATATCGAGGTAGACACGTTTGGGACCTGCGCCGGTGGTATCGGTGATGACGTCGCGGGTGTTTGGTGGGCGGTACCGAGTGGGCTTGATGGCGGGGGTCTTTTTGGGGACGGCAGGGTTGACTGGAGCATGTTTGAGGCCGACTTGGAGGGGAACTGGGGGATAAATATAAGAAAAAACTCAAAAAAATAGAGGGAGAGCGGGACGGACTGTTGGCATGGCTTGGATAGTGGCCGCTGGCAATTTCCCAGAGCCAAATCTTCTGGAGGTCAGTGCGACGGAAGACGAGGGTGGGAGGCTCAGTGGTATTGTCAGCAACCCATGGTTTCGAGCCTCTGTTGCGGAGGAGAGCCAGGAGAGACCCAAGGGCAAGCAGGGCGACCACAGCCAGCAACGGCGCTCGTCTCCGCTTTACAAGCATTGCACTCAGCAAACCCAGTCCAGTGGCTGTGCATTCTTTTTTTGACATACAATTACTAACTGCCTAATTTAGACCTGTTTCTTCTGCAGTCCCTTGGGCAGCTCTCGCACCCACGGCAAAAAGCTCCGTCCTCCCATGTATGGCCGAAGTGGCTCTGGAATAACAACACCCTGAAGTCCCTTGATTAGTCTCGCTCAGTCAACTGGCAACTGAATCCGACCCACATCCGGCGTCTGGTAGTTCTCAACCAAACAACATAGCGCTCGCTCAGTCGCACATAGCGTACCATTCAGCATGTGCACATACACCTTCCTCGCCTGGTCCTTCGTCTTGATCCCGCATCGCACCTCAAGTCTCCTGCTCTCTGCAACCGTCAGCACATCCACTGCATCTCCCCATCACGCCACTTACGATAGTCAGTGCAGTTCGAGCACGAAACCAACTCCTTGTACGCCCTCTGGAACGGAAACCATGCCTCCATGTCATATTTCTGTGCCGCTGCCAAGTTCAACGCCCCAGAAACAATAGCAACCACACGATACCGCAGACCCAGGCTCTGGTAAAATGCCTCGCTGTTCGCAATCATCGTATCAAACATCTCCCAGCTCTTCTCGGGATCCGTAATCACAAACTGCTCAACCTTTTCAAACTGGTGCACCCGGAAAATGCCCCACATGTCCCGCCCTGCAGAACCTGCCTCCTTTCGAAAACAGGTCGAATAGCCAGCGTATTGGATGGGCAACTGTGTGTCAGGACTCTCAAACCATTCCTCAGAGTGATAAGCAGAAAGAGGCTGCTCAGACGTCGCAATCAAGTATTTCTCATCTTCAGAACCAATGACCTGGAGCGTCATGAGTCCTCATTTCAGGTCTTTCGCCCTGAATATTTACCTTGTAAAGTTCCTCGTCAAATTGGTCGAGCTGAGCTGTCTTACTCATCTGTTCCTTGTTCATGAAGAAAGGAGGTTGAATCTTTTTGAACCCGCGTTTTCGAAGGAAATCGAGTCCGTATGAAATGAGTGCTTGATTGAGGTCGATACCGTCATTGATCAGATAGTATCCTCGGTGACCCGCAACCTTGGCCCCTTCAAAAAAAAAAGAACTCAAGGTGAGTAAGAAGAAATGATCACCAACAAACGTACCCCTATCAAGATCCATTGCATCGAGCCGAAGCAGGACTTCATGATGAGGCATGATACCTTGACGTACTTGAGGTTCACCCTCGATATCATTTGGATCCCAAATCTTCAACACCGCATTATCATCCTATCCAATGAAACAAAAAAAACCTTGAGGAGGGAATAAAAATGATAATTAAGAAAACAACCTACTTCAGTTTGACTGACAGGAACATCCTTTCCAACAATGTTACCAACAGTCGAAGCTTTGGACCTCATCACAATTTCAAACTCTTTTGTTTCTTTTGTCTTGGCTTCAACTGCAGCGTCGAGTTGTTTTTTCTCCATGACCAAATCATCTGCTGATTCTTTAGCCTGAGATAACAAATTTCAATCCCATTTTCTTTTCTTTCAGATCACGATGAATCATGGGTTAACAACATACACACACCCACCTTTTTCTTGATAGATATTTGTTTCTGAATTTCGTTGACTTTTTTTCGCATGATGTTGATATCGTAATCCACTGAAAGGAGTAGAGGGGTCAGTAGCCGATTTTCATTAAACGACAAAGACGAATTGCCACGAAAATGTGGATGAGATGATAAGGCACTCACTTTTCACCCATTCTGTATACATTGCAATAATCTCATCTACCAATTCAACAGATCCACCGCGTTTTCTCTGCGATTCTTTGATTTCTGATGCATTTCCTCCTTTGTTATCGATGAAATGGAGTATATCGAGTGTCATGTTTGTGAGTTGGAAGAGAGGTTGGGGGGAAGGAGATGATTGGGACTATTATGTAATGGAGATAAGATTCTAAGGAACAGAATTTACAGCTGATCGATCACTTTAACCGTTTCTTTGCTTATTTTGGTTTCAAAGCCCTCATTTCATCTTCTTATTTCCATCGATTGGATCATCCCTGGGAAGACGACCTTACGCAAGTTCTCCTACTAACCCTCAACAAGCCCATCCAAAAACGTCAAATCACAATAAACCAACCAGAGACTTTAAATGCACTCTTCGTGTTGCAGAAACAGATGACTTTTTCATTTCAACATCACATCCGTAGTCTCAAAAAGTGTTCAGAACTAATAGTTGAAATTTCCAATCGCTAGCATTGAGCAACGCCTCACCCAGCCCAGCTATTTCCACCGAATCCGAATAAATTGATCCCCAGCAAGTCAACTCGCCAAATGTCCCGCTCACGAACACCATCAATCACAAAAAATGACATAAACGAGACGGATAACAAGCACACTTGTATAATAACAGCACTGGTATCCCAAATTTCTAGATTGATTCAAGCAAGTATCCAATTTCCTGCATAACTATTCAAATTCCAGGATTAGGTATAGATGTGGAATATAAATTTCCATGTAGATCAAATAAAATCCCTGCCAGCATCAGGGAAGAACCAATGATAAGCAATTATAATGACCGATACAATTCCAAGATCTGCGCCAAGTTATCCATGTGTGATCGTAACAATCGATACTTGCTTCTTCGCCAGAGGAGTCAGTTGCGTAGAAGAAGCAGCTCCCGCCAATTCACTTCCACCGCCCAGCTCACGGTTTTGTTGTGAAGGTACGGGAGTGGAAGGCCTACTGTCACCATCGCCTTCCGTAGTATTTCCATCGTCAGCGGTGTCATAGCTAAATTCGCCCAAATCGTCCTCGTGCTCGTCATCAGCGGCTCCCATCCAGTTTGTCATCTTTCGGGACCTCATGCTCTCAGTGGCCGTTTGAAATGTTCCACGAGATGTTATCGAGGTATACGAAAGCAGACTTGCATGCGACTCGGAACGTGCTGGCATTAGACTGGATCGAGCTGGCTGTCCCGATTTTGGTTGGCCATGCAAGGAACTTGTCCTCGACGTGGTTTTGAAAGGTGCTGATTGAATGGACGAAAAGAAATTCGGAAAATCCGTGGCAGGGGTTTGAGGAGCGGATGATGAAGGCACTAGCAGGGCCATATCCGGTGCTGTCGATGCCTCAATGCTAGAAAACATGGCTTCTAGATCTGATCCTATCTTAGAAGTAGGCACTTGTTTGGTTCCAGAAGACGCCTCAGGCACGAAGTGCCTAATATAACAGAGGTCCTTATTTTCCTCAGGCGAATTGTTTTCTTGAGCAGAAATTTCTTTCGCCTTTCCTTTATGGACTGCGACCACGACCTTTGCTAATTTCTCTTCACCTCGGACACCATGGATCGCAATGTTTTCAGTGCCTGCCGGTGTAGGATTTGTGTCCTGTTCAGCTGATAGAATGTCTGGTGACCTCGACTGTGACAAATTGGCAGGAGAATGTTCCTGATCGGGTCTCACTACAGCATCCGGTATCGGTTGTGGCTCATCGGCTGTGCCTTCTGAAAGTTCCCCCGTCGCGCCAGCACTGGGGGCTCCGCTACCCCTGGTCTCGCCCACTGCAGCCTCAAAGTCTGGAGGTTTTTGACCAGTGACCAAATCTACCGCACTTAGTGAAGCAAACGCCACCGCATCCGGACCATACGGACGCCCAAATTTCGCGAGACCTTCTCGACTTGAGATCAATTGTAGCTGCTCTGGCGTCAAACCTTGCCTTGGATATGCCGCAAATTCTGTCCGAACAGCCGTATGGGTCAGCGGTGCAGATATCGAGTTCAATGATATCATAGAGGGCGATACCAAGTTGGGACGGGAGCTGTTATGTGATGCGGAAGACCTCTGTCGACTGAGCCCAAGAATTGAGACGAGGGATGTAGTCGATGCACCCCGATTGTGCATGTGGGAAGGAGATTCTGGGGAAGCAATGGTGAGAGAGATGCCCGAACCAGAGGACCCAGGATAGGCACGGTGACTTCTCGAGGCGGCTGTACGACCTAATAATGCACGGAATCCAGAACGTCTAGACGACGAAAGCAGAGGTGATGCGGGACGCGAACCGCTGTCAACTGTGACAAGAGCTGCAGAAGTATCGGATGATTCAGGTGCAGTGAAAGCACGGTTGAGGGTAGCTTGTCCCATCACAGAGTACCCTGGAGCTTCCCCACGGGGATCAGGAGAATCATCGCTGATGTGACTATCGACCTGGAAGATTGATGCTGAAGAAGTACTACCCACATCTGGGCTTGCAGGGCGCAGATTCCTACCAGTGGTCCCTGGTCGAACCGATGAGTCACAAGCTGTGTCGCCCTCGACAAGGAGGGCAAGTTGGGCTGGAGCATTCTGAAGTGGGGTAGAAGGGATTTGTGAATCAGTTTCTGTGCTGCTTTCTATGTCCTCATCGGCATTGACAACGATAGCAAAAGGCTGGGAGATATTCTCATCCTCCTCTGGTAGTCCCCTATAAGAAATTATGATGAGCACAGCTTTCAATCATTACAATGAAGGAAACCCACTGGGCCACGACCAACTCTTGTTCGCCAGGCTCTTTTGCATATACGGGTAATGAGTGAGTAGACTGTTGCGAAGGAGTGCGCCGTTGTCGCCTAGTTCTTCTTGACCTTGGCACAGGAGCGGGGCTATTGTTGTTGATTGTTCCAGCCAACTCGTCTGCAGTCAAAGGGACACGAACGCCACCATCTGAACGAGCGGTTCTCGATGATTGGCGAGACCATAATGAACTGGCAATTTGTTTTCTCCTCTTCCACCATGTAATAGCAATAGCTAACACGATAAGGCCACCCAACGTCGCGACTATAGGTACCTATATGATAATTTTGTCAGTTCGAACAGCTCTGGATTTGATCAGAATCAGCTTACCCAAGGAGAAGTAGAAGTACTTCTTCTGTCGAGTTGATGCATCTTGTCGGAAGTTGCTGGCTTACGAGTCTTGTACAGAGGTACGGCTCCAACAGAGTCTGCATGAGTACATAACAGAAACCAGAAAACCATGATAAGTTCAAGTGTCTTCCGAGAAAGAAGTTGGACATTCTGTTTATTCCTGGAGCGCTTGCATGATGAAGGTGATAACTACGGAGGGACTTGTGAAACGAGGATAAGAGCCATACCCAATCCTTTATGTACTCTGACAACCATCTATTCGGTGATAGTTGGCCCCATCCCTGACACCATCTCCCCAAGCCATCAGAAATTCCAAGGCTTGCAACCCCGTGTACCATTTCCGAGCCTCCAACTCCAGCAAGTTTTGTTCTTTTACTAGATCCAAATTTCGTCATCATGTCGTTCAAAGGTCGTAAGCATATGGGAGAAATCGTTTCTGAAAGAAATAGGAAGCTAGCTCTCGTTGAATCCTGAAGAAAAATAGTGATATCGAGAAATTCTAAGACGGGAGAATACGAGAAACGGAAAATGAGTGGGTAAGCGACAACGCCTTTCCCGGCTCCATAAATAGCTGTAATAAGCTTTGTCAGGTATAATTATGTATGCAGTTCAGTACAAGCTCTCACTTTGGCCGGTTTTTCTCGCGCAAGCCATGTTTGTCCTTCATCATGCTTCACCCCGACTTGGAACTTAATCAAGTTCAATATCTCATGCCGGTTGAAAACCCCGACATTATATTGCACATATGACTAGATAGCTTCCTTCAACGTTTTACTCTATCTAACATTGCATCTCTCCGTGACTGACAAGTTCATTGCCAATTATTCACAGGCATCGCGCCGGGTCAAAATGGTCTACCGAACGCAGAGTCTGGGATGCGAGCGTGACTTCGTCGACTTCCTGTGACTGGCCGAAAGTGTGACGACCCCAGATCATTGGCGGCACAGTTGTACATGTACAGCCGGTGATATCTGAGCGCGTGCCAACACTGAAATCAGCTGAAATTCTTAATTCACGGACGGTGTCAGCTTTTTCTGAAAATTCGTTGTCAGTTGTTGACTTCGATGGCAGCACTCTCTTATCCCCTAGTCAGGCCATACCACTGGCCAACTATAGTTCCCCGAAAAACTATACCAGTCTATCCACCTCCAGAACCTCTTGTATATCCATCATTGCCTTCCAAACCTCGACAGCTTCCGGTTACCTCGAAATTCACGCTCTCGACACATATAGTGCCTGCTGCACATCTACGGACACTCCCTTATGCTCCGACGCCGCCGCCACTGCCGCCAAACTCGTCAAAAGCTGAACGCAAGGCACAGAACGAGCGATTCCATAGTCAGCTGGATATTCTGGCTGCACCTCCCGTATCATCTGGACATCCGATACTCTTGTGGCTATGCCTAAATCGTTTTGTCAGGAAAGGAGCGAAAGGAATGGGGTTAACATTGTTTTTTGCACATGCCAACGGGTTTCCGAAAGAAGTACGCAGAAAATTTTATTGCAGTCACAGACATCACTCATAGATTCTTTAGACTTGGGAGCCTACTATTGAATCTGTCTTGGACTCACCATCAGGAGGACTTGTGGACGAGATCTGGGTATGGGAAGCCGTACAACATGGTGATTCAGCACTTCTCAATGGAGATTCTTTGGGGTACCTTCGTATGATGAATCTTATCTCTCAAGTCCTGCTGATGACGACAAGTTTGCAGTTGATTGGGCAGATAATGGGCGTGATATTCTCAATTTTTTACATTACTTTATACCTGCTTCTCTCACCGATGCTCCACTACCAACTTGCCTTAGACGTGTCGACCCCGAAGAGACCAAATACAGGTTGAAGCACGGTTTCGGGAATCGAACATTGGTTGGTATCGGGCATTCATATGGAGGCTGTACGACGTGAGTTTCGCGATCTTTTCAGCAAACATAGTCTACAAGATCTCGTTACGAAAGGACATTCGCTGCCTTGGAAAACCCCAAGCTCTTCTCATCTCTTGTACTAGTCGATCCTGTCATCAGACAACCCTACGACCGGCAAGGGGAAGACCCTTCTGATCAACATACTACGGGACTGATTTCTAGTTCGCTCAACCGCTGTGAATCGTGGCCATCGAAGTACGTTTTTCAATGAATCTGGTGATTAGTTGATCCTGACGCTAATCTGCAGGCAAGACGCTCTTCAGAGCATGAGGAAGAACCCATTCTTTAGCGTGTGGGATCCAAAGGTTCTCGAAATCTACGTTGAATGTGGACTCTACGATACTCGATGCCCCGCTGGAAGATCAATTTCCAGACTCAAAATGCCTGGTCTCCAGGAGGCAGTTGTTTTTGCTGGCACACTCACACAACTTGAGACATTCCAGCGGATGCAACATTTAGATGAAAGGATTGAGCTTCTATGGATCGTCCCTGGTAAACCTGGCGCACCAGAGTGGGTAGCATCGTCTTTTGAGTCCGTGTTGTCGAGACTCACGAAATGACTTCTAGATTTGGTCCCCCCGGATCGACGCGCTTAAGGGTTTGGGTGAGGCCGAAGAATTCCTCAAATGTGAGGATATCGAAGGCAGGCCATCTAGTAGGTTTTGCCTAGTTCAGAGTACTTCTGCATTGCCTTATGGGTGTCAATCCAGATACCACAAGAGGCCCCGCGCGAGCTCGGTGAGCATCAAACTTTGTTTCCTAAAGTTTCTCATGCTGAACGCCACTTCTTTTCCTGTCAGCACTTGAGATAACCAACTTTATTGCAAGGAAATACGGAAAATTGCGTGATCTCAAAAGTAATTTATGAGTAAATTTGTATACCGTGTAAGCCATCACTTTTATCATATCCGTTGGTTACATGCCTTGTGTTGATACATTGCCGGTGCTAGGCTTTGCGGGCCCTCTGCGTCTTAGCGATGGCTTGCCTGTTGCGGAAGAGAAATCTAGATCCAAAACAAGCTATCGTCACGTGATGTCTGTCGTTGGCGCAATCGCAATCCGCTCCGGTAGAGAATGCAGGGTTAGCTACTGCAACTGGCTATACAACTGGCTCCGGCGATGACAGTCATTTGCAGTTTTAGCTATGCAATTTGTAATGATAGTCATAGTCAAATATATCTCAGCCCGATCAAGATAACAGGAGGGTGACGACCGGAGATTGAGCTAACCAATTATGGGGAGTGAATATGATAGCAAGTTAAGCCCAATTGAGAAGGCAAAGTATTAACAAAGGTAAGGGTCTATCCTCTTACCAGGAGTATACTCTAACGTTTATGCAGTGTTTCGGGATGAATAAAGAAATTGCGATCGCTGGGACCTAGGACCAGAGATGAAAAGGTTGATCTGGTTATAGTTTGAATACCCTCGAGCATAGTATCGAGACTCACCAATGCACGGAAGTAGCTAACGGAAGTAACTAACAGACATAGAATGAAAAATCTTGATGACGAGGTGAATATTACAGTCGTGAGGCCTGACAGTGCTCTAGATATCTTAATGTCAGGATAAAAGTACTTTGCTCTTGGGATTAAACATACTTTCAAGGTGGTGTATACTCTCGGAGTAGTACTTTTGAGCCCGATAGAGATAAATTAAATCTTGCAAAACTTGGGTATACCCCCTAGAGGATATTAGTAAGGAGGGTAAGGGGCTTTCACTGATTCATCCTATCCTATATCCTAATAATTACATCTCCTCTGGCAAATCTGAAAGTTTTGCCGTTATAATCAATTTCCAAGATGAACTCATAGGTAAATAAGTTACTTTGATTTGAAACCCTCCACCCAAATAGCATTCTTGTAAAAATAACTATGGTATACTGGATTCATATTTTAGCTTGTCTCGAAGCAGAAATATTTAGTCTAACATACGACTCAATCTTCATCTGTACAGGTATTATTGAAATACATTTCCATCTTAGGAAAGACCATTAACTAATATTTGAATACGTCAGGCCATTCCAATATTGACCTAGTGAAAACCCATAGAGTTGGACTGAGTTCGAGCACCGTGTGATAAATTGATGGATTTTTTGAAGAAAAGAAAACCCATAAAGAGTGTTTATCGATTAGCCCATTCATCTGCTGAGACTGCGTGCTTACAAACACAATTACCATGGGCCAGTCACTGTCTTTATCCGCTGATGATGGTAATAGGTAGAATACTCAAATAAATTCAATTGATGTGGCAAGCCTCTGGAATAAAAATGTCCATGCACTGTGGCATACCTCGAAAGATTGACCATAGAAGTCTTCGATGGGTCACCAGAATGGATAATATTTCCCACATCATTCCATCGATGCTGCTTTTTCTAGTCAAGTTGTCCTATTCGTACAACAATGCGATCAGGTTTCAATCGAAATATCTACTAACCGATTCGTCATACTCTGAGGCTATCATATTTTCGTCGGTTTTGACAATAGACTAGAGCAGATTGCTGCAATCTTTTCCCAGACTAATTGGTGCCAAGATGCCGAACATAAATTTCAGATTGTTTCCAGGTATGTCGGCATGGACAAACTGCTAAATTGACTTCCCTATTCTGAATTACGTGCTATATATAGATGTTAGTTCCAATAGAATGAAGCCTGATCAAACACAGTGATATTCTATAAGTCTGATCAGTTTCCTGCTATGCCACAATTGTGAGGAAAATAGAGACAGAGGGCTTTTTGGCACTTTTGCTGAGCATAAGGTGCTTGAAGTGTACCATAAGAACTATAACATATAGGTAGTCTTCAGGGTGAAATGACAATAACCATCGGGTAGCGCGATACTGTGACATAGTGACATCACGCTTGGGAACTCGGGAACTCATTATAGATTTCCTCAGATTCACACATGCAGTCAGGCTTCCCCATTGTTTGATGCGGATAAAGTACATACTTCCCAAGACACAGGCTTACTGTTATTGGAAGATCAATGATTGCTATACAACAGCCACTTGACTCCTTCCCACGTCTCCCTCCAATTAAAACGCGCCTGCGGGCGTCTATACACTACACTGACATGCTTGATCAGCTCTCGATGAGCGTTTAGGACGCTGATTTACCAATTGTGCGTTCATCATCCTCGCGCATCACGCGTTTCTCCTTGAGGATACGTTCCATTTCTTCAAAGGCACTTCGAACGACACTTGCTGGATCAACTGCTTGGGTGTTTGGACCCGATTTTTTGTGAGATTGGATATTGTTCGGCCATTGGTCTTCGGATATATTCATTGAAGTCAGCTTCATACGAAGATCTGCTACGGCTTTCTTGTAGGCTTCTAAAGATTCTTCATAGAGATCGTAGACACAGATGGCACAACCGGACATGCAGCATGCTAAGACAGGAACAAGTGAGAGACAAGCAAATCCATCATGCATGAGACATTATACCATCCGATTCTGGTGGCGGAGGTTCTACCGGTATGACAAATCCTTGAAATGTTGATTGGGGTGAAAGGGTGTCTGTAGCTTCCGTAACAAGCAATTGTCGTTGATTGTTTTGACACCTTTTCAGGGCTTCCTTTCCTCTCAACGACTTTTCCAGAATCCAGTATCTATCTCCAAGATTCCTCCCACCTTGATAGGGGACCTTGGTGCAATTTCTGGCCCTCAAGCTCCGACTACATCGAGCCATATCATGATGGGAGAGAAATTGAAATGAACATCGATTAATTAAGGTGGGGGACATAAGTTGGGTGAGAAAGGATCTCGGTATGATACGTAATCAACCATACAAGCGATCTGTACTGACGGCCCGCCATGCACGGACGGGTAGCTGCCGACTCAGGCCCTGCGTCGATTATTTGGTATGTGCCTAGATATCCATTCCTGTTTCAAGTGGAGATTGGTCCACTACACACATCATGTCACGCATCACGGCCTATTTTCGTTGAAAATCCCGACTGTACATTTTCAAGAAGCCTGCTGGACTGTGACAGCCCTGTCACCTCGGATGAAAATGTTTTGAACTCGAGCCCGGAGTTTCCAAATGACCGGATGGAGCAAGGCAACCTTGCACGGCTGTCCCCGCAGATACATATATTACAGGCTAGCCCCAAGTCATCCCACCCCGAAATGCATCTCCCTTCCATGAACCTTCGTCTTTTTGGCCCCGTTCACTACGATGAACCACCTACACCACAAGAACCACCAGACAATCACACCCCACTGTCGCCTCCTCGACCGCGAAAACGTTCGTCAACCGGGGACAGCATCATGACGTCCACTCTGCGGCACTCACTTCCCATTCCGTCTTCATCGCACCATGTACCAACACCTAAAGAAAGAGCAAGGAGCGTTGACGAGATGTGGTCTCCGTTACAGCGTTTGAGAAATCTGCTTCCAGCCGGTAAGATTTATCTATGTTTACTCAATTCAAAGCTCACTTGGTGTGGACAGCATCCAGGGATGAAACGCGACCGGCAGTGGGTGCCTCCACTCCCACCGATGGTTGTCCTTCTCAAGCAGAGGACCAAAATATGATCTCGGACATAGTCAGCATAAGTCACGCTACAGATTCAGAAGCAGATGTTCATACAAGCGTGTCGGAAAATGGGTTTCAATCAGTGCTTACGACTTGTGGCATTGAGATGATTCAAGGGACAGCTTCTGCTGCCGTATCCTCCCTCACGGATAGTCCAAGAATTTCTCATCCAAGCACGACGCAGGTCACTGATGATGATGCACAAATTTCCTCTGAGATGCTCTCTCATCCAATCGATACCAATGAGAAGTCTTCCCTCCTGGTTGAGGATGAACGTCAAGACTCTGAGGTCACTATTGGATCAAGAATCGGCAACTCAAAACGACCTAAACCAACCAGTCTGTTCCTCACGTCCCATCCCAAAGAAAATCTGGAAACACATTTGACTCCTACACCTCAAACGGCCCCTCCTGTTACTGCAAGAAGTCCACGACCTCTTCCTCCTCTTCCAGAAGTTATACGTTTAGTTAGGCCTCTCCCTCAGCCTCCTGCACCCCTCTACACTTCTCCTGCGAGTTCCCCGCCCCTTTACAGTGCCTCCCAATCACCATCAGCTATCTCCTCATCTGTTTCTCAAGCAACAGCAAGGTCCCCGGCGGACCTTGTTCTAGACCAGCTCTCTGACCAACCAAACATCTCCAGGCGCCCCGTTGCACCAGTCATCCCCAAAGATTCTAGCTCAAAAACCCCCTTGGCAGTGGACATACCTTCATCCTCATCCTCTGTAGCAGTCAAACGTCATTGGCCATCCGAGTCAAGCGAGGTTATATCAGATACGTTGAGCACGTCCGATACTCGTCAAAAGGACGACAAACAAGTCGGGAGAAGAATTGCCGACACACTCAGCCCCAACCAGACTACCATTCCCGCTTGCAGATTTCGAGATACAGATGTATCGAAAGGACGACGTCGCACGCCCATCGCTCGCCCCCAAGCAATTTATATAATTGGCAATCTTTCTGACGACTTATATGACAACGGGGAGGAGGAGGGATGTACTTCTGAGTCCTCTATTAGCGAGAGCTTGAGTACTAGCCTGGATCTGCCAGTCGATGTCGATGCTGATGAGGACTTGGATGACAAATCGTTTATGTTCAGCAGTGAAGATGGTATCATATCGGAAGAGTTAGATGACTTTGAGGAGGCGTATATTGGTTTGGCACAACCGAACGTTATCACTTATCAGAAGGAGTCTCATGTTCATGTCAAGAGAGTTACCAGGGCCTGGGTTCTGGGGAGTAATGCACAGATGTGGCTGGGGTTCAATAACCCACGCGAAGCCTAACCGCTTTGCCTATCCATACATTCATTTGATGTTTGATTTTCATTTCTTCTATCTTCAGGAAGTCGTTCATTCATCCATACCCCACCGGACATTCTTCATCATACATACCCCATGTGTTTGTGTCATTCATTGTATTCGATATCTTCTGTTGCATAGTTACTATCAGATTAATATTACAATGTGGCTGAAACAGGTCTGTCCGGAAAATCGGACTATCACTTGTAGATTGATGCGCCTCGGAACCAGCTACGTTTACAAAAGCTGAGCTCTGAAGCCAAATGTGAGCTGATCTTTCCTTCCATTACTCCCAGTCTGCTTAGGATATTTCAGCAAACTTCAACATTGAATTCACCAATGCAGTTCTGGGATTACACTTCTGGGTTGTCGCCGACATCATTACTGTCCAACATGTACTCAGGTCCAAGTGTAGGCTTACAATTGTGACTTGAGCACCCCGGATGCACGAATCAAGACTCAAACAGCTTTTGGCCGATTCATAATCGTTTCGGTTCCCCAAGTAAGTAATATGGGCAGGGAGCCCTCATAGCTCCCCAAACCAGTCAAAG
>Ga0153993_100267_pt1 | contig 19148 bp, 27 predicted proteins | sample TSNC077MetaG_FD_104706 | JGI IMG/M metagenome (GOLD analysis project Ga0153993, IMG submission 104706) | Attine ant fungus gardens microbial communities from North Carolina, USA - TSNC077 MetaG | ecosystem: Host-associated > Fungi > Mycelium > Unclassified | place: USA: North Carolina, Lumber...
ACCAACTCCGAGCTCAAGCACCCTTTTGGCACCTCAAGGACTATTGATCGGTCTTACGAGCAGTTCGTAATCGGAGTTTTGCTCCACAGACCAAGGCTGGGATCCTTGACTTCTGCGCCGACACGTTTTGAAGTGTCCTCATCTTGGCCTTCATTTTTATTCCGTCGCAATATGCCCACGTTGTCGATCTTTTGGAATCAATGCAGAACTTGTACGACCTCCATCCCTCACGGTATATAAGTTTCCGACGAGGGTTTGTTCGTCCAGCAACATCTACTTTCTTTGCTTCAGCATGACGACAGCCTCTAATAACATCTTGTCCTGGACCAATCAAGACCCCCGAGAAAGTCTGCTTTTCAATTCATGGGGCATTTGTTACCGCTTCCGAGTTCGTTGTCACACTCAAAGCTCAACACAGTATAAAGACCTGCTTTCCAGACGTCAGTTACATCAAATGGTCAGAGCACTACAACATTGTGGCGAGCCATCCGCCCGAACAAGGAAGACCGTGTCGCACAGATGGAATGGGCGGAAAACGGTGGTCTTGGTCGTATGACCATTGGAAAGGCTAGTCGGCTTTGGCTCCCAACGACCCTTCAATTACTTGAGGTCATCTGTTCCAGAATACACTTCCTATGTCAGATCTTGTTCGACCAGACCCTCGAGTCAACGTAAGCGGTTCTGAATCCAATAGTTGCACGTCCTCAGGGTCATGGTATAATCAGGGTTCTCGCGTCTTCAACGGTCCTGATGGTTCACAATACCGATGGCGTCCGAATCCTACGAACGCAGACATTCTAGTTGGTCCAAATCCATTAGTACTGCCTGCTTATCAGTCCTGATTCAAACTTCCAGCTACAAGATGGTAATGATATAGTAATTGCTTTCTTCCACCCGACACGCCCAATACACTATCAGATCGGTGTTGCCTACGGTGAACTTCATTTCATTCCAACCGCTGGAGCTGGAACTGTGGTGAGTATTCTACGCCGTTTAAGGTATCCTAGAGGTTAACTCGTGTAAAAGATGCATCCGCCCATGATGAATATGGTCGTTCTGACCGCCATGCTCTTCCGGTTTTGTGTAGCCTGGAATTTGTAATTTCATACTCAGTTTCTGATCAATCTCGGCATGTTCTTTCTTCACATCGCATCGGATCTTTGTACCATAGTCATTTTGTCTGTGTATCCAAGCAGGTCGGACCCTTTTTTGAAACGGATGTTACTGTATATTAGCTCTTTCGGGGCAGTATCTTGAATACATTAGGACAAAATCAACTTGATATCTCCGTCCATCGATTGTGTGAAGGAAATCTTAGATAGCACTATCTGCTCCCACGTGGAGTCAAAGCAAGGCAAAGTGATGAATTAATCGCTGATACACCAAGAACAGCTAAGAAATAGAAGCCAACCTTCTTTCGCTTCACAATTTCACTTGAGTGTGATTACCCTCCGTTTGTGATGAGATAGCGTCGAGAATTTCATCCACAGTTCGAATTACCCATTCAGTACCCTCATCGCTAGAGAGCCACGCATCCTCTTCATTTTGACCCCTTACATATCGAGCCTTCAGCAGCCCAAATGCATGGCTCACTAATTGAGGTCCTACTCTTCCCTCCGAACGGAGCGTTGCAATTCCGATAACAGAGCCCAAAGCTCGACTAAGATTACCTTGATCAAGATCTTCAAGGCTGGAGTCTTCAGAGTAAGTCTTTGTGCGCCCCGATAAGGGCGCGAGGACTGTTCCATAGCTCTGGATTATGAAAGCTGAAGAGCGAATCAATACCAGATCTCTGGGTAATAGAGTAGCAGGGAATCAGAAAGGTATCCACATAGCCCAAATGAACCACTTCTTCGGGCATGCGATTGGAGGGGCAACATCAGGATGTGGACAACGTGCACTCACAGATAAAGTCCGGATGGTAAGACCCTAATTTGTCATGAAGCTTATCTGCATGAGGCGCGTAAATCGAGTCCCAAAGAACCCTGCCCCGCTTCACGGTTGATTCGATGTTCTCGGACGTTGCGGCTCTAATGAGCAAGGTTGTTTCCGAAGCGAGGTTTTAGAATCTCTGATATGCTGCGACAGACCAAGGTCAATGGTAAACACGAACCTGCGCGATTGAGTTCTTAGATCATGCTTGACTTCGCCATCCAAAACTTCATGTAATGCAGCGAGTGAAAGGATCACCTGGATGGCGGCATGTCAGTAGGTATTGTTGGCTTCACTACCAGTATGATCAGACACACACGGGGGACCCCCACAAAAATGACACTCTTGAGTGCTGATTCTCGGATGAGAGCGGCTTTGTTTACTGCACTTGGAATATGAAGACGATCCTGTCCTTCGATCCCGCGCGTTACGAAGCGATAGAGATGGCCAACGGCAGAAGGTCGATTGGCCGTGAGCAGGGTGCATGTCTAGATTTCATCAACCATTTGCAGGTTGTGTGGAGATGGGGACCAACAGTCAATACTAGCCAACCAGTCTCTGCTTTCTTCAACTGAGCATCACAGAAAGTCTTCTTGAAAACCTCATTCAGCTTTGAAATTGGCGGACTGGGCCACGAGTGTGGATTGCGTAGACTCAACAAATGTTTGATAGACGAAGGTAGATGCTTGACCATCCTGAGCTTCCCTACGGGACAAGTTAAGATATAAATGTTTTCCAGGTTAGATTATCCAAGCCAGTTATATTATAGTTTATATAATGATATCCGAGCATTGAATCCAGCAATGCAACAGAAGTGGACAACTGGATATAAAGCATGAAAGAACTACGATAGACAGCCTGCATCAATGTTATCCAAATGCTGGAACGATAGACCACTAGAGATACGGTGGATAGTTTTCAAGGGTATAATGTGAGTCAGATCATTTAAAATCCCTTTTTGCAAAAGAGGATAGATCGACTTCTCAGGAACCGATGTAGAGTTTACCGAGTGCAGTGGGCTGTCCATTGCTAGCGAGGAGCTGATTGACCACGTTGACATTGCCCATATTGTACAATACACCTTTTCGTGATAACTCGATTAGTGGATCTGCAAGCTTTTGTTGTATTCCATCACGTACCATAGGCAAAATACATGTCAACAAATGGAGTCTTGTCCATCCAAGAGGTGACTTCACGCATGAAAGCAAAGGCTTCGTCATAACTACATGGTGCGCCACCAGAGAAATCTTGGCAAGCAAATTCAGTGACCCATATGTTATAACCAAATGTCTGGTGGAAGTCGGTAACGTAATCTATGAAGTCCTGAGCACTGGTACCATATATATGAACAGCCAATGCATTGATCTTATGGTATTACATGAGTCAGTGAAACCCCAAATGGATCAGGAACGCTTACAGGGCAATCTTTACAATCAGCAAGGAACTCCTTCATCCAAGTCTTGCCAGAAGGATCATTAGTGCAAGCAGGGGAGATGAGGGAATAGCCTTGACTGCTGAGGGGACTCATGTATTGCCGCCAGAGCTTAGCACCATCTGCGGGGGACATATCGGATTGGCCAGATTGATTTGGTCTAGCGGTTTGTTGAGATGGCTAAAGACAGATTTGAAGACATTTGCATACTCATTTGGGCCTAAAGCATATTGCGCATAACCAGGTTTAACCAGTTTGACAAAGTCGTCAACTTGCTTCCAACCCCACAGCATGGGACAACACGCAAGTCCAACCTCACTGGCAGAATCAATGCACCAGGGGCTCCAAGTCATATACCTTGGGGAAATTAACCTAAATATAGTCACAAGGAAGGCTAAGAAAACCTACTTGGTGACCTTTGCAGTCTTGAAGTTTTTGAGGGCAGGATCGTTACCTATGTTCGTGGCGATACCGACCTTGCCACCACCAGAACCAGAATTTCCGCCAGCAGAACTCGAGTTCGAAGACGTCGGCTTGGAAGCATATGAAGTCTTACTGGATGTTGAGACCTTAATGGATGTTGAGATCTTACTGGATGTTGAGGTAGGCATAGGAACAGAGGTGGAGCGTGGTTTGCAGCGCTTGGAGGAGGCTGCGCGCCTCTTACTTTCATGAAGTACGTGATGCGGGTTGTGGCGGGGATGGTGGATCTCAACAGAAAGAGCACCGGCAGGAGTAGGAGCCAGGGAGACTATGACAACAAGACAGGAAATTGCGACAAGATTTAGTAGCTTAAGAATAGCCATGGCTTGACTTTGCGTATCAGGGGGTTGAAAGAACGGGAGAGTCTAAAGAATGGAACGGCCAGGAGGAGGCCCAGGACGTCGAGATAAGAGAGAGGAAAAAGACGTTGCCAAGCTAGCGCACGGGCGCCCGACTTTGTACTGTGTCTTCGGTTAATCCCGGGATGCACGGACCCTGAATGCTGACATTGTCATCTGGAATGGCGACCATCTGATGTAATTTGTCTTCTATTTGTCTTCTTTGTCCTCAGCCCCTGTTTGTTAAACGTCCTTGCACCAAACATGAGGCCAACATGCCCCAATCCGGCCAAGTTTTGCCATGTTTACTTACATAAAAGCCAGTCACCCTACCGCGTCTTTTTTCTTTAACCTTCAAGTTTGACACGAAAAACCGGTTCAACAAGTTCATCCGCCCTCACAACTGCAAGCTCACCAGTTCATCAAGTACACCATGTCCGATGCCCACAACGCCCAGATCATCGAGAATGGCGTGCCTCCGACTGCGCAAGACAAAGTCGAAGACATCGGATTCAAGGTATTTCCTTTCTTTTGTTACCAACAATTTCTGCGACTTATCACGCTTTGAGGTTTTCGCCGGTAATCTTGCGTATTCTACAGCCGAAGATGGGCTCAAGACTTTCTTTGCTGACTTCGACGTGTAAGCTTTTTCCTATATATTCCCTTCACATTAACCAGTGCATATATGCATCCAGTTTATCCGTTCAGGTTATCACACGTGGTGCAAATCCCGCAGGATACGGATTTGTTTCCTTGAGGACCGAAGAGGCTGTCCATAAGGCTGTTCAGACGCTCAACAAGAAGGAGCTTGACGGTCGTCAAGTAATCGTCGAGGTTGCGAAGCCTGCCGATCAGAAAGATAGGAGAGAGCGTAGGTTCTTCAGGAGAAGAACCGGTAGGCGTGGCGGGAAAGCCGTTCCTGGGGAAGTCACTGAGGCAGAGGCCAATGGGGAGGCTCCTAAGACAGAGGCAGCCGTTTCTGGCACTGATGAGGCAGTCAAGCCCAAGAAGAAAAAGAAGAAGACTGCTGTGAGTCATTTCTGCGCTTGTTTTTGTTGAATAATTGCTCAATGTACTAGCGCAAGGCCAAGGCCAGGTCTGAGGTTGCTACGGAGGCTGAACCCGGTGCTCATGCAGAGGGCGAGGCGGCTCCTGCCGAGCCTTCCTCTGAGGCCCCTGTTACTAAAAGTTATCGTCGGAAGTTCAGGCGTTATCGTCGTCCTGTGGGTCAAGATCCCGTCGGTGATCCTTCTCAAAATATGCTCTTTGTCGCCAATCTTGGTTTCGATATTACGGACGAAGGCCTTTTAGCTCTTTTTGTCGAGGCCGGAATCAAAGCTATCTCTGCCCGCATCATTCGCATGCGCTGGGGTAATCCTAGGAGGAGCAAAGGGTATGGATTTGTTGATGTTGGCAATGAAGTAGAGCAGAAAAAGGCTATGGAAATTTTTCAGGGCATGGAAGTTGGCGGTCGACCCATTGTTGTCAAGGTCGCTGTGAACACTCACAATGAGGACAGCCAGGATGAAGTCGCTCATGGTGGTATCATCGATGACACTGCCACTCCTGCCGTATGATGCTAGTGATCCCTTATAACGACCTAATTCATTGTGAACGCTCCTCACTTTGTTACGTCCTGTTATGATTTTGGTATGATTGTTAGGCGCCTTTGTTTTTTTTGCATCTAGCAGTCTGTGCTCTGGTGTTGTTTTAATTGCAACTTGTAGCAGTCTCGTTGAGGGCTTGAATACGATTCTGTTTTTGCCATCTCTTACCATAAACAGACTGAGCTATCACTCAATGTCCGACAATGATGACTACCTTTCAGCCAAATTCTTGGCGAATCCTACGGAAACAGCGACCGCGCCAAAGACATATAGTCAACTTCGGAGAGAAGCCTCCAAGAAATCGCGAGAGAAGAATGCAAGTAACCAGAGAAAAAGCAAGCGTCAACGAGAGCTCATATCAAGAGAAGAGGGGTTGAACAAAAGTCTCTTCGAGAAAGCGCAAGAAGAAGAGGCTGGAAATGGTCCCGGAAACAAAGCTCTTGCTATGATGATGAAAATGGGATTCACTCCCGGTCAGTCTCTTGGACGACAGGCTGAAAACTTGGGGAACGAAGGACTACTTAGAAAGTCATCTTCACCGCCCCAACACAAGACTGAGCCTCTACCGATCAACGAATGGATGGGTATGTGTGCTGTCGATTTGAAGACGATTTACGCAGCTCAAGTCAATTTCAGGGAAGAAAGGTATAGGGACTACAAAGCGAGTTCGTTCCCCGAATGCCCATGATCGAATCATAAAAATGGCGAAGATGGAAGAAGAATCGACCAAAAGATCGTTCCGCGATCGTACAAGGCAAGAGTACGAGGAACGCAAGGCAGAGGCTGAACTAGGTATGTTCATCATCGCCCTCTTTCTGTTTCGTCTTGTGAATCTACATGTCAGGACCGGCACAGCTGACGTGTGCGACTCTTGATGAAAAAGCTGGTAAAACGGTATGTAAATGGCTATATCTGAAGCACTAGAATGTTGATAAGTAAGTGGCCTATATTAGCTCAATGTCTTGCAGCTGGATCCAAATAAGCCAGAGACGTTTCCAAGCGGTTTGATGGAAGCCCTTGCATTGCACTACGGACATGATGGTCATGTGGTGGGCGCTGCAGATACGATGCAAGATCGTCTCCGTAAGCAAATGCAAGCGGACGCACTCTCCACTTTGACCGAGAGAGATCAAGAGGACGAGGATGGTGATATCGGTACCAGGTTAAAAAAACAGAAGAAGAAACTTGTTGAGGTGAACCAGGAATATGATCCTGACTTTTTGGAAGAGGCAGTCCAGTTCTTACGCCTTCAGGTTGGTTGGTCACTCGCTTCTTGCCTGCTTTACAAGACTGACATCAGTCAATAAGCCACAGGACCGACTGCATCTCGTGCTTCTTTATCTTCGGACAGCTTATGCATATTGTTTCTATTGTGGCCTGGAGTATGAGAGTCAGGAAGACATGGCAACCCAATGCCCTGGACCGCATGAAGACGATCACGACTGATGTGATTCAATGCCCTGGTGGGTAGTTTTCCAGTTCATACTGGTTTTGATAAAAGTCGCAAGCCAATTATTGTATTGAACGAAGCGAGTCAGACTAGTGTGTGCTTTCTTAGAAGACAACGGAAGGAAGCAACAGGAGCATCCTCGGTGACAAGTGGCGTCGATACAGTGTCAATAAGTACAATGTAAAAAAATGGAAGTGAAACCCTAGCAACAGATAGTCCAAAAGCGATCTGAATGTCCTGAGTTTAGAAAAAGCGAGTTCCCACAGTAGCCGAACCGCAAAAGTTCTCTCTCACGTGAGATCAAACGAGGTAAAGGAACCCGAGAACAGGAGACACAGGAGACATTACAAGCGAATGAGCAGTGATTATGCGTAAGGGAACGTTTAAACGAGACGAGGAACTAGGCGGCACTGATTCATATGTTCGAGCCTCGGAGAAAAAGACGGCGTTGAAAGTCTGACACCAGAATGCCAACGATGAATCAAGGGAGATTGAGCTGAATGGACTACGTCGGTAATTTCGGTAATGACTATAGGTTTGTCCGACTGTTGGGATTGGAAAGTCACATCCGGCTGAAACGTATCAGGGGACGAGGAATCGGTGCTGGTAGGGCTTGGAAATGAGAGTAAGATTGGAAGGGCAATGTCTGTAGACACATAGGCCGTAGAACGAGGGAAACCAGGCGACGTTGGTGAGGCTCCTGGAGTCTTGCGACGAAGGTAACCGGAGATTGGCGTATTCGCAGGGAGGTCAGATGTTGAGCCATAGATATTGATAGTCAATCGATTTGAGGATCGTCTAGGACGAAGAGACGATGGCGATGAAGGAGGGTAACACTGGATCACAAAGCGTTAACTGTCTCTTTCCACTAGATACTGGCAAATTGCTTACTCGTTCTGTAGAACCCGAATCAGAAAATGATGAACAAGAAGCGCTCCCTCTTCGTGTGTAAGACTAGTTGGGATATGAATGAGTTGCTATTAAGGGATGTTCCGAAGCAGTTCACTCACAGAATAAGGAGAATATCTAGGAGAGCAATCTCGGGAAGAGACTTTCCTCAGAGATGGACTTGATCTCGACCTTGAAGGTACCATAGTACCGTTGAGTCGTGGTGATGAGGAAGGGGATGAGTTTGGTGAAAGGGAAAGATCCGATGAAGGTGAATGGGATGTCTTCTCAAGAGCCAGAGATCCCATAAGCTCAATGAAAGAAGGAAGAGACGCCATTGGGGAAATAAACGATATGAGACAACGGACCCGGTCATATAAAGGAAGTAAAGTGCCCTAGAAACGACCCACGGTGGTGCCACGCTCGTGTTGTCATGATTATGGATCCATTACAATTATCGGCTCCTCGAGACATTATTTGTGGTAAGACTATGCTGTCGGCAAGGAGATGCATGTTGCTTTTTCTGGAACGATAACCTTATGACAAGATGTTATCGCTGGAATGAACATGAAGGTCGAATAGCAGCCATACAATTTCAGGGATGCAATTCTGGACAGTGTTTAAAAGAAGACAGAACGCTCGGCGAAAAAAAAGAGATAAAAGTCTAGGAAATCCGATGGTATCGGGTAGTAGCCAAGAAAAAGCTAAAGATGGCAATCAGTTTGTCGGCAAACAACCAAGTGCGGAATAGCAGCAGACAACACCAGTGATGATTGTTGAATCGAAGGATATAGTTACCTGGTTTTTCGTTGTCATGATTTATCTTTCCTCTGGTTGTCAGTATGAAGAAACTACTCGCAGACAACGACTAGCAAATAACAATATGCAAACAAATCACAACAGCTCTTGCGTCCATCCACCATGAACCAGCAGCAACCGGGGAATGCTGGCGGTTATGGTATCAACAACAGCCTTGTCCCCAAACAAGATATGGAGTACATTTGTGCTGGTGCGTACTTGCAGAGCGTCAATCCCTTTTTTTTTAGTAAAGCACCGATGGAACATAGACTGTAGCGCGAAAAATGAAATAAAACCTCGCGAGCCCATCCGTTGCCGGGAATGCGGCCATCGGATCATGTATAAAAAACGCACAAGACGCAGTAAGTTCATCTGCTCATGTATCTCAAAGACATTGTGTTCAATGAGTGTAGTGGTGCAATTTGAGGCGCGATAGATGGAAACTCATGGCAGGGGGTCTTCTGGGGTTATGACTCAGTCTTGGAGGGGATATCTAGATCTGGGGAAAAAGAGCTATTTGTCTGTTTTTTTTCTGTTATTCAGTGTTTGTACCGAAATACAGCCGGCAGGATGATTGAGTCAATCATCTCGTAAGCTCATTTGACTGACCTTCATGCTCGAATCAAAGGACGTAAGAGAGCGCAGTGTTTCTGGTGACATTGATGTAAGCTTTTTTCGTCCTTCCTACCAATCAATTGTTCGACCTCTCAGCCAAGGACTCCGACCTCGATTTCGAGTCTCATGTCGGTGATATCTTGAATCCTCCTGGAAAACCTGGCAGGAAGAAAAACCCAAAGTATTGCCCTCTCCCAACATATCTGCTTTACGCTTATCCATTCCGCAAGCTCGCAGGCTGCCCGACGTGATCAGAACCGTATAGCTCAGCGTGAGTTCCGTCTTAGAAAACAACAAAGAGTCCGTTACCACCCCTTTGACGTTAAGTCTCACATTGCTCAAATTTTGTATAAGATACGTGATCTAGAAGCCCGCGTTGAAATTCTATCTGGAGGTAAAGATGAGGCTCTTGGAGAGATGCGCAACATTCTCAAAGGCGGGTTCTTCTGTCCATCATGCTCCAAATTACTCTCATTGGCTGGGCAGACCTCATGGCCGAGAACCACACCCTTCGCGGCTTAATCCGCAGCTTGGCTGGTTTCATTGGTGAAGGAACTGGAGGCCTTATTTCCAAGCTCGGTTGGGAGCCTGCGGATTTCCACAGTTTTGTCAATAAGTCTGAGACAGATACGGCATGGGAGGGCTATCAGCGCCGTAAAAAAAGCAATGCTTCGGGTGAGGCGAGCTCTTCCACTCCTCAGCTTCAGGTTCCGAAACGCCCAGTGGAAGACGAACTTGCAACCAGTCGCAAGAAGTCCAGAAGTGATGAGCCTGAGCGCGACCTATCCAATAGTTATCCTCTCGGTTCCATGAATCACCCCATACCTACCGGTTATGCCCCTCCGACACGACCTCAGGAACATAACGGAATGTTCTCAGATCTAATGAAAGGGCACAGCGCTTCTTCTTTATACATGCAGCAGTCGCCACCTATCACCTCGTCTTCGTACAATACAGTCCCCGACGCCAATACGGAGCCTTTTAAATCGTCTTACATCTCTAACGTCAACATGACGATTGAATCACCTCTTTCTGCAGTTCCCTTTGATTCATCATCAAGATCTGGTTCTTCACAGCAGCAGCAAGTTGGCACAAATACTTCAAATGATTCTGATGAATTGGACATTGATGATGATCCAAACAAGAATGAAGCCTATAAACTCATACAGTATGTGGATATCGGTTGATGGGGAGTCCATTGTAAATTATTTCCAGGTATCATCTCGATAACTTTAAACGCAATCCCAATTATTGTTTACCGTTGTCGTTACGCCCAACTTTGGTTCAGAAGTAAGTATCTTTTTTCGCTTGTGCTGACCAGGTTGCTGACGCACTAATGGAGAACGGTGCCACATGGTGAGTCCCTTGTGTATGTTCAACTTCATCGCTGTACTGGTCATCTTTTCTGTTAGAGAGTGTCATGGATAATATCCTCCATCCGGAATTGCGGGACCGTATGATTCTCCTACGAGGCAAGCATGTTTTACATAAATTCCTGGATGGCATTGCTGAGCATCCACCAGCTCGTTATAGCCTTCCTGATTGCTTGATCGATTACCGGAGAAGTATCATGTTGCACGGAGACGATGTGTTGGCCCACAACAACTGGGAGATCAGTGAACCCTTCCTTCGGCAGTATAGGTGAGTCTGACGCTTCAGGGAAGCATGAGTTGTTGGTTGAGAAATCTGGCCCAGTTTTCTCATAGATCCAGCTACGCTCAACATTACCAATCGCTGGCGGAAGGAACGAGGAGAACCGGAGTTTCGTCTTAGCGAACTAACCGGAACTGATTCCGTCCCCTCGGTGCCTTGAGGCTTGTTTCTTGCGTAGTCTCTTTGTATTTAATCCTGGATCATGTCACTAACGGATTTTTGTTGGGTAGAGAGTTTGGTATTACTAAGAGGATAAATATATAATGAATTGGACCTTGGCAGCGTTTGACATAAGATCTGACATGAAATTTTGTACCTATTCGTTGCTTGCATACCATTCAGCTCGGTCTTAAGTACGAAGATCAAGACATACCACAGATTACCAAGTGGCTTTATGTACACCAGGCAACTCTCCCTTCAATGCCTTTAGGCGAAATTGAAACTGAGCAGTAAGGTGAGTGCTTGTTAAAGGTATATATATATATTCAACACTCAACACACCCGCGAAAGACCAAACTCCCCAATGACCCCTCGTCCTCTGCCAGATTCTATGCACCGATTCTTCACATTAGTAGGGCGAGTGAACCGATCGAAAGAATTGAGTTGTAACTGTGCTTGGTGACGGGCTTGAGGAGGTAGGTTTTCATTCCTGGCAATATACAAATATGCCCGACGAATAATCTCATTGTCTGCAAACCCTCGACGAGCTTTCATATCTCGAAGAACTCGAATGTAGCCACCCATTGAATGACCGACGTTTTTTTCGTGATGAGTGATTCTGTTAGTTTATAGCAACGAGAGTAATGGGGATCAACACGACCAAATAAACTCCTACGGTGCAAATCGGGAGAGAGGTCTCTTTGGGGTCTGTATTCTGTGTCCACCATAGTTTACACTTCATTATTCACCAAGCTAGTCAGCTTGGGTCATGGATTCTGCATACAAAAGTATGTTCTTTTCTTTACCCGCTGCGTATGCCGAGGGAACCATACAAAAAAACTCATCATAAGGGGGGGTTCAAAAGCAGACCCCTAAAGAATGTTTTCTTTTCACCAGGTCCTTCGCCTGACTCAACGCCGTGCTTTTGTGTCTTCACTCTTCTGCCTCACGTTCATTGCTTCCATTGTTACCGTTTCCGCGTCCAGCATTCTGCCTTGTCCGGCAAGAGCTAACAAGGACAGACTCATGGACAGTGGGCAAGAAGAGCCAATGATGTCGGATGGCCCTGTGAAGATCATCAAACGGCCACGGAGGTGGATAGAGGAAAAGCATCCGTAAAACTTATAGAGTGTGTGCAAGCCTCTTTGCAGAGATAAAAAAAAAACCTAGCGGAGAATGCTTATCGTTTTGCGGAGTCAATTTATATTTTGTCTATCCCTCGATACGACGTGCAGAACAGAGATTCCGACAACTGATTCTTCCTACATGAATTATATCATTTGAAAGGAAAAAAAGAGTATCCAATCACAAGGGGGGAAACCAGCAGGTATCAATTGACTAAAGTACATCATGTATGCAGCAAACCTCGTCCTTCTAATGACCATGACTCTCTTCATTTTCTGGAATTCTCCTCAGCGGTGCAGATCTAGAAGCCCACGATGGTAAGCGTACATAGCTCTTTTGGAAATTTGAAATACAATAGCCCAATACCCACGGAAGTGCATTTTCTTGAATTGGTAGACAAGCAAGCAAACCACAAAGGTTGATTGCTGCTTGGCAAATGAAGACGACACGTAAAGCGTCGGCATAGGAATCGATTGCTGCTTGTCGTGTCAGCGGATCCAACTTGGGTATAATTTCAGTACTATGTCTTATTGAAAGACGGGGGAGTGAGTTCTTGTCATGCCAACGCGGCAAAGAAAGAAAAAAAAGTCCTTACTGTATCATGTAAATAATCTGCAAGGTCATAAAAAAGAAGTTGGCAAGGGTGAAATTTTCGCTCATAAGGGAAAAAATCATACCTTATCTGCATCAGACCCAGATATCCGGACCCTCAAACGTTGAAGGAGTACACCCTGTAGAATGGCACCACTCAAGCTAACTCCGAGCACTTGGCCAGTCGTGCGGAATAGGTAGGTAACTGGCAAAATTCAACGATACCTCAGAGAAATCTAGACGTTTGTAGACTTACTCCCGGTAGCAACGGCCATATCCTCTCGATAAACCCCAGCAATCATAGCCTGTTTACTGGTTTCCAACGTTTCTCCGAAAAATGATGATCAATACTCACGATGAGGGTGCTCGTAATAAAACTTGCCATTCCAAAACCTTGCGGAAATAGATCCAACCATAAGTGGAAGGCAGAAGTATCAGGTCCCCACAAGCACACAAGGATGCTCGCAAGAACGGTCAGTGATGATGAAACTAAAGTTAGTGTGTAAAGTTTTCCAGTGCGTCTCATCAACCTGCTCAGGCGTCAGGAACGGCCCGGGTTGAGATGTATATACTGACCATCCTGCGAAAACGCTTCCTGTAGAGATTGCGACCTAGGAACATTTGATCATTACAAAAATAGTAGTTTCAACTAAAATAGGACTTACTGAGTGGGGTAGAAGATGGAGACCTGTAAGATGGTCCATTATTAATGGCACTTTGGAATGATCTAGTATTACTCTCACCAGCTTTCGCGGCTGGTTCGAGTCTGACCGCGGAGAAATACTTGGTAGCCACAGTGAGATGGTCTTCAGCTGACTCAGAACAGATATCGACTTACTAACGGTACATTGTAGAGCTGAAAAGGACGAATAAATCAAACGCTTAAATAAAGAATACTGTTGACACTTACCATGGAAAAGGCCGTCATGCTAGTAAGGAAATTGGACACAGAGACTGCGAGTGGAGTCCGCTGAGTCATTAAACGAAGTGGCATTACTGGATAAGGTGCCCAGTATTTCTCAACATAAATGAATCCCGACCCGGAGATGATACTAGAGCCAAAGAGCGAAACGATGAGAGGGTGAAACCAAGCAAGCTCCTCTGTTGTTTTGAGACTGAATCCAAGTAGAAGAAACCCAACAGCTCCAACAAGAGTGACTGAACCAAGCATGTCAATCCGTTGCAATTTTTCCGACAACGACTGGTTCCGAATCCCAGAGGGTAGCCGAATGTTGACCTTGGTTATGACAAGAATAAAACTAAAAACAAAAACTGGTGCCTGCGGTCTGGCGTCAGCTTGATCGCAGAATACGATATGATAGAAATTTTTTTACCTGAATGAAAAAGGCAGTCCTCCTGCGGCGAAGTGAGCCAAAAGTTTGTTGAAGGATTGACGCACTTACCAACCAAATGTATCATGTACCCAGCCTCCCAGAGGACCTCCCAAGCCTGCACCGAGTCCAAACAATCTGTATTACGTGAGCCGCCAATCCATAATGAAGCAAAAAATCAGATTACATGTTTGCCATCCCTTGATACAGTCCCCGCTGTTTCCTGTAGGAGGAAAAAAGAATGGTCAGAGATGGTAAACTCATGGGAAGCTTCGAACTACTAACAATGGGATGAAGTCTGAAACGGTTATGCTCGAGACTGAAGCACACGCTGATCAACCTGTTGCTCATCATCGGGTTTTTAGGGTAAAAAGTACCTGTCATAACGCTGAGAAACCGAGATTGAAATTGAACACCTGAGAAATATGATCAAGTAAAGATTTACCCTCCGCCACCCATTCCGGCCAATGCCCGAGCAGATATCAAAAATTTCATGGATGGAGCGATTCCACAAAGGATAGTGCCGGAACCTACGCAATCAAGGAGAGGTCAACAGGATCCTCTCGGAAATTTGACATTAAGAAAGTTCAATCGATCGTTTGTGGGAAAGATTGCTTTGGGTGGATGAATTGCATTGTGCGAAAAAAAAAATACTCACCGAAGAGTGTTAATGCCAGCACCATCGCACCCTTCCGACCCAGTATATCTGCGAGGCGTCCTGTAGACAATGGCTGAGCTTGTGTGGTTCTTCCCTCATTTGCCTAAAAAATTACCATATAAGGGGGTGAAACAGCACACTGATAGCAAATATGAAGTCCCGATATACGATGATTGGTTTGAAGCATTAAACTCGCTTCCGATGGGCGCAAGCAACGTTGCAACGACGGTTCCTGGCAGGATTTTGAATTGTTAGAATAGAAATAAGTTGATTTACACTGACCATCGAATGCGCCTAGGAGCACCACAGACCAAAGCCCTGCCAATATCCAGCAGGTATCCCATTTTGAAAACTGGTTAAGAAGTGGGGGATCCGAGCATGCCTCTGATTCTGGGACATCATCAATGCTATGGTAGGAAGGGGGAGAGTTTTCAAAAAGGGAAGTCGTTTCCGACACAGATGACCTCCGGGACACGAACATGAAGAGGGGGCGAGGGGGAGGGGGATAGATTCGATGCCAAAGTAACTTTTATGGGTCTTGTAGAGTGAGCTAACCGGGAATTCCGACCTGGCCCTGGAAACAACGACTAGCTTCAGCAGCGCCTTTATGAGACGATGCACAAAAGGAACAAAATTACAGGGTCTAGATTTGCGAATCTCTCGCACATGTTGTCTGCGGATTTGCTTGATATCGTCGATTTGTGGTTGTCATTTTCCGTATTCATCGGTCGTCGGAATGACGCCGGCCGGGTCCGAGACTCTCGGCGAGAGTCTCAATGTGTGAGCTTCAGACTTGGAGGAATTTTTTTTCAAGAATAAGAGAGACATTGTCGACTTGAAGATAGCGCGCAGAAGAAAGAGAGGTCGTCGTTACCCGCATTTGTTTGCAAATGCGATCAGGATTTTAAGGTTGTTCAACAGCTGTCCATCGAAGTGTGGCGTGACGCCATGAGAATGTATCATTTGTATCATTGATCGAAATTCACCTTGCCATGTATTGAAATATACGCCGGGACTTGCCCTAGAAGATCCTGAGAATCTTCTTAACTCATCTTGGGACCTGGTCATAGACTGTGGACCGGAGGTTACGGGATATGACGTTCCGTCCGACTTGCAACGTGTACCTATGACGTTGGAATGTGATCTTGAGGAAACAACGAGATTCACTATTGGCCAAAGATCGTTTGTCCACCATTGTAGGAGTTATGATGCGTTAACGTCGTATATAATGTCAACTTGGAGCGGAATTTTTGATCTCCTTAAGAGCAGCACTTAATACCTTGAGGACAGTTTGATGGACTGGTTGATTGATTGGAATAAAATCACTTGAACGTATTCGAGTACCGGGCAAATCCGGTGCACAAAAATTATCTTTCGACGACAACACTGAGTCAATCGTACTAGGGGTAATGTTGTCAGGTTTAATCAAGAGGATGATCGGGACGAGACCGATGGGAACGGGTGCCTCTGACATACAAAGACTCTACCCGAGTTCGAAATCTCACTTGTGAACCCACCGAGTCCCTGGCGATAGATGCCAAAGAAGATCCAAGGACTCAAGAGGCAGCGACAGAACGCTGTTCACCATGAGGGCGGCAGCCTGGACATTGCAGCACATTGCCATGGAATTTGAGGATGGCTTATGTAACTGATAATGGCTCATCCCTGAGTTTGCCAGCTTCTCCTTGCTGGAGCTGCCTTCCATGGCTTCTCCCTCCCTCAATACCCCCTCCGACCTTGGTTTCCTTTCCTCTCCCACCACCCCACAGAAGTCCCAGAGTTCCTCTTGGAAGTCCGTCTTTCGCTTTCCAGTTGCCTCTAACAAGAGAATACCCTCCAATGCCTCTTCACTGACTTTTGATACCCTGTCGCCGCCTTCACCCGCCTCGGGACGTGGCATGAGTATTCCCGCAACTGCAATACCCACACTATCTCCTGCGTCTATATCCGACCAAAGGTCCTCCTACAACTCTTCCACGACCCAGTCTACAGACTCCAGTCCACCCGACTCGCGCAGTCGCTTTGTGTCCTCTCCCCATCGAGTCTTTGCCCCAGCTATGGCCCACCATAACCGCCCAGTTCCATCAGTAGGGACACTCTCATCGACAGGGACTCCCGCTAATGCACGACCCCATATCAAATCTGAGAAACAAAGAATCGCTCTCTCAAAGAGCACCGGCTCTCCTCGTGGTAAAGGGACACAGGCCCATCCCTTGCAGACTTCAACATCGTATATTCCCTCTCCAACCCCGCTACGCTCACGTACAGGAATACCCCTGAACCCTAAAGCAATGGCTTCGAGATTCATCCGTCGCGTTGCGTCTGCTCCGAATGCTAAGGGCATGTTCTTCACTGGCCTGCGTTCCCCAGCCACGACAAAGAATGGCTTTCTGGCTCCGGGTGACGCGATACCTCCTGTGCCTCCTCTATCACCGAGTTATGAGAAAGGAACAGACTCTCTTGAAACCTTGTCTTCGTCGTCGTCAAGAGGTGCTAATGGACTGCTGTCACCTCCCGCGACAGCATCCGTACTATCTATGAAGGATCGACCCAGCGGGGCGGAGGAGAGTTCAGGCAAAGTTGCGTTCAAAAGAACTTACTCGAGCAATTCGATTAAAGTCCGGGAGGTAAAGACCATCGTCCGTCAATTTAATGCATCAGGTTCTCAAGTGATACCCGCTAGGTCGAAGTTGGCCCTTCGGATTTCGTCAAGATCAGAATGCTTGGGAAGGGGGACGTTGGTAGGGTGTACCTTGTACGGGAAAAGAAGACCCACAAGCTTTTTGCGATGAAAGGTAAAAGCTACTTAGCTTTCATTATCTCCTGGGGTGACAGCACTAACTGAACTGGCTTTGATCCGCAGTGCTATCTAAAAGAGAGATGATCGAACGGAAAAAGATCAAGCGAGCACTAACAGAACAAGAAATATTGGCAACAGCAAATCATCCTTTTATTGTGACACTGTATCATTCTTTTCAGTCGGAAGGATATCTATACTTTTGCATGGAATATTGCTCGGGCGGAGAGTTCTTCCGTGCGCTTCAAGCTAGGCAAGGCAAGTGCTTGCCTGAGGATGGAGCGCGGTTTTACGCCGCGGAGGTGGTTGCAGCATTGGAATATCTGCACCTCATGGGATTTATTTATCGTGATCTCAAGCCTGAAAGTGGGTGGAGGAGGTTTGAATCGCGGAAGGATCCCCTCAGTTGACAATCTATTTGGACAGATATTTTACTTCACCAGTCGGGACACATAATGCTATCGGACTTTGATCTTGCGAAGCAGTCAAAGGAACCGGCAGGACTACCTGGGCTGGTGCACTCTGAGCAGAATGGAGCAAGTGGCGACGATTATGCTCAGTCGAACAGGGACTCACTGATTGATAGTTACCGCTGGTTGATACGATGAGCTGCACGGCTAATTTCCGGACGAATTCATTTGTGGGGACGGAGGGTATGTGCCGCGGTGCTTGGGCTAATTGGATGCAAGCTCATATTTTGACCAAACGCAGAGTACATTGCGCCTGAGGTTATCGCGGCTCAGGGCCATACGGCCGCGGTAGACTGGTGGACGTTGGGTATCCTCATTTATGAGATGATTGTACGTATTAACCATGGCTTTCAGATATACTGCGTGTTTCTGACGTATTTTCTACCTTTGTTGGTGTAAAGTACGCAACGACCCCTTTCAAAGGGCAAGAACGTAATGATACTTTCAACAATATCCGCAAGGCGGCAGTGCAATTCCGTGAGACGCCGAAAGTTTCACAGTGAGTTGGACGATGTTGATGCGGAGTGAATGAACGTGATTGGCTGAAATTGGCTTTGCAGGGCGGCTAAGGATTGCATCACGCGCTTGCTGGACAAGGACGAGCGAACGCGACTGGGGAGCCGAAGTGGTGCAAGCGAAGTGAAACAGCACAAGTGGTTTTCAAAGGTGAACTGGGGCCTGCTGCGAAACAGTCGACCGCCGGTGAGTTTTTTTTTGTTTTTTCTTCATGTGGTGCTGATGTGGCAGATTACACCCGTGACGCGATCGAGTGGAGGAGAGAGCGGGAACTTGCGACATATCAAGGAATCGAACTCTCTTCA
>Ga0153993_100270_pt1 | contig 19075 bp, 22 predicted proteins | sample TSNC077MetaG_FD_104706 | JGI IMG/M metagenome (GOLD analysis project Ga0153993, IMG submission 104706) | Attine ant fungus gardens microbial communities from North Carolina, USA - TSNC077 MetaG | ecosystem: Host-associated > Fungi > Mycelium > Unclassified | place: USA: North Carolina, Lumber...
ACGCCCACTGCGCCTCCACGATCTGCGACCCGGAGTACGACGACGAGCCGAGGTACCGCACCTTGCCCTGGCGCACGAGGTCGGTCAGGGCGCCGAGCGTCTCCTCCACGTCGGTGTCGGGGCTGGGCCGGTGCACCTGGTACAGGTCGATGTGGTCGGTGTTCAGGCGACGCAGCGAGTTCTCGACCTCGCGCATGATCCACCGGCGGGATCCGCCGCGCTGGTTGGGGTCGTCGGCGTCCATCGGCATGAAGAACTTCGTGGCGAGGAACACGTCGTCGCGCCGCCCCGCGAGGGCCTCCCCGACGATCTCCTCCGACACCCCGCCCGAGTACACGTCGGCGGTGTCGACGAAATTGATGCCGGCATCCAGCGCCCGGTGGATGATGCGGATCGCGTCGGCGCGATCGTCGTTGCCCCACGGGCCGAACATCATCGCGCCGAGGCAGAGCGGGCTGACCTGCACACCGGTGCGGCCGAGGGTGCGGTACTGCATGGGTGGTTCCTTCTCTCTGGACGGGCTCACTGTCCTCTCACGCTAGGAGCCCGTCCGCCTCGGTGGGAGGGGCTGTCAGTGCCTCCCTGCCCGGCGGCCCGCGGCGTAGGGTCGGGGCCATGACCCACACCGACGACGTGCGGGAGTTCCTCACCTCCCGTCGCGCGAAGATCACCCCCGAGCAGGCCGGACTGCCCGCGTACGGCGGCAACCGCCGCGTCGCGGGGCTGCGCCGGGAGGAGGTCGCGATGCTCGCCGGGATGAGCGTCGACTACTACACGCGCATCGAGCGCGGGAACCTCTCCGGCGCCTCCGACAGCGTCCTCGAAGCCCTCGCCCGCGCTCTGCAGCTGGACGACGCGGAGACCGCGCACCTCTACGATCTGGCGCGCGCCGCCACCGTCGCCCCGCGGGTGCGCCGCAAGCGCAGCCCGCAGACCGTCCGGCCGGGCCTGCAGCGCGTCATCGATGCGATCGAGTCCGCTCCCGCATGGGTCCGCAACGACCGCGGTGACGTGCTCGCCGCCAATCAGCTCGGCCGCGCACTCTACGTCGACCTGCTGGCCGAGACCGTCCAGCCGCCGAACAACTCCCGCTTCACCTTCCTCAACCCGAAGGCCCGCGAGTTCTACGTCAACTGGGAGCAGGCGGCGGACGACATCGTCGCCATCCTGCGCTCGGCCGCGGGCCGCAACCCGTTCGACAAGGACCTCACCGACCTCATCGGCGAGCTGAGCACCCGCAGCGAGGAGTTCCGCACACGCTGGGCGCGGCACGACGTGCGCCACCACCGGACCGGGCGCAAACGCGTCCACCACCCGATCGTCGGCGACCTCGACCTCGCGTTCGAGGCGTTCGAGCTGCCCGGCGACCCCGGGCTGCGCGTCAACGTCTACACCGCCGACCCCGGCACCCCGTCCGAGGACGCACTCAAGGTCCTCGCCAGCTGGGCGGCGACCCAGGAGCAGGCCGCCCGCGATCAGGCTGCGCGGGATGCCGACTCGACCACCGTGGAGAAGAAATGACCGACCGTCCCGCCACCGTCCTCGTCGTCGGCGCCACCGGCAGCATCGGCACCCATGCCGTCGCGGAAGGCCTCCGCCAGGGCTACCGCGTACGCGCGCTGGCTCGCGACGCCGGACGAGCGCGCCGCCTGCCCGAGGAGGTGGAGGTCGTGATCGGCGACCTGACGCAGCCAGCCACCTTGCCACCCGCCGTCGACGGTGTCGACGCCGTCGTGTTCGTCCACGGCTCCACCACCGACGAGCGCGACGTGCGCGCCATCGACTACGCCGGCGTCGCGAACGTCCTCGAAGCACTCGGCGGCCGCCGCGTGCGGATCGCTCTGATGACCGCGATCGGCACCACCCGGCCCGGCGCCCCGTACGCGCAGTGGAAGCTGCGTGCCGAGCGCCTCGTCCGCGCCAGCGGCAACGCGTACACGATCGTCCGCCCCGGCTGGTTCGACTACAACGACCACGACCAGCGCGCCATCCACCTGCTGCAGGGCGACACCCGGCAGTCCGGCACTCCGCGCGACGGCGTGATCGCCCGCGACGAGATCGCCCGCGTGCTCATCGACGCCCTCCGCATCGACGCCGCCGATCACACGACCTTCGAGCTCGTCGCCGAGAAGGGCCAGGAGCAGGAGGACCTGACCCCGCTCTTCGCCGCCCTTGCGCACGATACGCCCGGTTCCCTCGACGGGGCGAAGGACGCCTCCGTCCTCCCCCTCGACGACGAACCGGAGGACGTCCGCCGGGATCTCGAGGCGGTCAGGGGGCGGTAGGGCGCCGCCTGACAGCGCACGACGTCGTCGCTGCGTCGGCTGCTACGCTGACCTCAACACGTGACACGGGGTGCCCGCGAGGGCTGAGATCACACCCGTCGAACCTGATCTAGTTCGGACTAGCGAAGGGATGTCGCGCCATGTCGCGCACCATTGTCGAACCTCCACGCCTGCACGCGGCGCTCCGCCAGAGCTCTCCCCTCGTGCAGTGCCTCACGAATGCGGTCGTCTCCAACTTCACCGCCAACGTCCTGCTCGCCGTCGGAGCGGCCCCGGCGATGGTCGACATCCCGGGCGAAGCCGGCACGTTCGCCGGCGTCGCCGGGGCCGTGCTGATCAACCTCGGCACACCGCGGGAGGAGCAGCGCGTCGCGATGCGGGAGGCCGTGTCCGCCGCCTCCTCCGCCGGCACACCCTGGGTGCTCGACCCGGTCGCGATCGGGCTTCTGAGCGTCCGGACGGCTCTCGCCGAGGAGCTGCTCGCGCTGCGACCCACCGTGATCCGCGGCAACGCGAGCGAGATCCGAGCACTCGCGGGAGCGGGTGCAGGCGGTCGCGGTGTGGACGCCGTGGACGACGTGGAGTCGGCCGGCGGAGCCGCCGCCGCCCTGGCCCGGCGCTCGGGAGGCATCGTCGCGGTCTCCGGGGCCGTCGACCTGGTCACGGACGGCAGTTCGACTGTGCGGGTCCCCGGCGGGGACGAGCTCCTCACGCGCGTGACGGGTGGTGGATGCGCGCTCGGAGCCGTCATCGGCGCATTCGTCGCGACAGGCCGCGCGCGCGGAGTGGACGACCTCGAGGCTGTGGCCGCGGCCCACGCCGTCTACTCGGCCGCGGCAGAACGGTCAGCCGCCGCCGCGAGCGGGCCCGGCACGTTCGCGGCGCGTTTCCTCGATGAGCTGGCGGTGACGGGACGATGACCCTCGACCTCTCCGTCTTTCTCGTGACGGACACCGACATCTGCCGGAGGGCCGGACGCAGCGTGGTCGAGACCGTCGCCGCCGCCGTCGCCGGAGGCGCGACCGCCGTGCAGCTGCGCGAGAAGGACAGCTCGACGCGCGCGTTCCTGCAACTGGTGACGGCGGTGTCGGCGGTCCTGCCCGAGCACGTCGCCCTGTTCGTGAACGATCGCGTCGACGTGTACGCGGCGGCCCGAGCCCGCGGGGTGCGCGTCACCGGCATCCACGTCGGCCAATCCGACCTCCCGGTGTCGACCGTGCGCGCCATCGCGGGGCCGGAGGCCGTGATCGGCCTGAGCGCGTCCACGCCGGCGCAGCTCGCCGCGGCCGCGGCCGACCCGGCCGGCGTCGCATACGTCGGCATCGGCGCACTGCATCCGACGGCGACGAAGAAGGACGCCCCCGAGCCGCTCGGGATCGAGCGCTTCGCGGAGCTGTGCGCGGTCAGCGCCCTCCCCGCCGTGGCGATCGGGGGCGTGACGGCGGCGGACCTGCCGCGACTGCGGACGGCCGGAGCGGCGGGGGCCGCCGTCGTGTCGGCGGTGTGCGCGGCGCCCGATCCGCAGGACGCTGCGGCCGAGCTGGCGGCGGCGTGGGCCGGCACGGCCCCTGCGCGCCGTTCCCTCGGCGCCGAACCGGGCAGGGCGCCGTTCTCTCCGCGTCCGCCGCGCGTGCTCGCGGTCGCGGGCACCGACCCGACCGGAGGCGCGGGCATCCAGGCCGACCTGAAGTCGATCGCGGCGAACGGCGGCTACGGGATGGCCGTCGTCACCGCCCTGGTCGCCCAGAACACGCGTGGTGTGCGGTCCGTCCACGTGCCGCCGGCGGGCTTCCTCCGGGAGCAGCTGGATGCCGTCTCGGACGACGTGGTCATCGACGCCGTCAAGATCGGCATGCTGGCCACGGCCGAGATCGCCGACGTCGTCGACGAGTGGCTCGGCCGCGTCCGGCCGCCGCTGACGGTCCTCGACCCGGTGATGGTCGCGACGAGCGGCGACCGGCTGCTGGAACAGGACGCGGTCGACGCGGTGCGTCGTCTGGCCCGCCGGGTGGATCTGATCACGCCGAACATCCCCGAGCTGGCCATCCTCGCGGGCACGTCGATCGCCCGCGACTGGACTGAGGCGCTCGCACAGGCCGAACAGGTCTCCCGCGAGCTGGGCGTCCGGGTGCTGGCGAAGGGCGGCCATCTGCGCGACACCGACGCCCCGGACGCGCTGGTCGACGCCGCGGGCGCCGAGCCCGGTCGCCCAGACGTTCGGGAGTTCCGGACGGCCCGGGTCATGACCACCAACACCCACGGGACCGGCTGCTCGCTCTCCTCCGCCCTCGCCACCCGGCTCGCGGGCGCCGACGACTGGGAGCAGCCGATCACCGACGCGAAGGCCTGGCTGACGGAGAGCCTCGCCGCGGCTGACGACCTGCAGGTGGGAGGCGGCGCCGGCCCCATCCATCACTTCGCACGACTCTGGGGTCAGGCGTCGGCCGTCGCGACGCCGACCTCGTTGCGCGAATCCTGGTGGCCGGGGATCGCGGACGTGCGCGACCGCATCCACTCCTCCCCGTTCGTCCGCGGGCTCATCGACGGACGCCTGGAGCGGTCCGCCTACCGCTGGTACCTCGGGCAGGATGCCCTCTACCTGGCCGGATACGCCGACCTGCTCGATCGCGCCTCCGCCTCCGCTCCGACGGTGGACGAGTCGACCTTCTGGGCGGAGGCGGCCCGCGCGTGCCGGGAGGAGGAGCTGCGCCTCCACCGTGACGAGCTCGGCGACGAGGTGCACGCCCTCTCGCCCGTCACCGCCGCCTACCTCGGTCATCTGCGGGCAGCGGCCTCCCACGCGGAGCACCCGGTGCTGATCGCAGCAGTGCTGCCCTGCTTCTGGATCTACGCGGACGTCGGGGCGGGGCGATCCCCCGCGCCGACGGACCACCCGTATCGGGAGTGGCTGGAGGCGTATGCCGCGGCGGCGTTCCACGACAGCACCCGTCGCGCGATCGGGTATGTGGCCTCGGCGTGGAACTCGGCGGAAGCGAGCACCCGCTCCCGCGCGTGGGACGCCTTCCGGGCGTCAGCCGAGCTCGAGGATGCGTTCTTCCGGGCGCCGCTGGATCGCGAGGGCTGACGTCAGCTCTCCGAGACCCGTTCCCTCCGGGAGATCGCGGCCGGGTCGACGACGTCGAGCCGCTGGGAGTGCTGGTGGCCGTGGTAGACGACCGCCTGGTCGCCGCCGCTGCGCTTCGCCGCGTACATCGCCTGGTCCGCCAGGCGGATGAGGTAGTCGACCGGCTGGTCGGCCGCGGCACCCTCGGTGATCGCGATGCCGACGCTCGCCGAGATCGTCAGCCCGTCGGGGATGCCGTCGATCGGTTCGGCGATGGCGGCTCGGGCGCGATCGGCGAGTTCGAGGGCGTCGGAGCTGTCGGCGACGTGGAGTGCGACCACGAATTCGTCGCCGCCGTAGCGGGCGATCTCGTCCTCTGCGCGGAAGACGCGCGTCAGACGCTCCGCCACCACCCTGAGGACCTCATCCCCCGCTGCGTGCCCCAGCGAGTCGTTGACGGCCTTGAATCCGTCGAGGTCGACGAAGAGCACGGCGACCTGGTCGGCCTGCGCGCGCTCCCTCCGCTGCAGGTTCTGGTCGAAGAGCCGCCTGTTCGACAGGCCCGTGACCTCGTCGAGCATCGCGGCACGGCGCAGCCGCTCCTCCAGTCGCAATCGCACCAGGACCTGCCCGGCGAGTTCGGCCAGCGCCTCGGCCAGGGGCACCGCCTGGTCGTCGAAGGTCCGGGGCTGGTCGAAATAGCACGCGAAGGCGCCGAAGGGTGTCCCGTCTTCGATGATCGGGGCGCCGATGACGGAGAACACACCGGCGCGCCGGAAGACGTCGCTCAACCCCATGCCCGGCACGAGCAGATCGCCCTCGTCGGGGGATTCGATCGTCACCACCCGGCCGAGCTCGACCGTCAGACCCGCTCGCGGCGGCGCGTCGGCCGGCCACTCGGACGCGAGGAGGTTCTCCCCGGCGACGAGTTCGTAGCTCCCGGGTGCGCCGGTGTGCACGCTGCAGGCGGTCGCGTTGAACGCGCGCCGCGCGGTCTCCGAGAGGAGCTCGCCGAGTTCGAGCTCGGAGCGGGTCTTGGCGAAGGCGACGGAGGCGGAGAGCAGCAACTGCAGCCGGTCGCTCTCCCGTCGGCCGAGGGCTTGCGTCCACTCGCCGACGGCGGCCAGCTCGGGATCGAAGGCGACGATGGTGCGACCGCCCGACACCCGCACGGCCCGGATCACCACCGAGCTCCGCGTCCCCTGGTACCCGTGGGCGGTGGTGCCCAGGCGGATGCCCCCGGGGTTGCCCGTCGCCAGCGCGGCCGAGAGCTCGCCCTCGTCGACGCCGAGGACGCTCGCGAGCGGCGTGCCGACCAGCTCGGCAGCGGGGCGCGCGGCCCACACCTCCAGCGCCACGTTGGCATCCAGCACGACGTGCGACCGGTCGATCACGGCTCGCGGGAATGGTTGCATGCGCGCGACTTCTCCGAAGTCGATGTCGACGTCGATGTCGCTCAACGACATGGCAGCTCACGGCTCATGACTAGAGCGTGGCGGTCGGCTCCGCAATCGTCAAGTTCGCGCACCGTTCTCCCGTTCACTGGTCGCGGTCAGCGCCCCATCAGGGCGACAGCCGTGGTGGCGAGCCAGGCGAGCATCCCGACGTAGATGAGGCGCTCGGCGAGGCCGAAGACCGGGCGCAGAGCGCGGATCAGGGGCGCGAGGATAGTGAGCGCGCTCGCCGCCGACATGATCCAGCCGAGCGTCGTCGCGAGGGGTGCGACTGCGGCGAGTCCGTCGGTGGAGCCGAACGCGATCCCGACCATGAAGCCGCCGACCGAGGCCGCGGCGAAGGCGCCGAACGCCAGCAGGTTGTGGGTGCGGCCGGTGGAGGTGCGAGGCGCCCCCTCCGCATCCATCGGCACCCAGCTGATGACGCCGCGCGTCACGGCCAGCACGATGAGCGCGACCACCGCGGCCGTCGCCGCGCCGACCCCGGCGATGGGCAGCGCGACGGCGAGCGCAGCCGCGGAGACGGCCGTGCCCAAGGTCTGCGCGCGGTAGAGGAGGCTGAAGCGCGAGATCCCGTACGCACTGACCGGATCGCGCAGGGGCGACAGCCCGCTCGGGGCGAGGTGCAGGACGACGAGGGCGCCGAGCGTGACCGCGACTCCGGCGAGCGCGACGACGCAGAGGACGGCGAGCACCGCCGCCTCAGACCGCGGGCGCCGCGGGCGCGCTCGGGGAGGCCGGCGCCGCGTTGCCGGACGGCGGGACGATCGGCGTGTGCTTCGGGTTCCAGCGCGAGCCGTCCCAGGCGAGGATCCCGTACCAGACCGGCGTGAGGAGGATCGCGAGCAGGTAGAAGACACCGGGCTTGCCGAAGCCGCTCTGGATCCTGACCCCGGCGATGATGAGGAACACCAGGTAGATCAGCGTGCCGACGAACGGGATCAACCCGATGAGCACCAGCCAGCCGCGCTGGCCGCCCAGCTGCAGCAACCTCCACATGTTGAAGAGCGGCACCCACGCGGGCCACGCCTTCAGGCCCGCTTTGCGGAATATCCCCATCAGCGCGAAGCCGTAGAAGAGGTAGGCGACGAGCCCGCTCACCGCCGACCACGAGTACGCCATCGTCATGTCCGCCGTCGTCGATGCATCCACCGTGTTCCCCCAACCCGGGCGCGCCCCGTGCGCGCACTCGCGACCAGTATGCCGCGAAGTATGGTCGCAGCATGAGCTTCGTTTCGGCCTCCACGACCCGCACCCCCTTCGATCTGACCGGCTCGCGCGCCCTCGTCACGGCTGCGAGTCGCGGCCTCGGCCGGGAGATCGCGCTCGAGCTCGCCGGCCAGGGCGCGGACGTGGTGATCGGCGTACGTGACCCGCACGGGTCCTCGGGGCTCGTCGACGAGCTCACCGCCTTCGGGGTGCGCGCGTCGGCGATCCCCCTGGATGTCCTCGACCTCGCCGCGAGCCGCGCCGCCATCGATGCGGCGACCGCGGAGTCCGGACCGTTCGACATCCTGGTCAACAACGCCGGCGGCGGTGTCGACGCGCCCGCCCTCGAGATCACCGAGGAGGACTTCGACCGCGTCTGGCAGCTCAACACCCGGTCGACCTTCTTCCTCTCCCAGCACGTCGCGAAGAGCATGCTGGCGAACGGCGGAGGAGCGATCGTGAACGTCGCCTCGCAGGCCGGGCTCGTCGCCCTGCCCGGCGAGGCGTCCTATTGCGCCGCCAAGGCCGCGGTCGTGCACCTCACCCGCTGCCTGGCGGTCGAGTGGGGCGAGTACGGCATCCGCGTCAACGCCGTCGCGCCGACCTTCATCGAGACGGACGGGACCGCTGCGGCTCTCTCCGACGACGCCTTCCGCGCCGACACGATCGACCGGATCGCCGCCCTGCACCGCATCGGGGTGCCCGCCGAGGTGTCGGGTGCGGTGGCGTTCCTGGCGTCGCCCGCGGCCTCCCTCGTCACCGGCCAGACCCTCGCGATCGACGGGGGCTGGACGGCGCGCTGACCGCGCAGCGGCCGCAGCGTCGCGAATCCCGCCTTCGCTCCGTCGCTCCGTCGCTCCGTCGCTCCGTCGCTCAGGGACGGTACTCGGGCGGTGGCGGCTCGTAGCCCTTCCTGGCCTGCGGATCGCCGGCGCCGCGGGCATCGCCGAGCGAGCTGCCCACGATCATGAGCGCTCCGACGATACGACCGATCACCGTTCCGATCGCCCGTCCGATGCGGACGAGGACCGAACGCCGTCGCGCCTGTTCCATGGGATCCTCCGATCCTGAGGGTGCCCTCAGGCTAGTGCCGCAGCCGGGCGGCTGTCGCGTCCCGACGGACGGCTCCCGATGCGCCCCTCGTCGGATCGTGGTACATCTACGGGAAGACCACAGATCGGAAACGCCGTGCCCAGAGAGACCCGCCGGTTCGCCGAGCGCGATGCCGAGCCCGAGCAGAGCCCCTTCGTCGTCGACCTCGAGCGCGTGCAGTTCTCGCCCTACTTCTCGCGGCTGTCCGCGGTCACGCAGGTGGTGTCGCCGTCGACGGCCGGGGCGCCGGTGCACAACCGGCTCACGCACACGCTGAAGGTCGCGTCCGTCGCGCGCTCCATCGCCGACGGCATCGGGACGAGCGCGGCCGGGCCCTGCGACCCGACCGTCGTGGAGGCCGCCGCGAACGCGCACGACCTCGGGCATCCCCCGTTCGGGCACCTCGGCGAGACCGTGCTCAACCGCATCGCGCGTGACGAGCTCGGACTGACGGACGGCTTCGAGGGCAACGCGCAGACCTACCGGATCATCGCCTCCCTCGACGTGGTGGAGCACGCCCCGAGCGGGCTCGACCTCACGGCCGCCACGCGCGCGGCCATCGCGAAGTACCCGTGGTCGCCGCGGGTGGACGCGCGGGAGCTGCACCACGCGGACGGGGTGCCGCGCGGCATCCACCGGGCCGGCGCCGACTACGACGTGTTCAAGTACTCCACCTATTTCGTCGACGAGGCCGACCTCGAGGAGGCGCGGCGCGAGGTGGAGGCGCGGCCGCTCCGCCAGACGGTCGAGGGGGCGATCATGGACATCGCCGACGACATCGCCTACTCGGTGCACGACATCGACGACTTCTACCGGGCCGGGATCCTCGACCACGCGTCGGTCACCGCCGAGTTCCACGGCTGGCTCGACGCCGTTCCGACCTGGGCGATCGCGGACGCCCGCGACCTCGCCGCGAGCACCGCACCGGGCGCCGCCCTCGAGCGCCTGCGCCGCAAGATCGACCGGGACGACCCGTGGATAGCGACGGATGACGCCTTCTACGACGCGGTCTGGGCGGTCAACGCCGAGCTGGTCGATGCGCTCCTCATCCGCCCCTTCGACGGCTCGCTCGGGCTCGAGCGCGAGCTGGCCGCCTTCACGGGCCGCTGGATCCGCGGGTTCGTCGACTCGGTGGGAATCACGCAGGTGGAGTCGCTGCGGACCGGCCCGATCAGCCTCGGAACCGCCGCCTGGCACCGGGTCGAGATCCTCAAGTTCCTGCACCGGCAGTTCGTGCTCAGCCGCCCGGATCTCGCCATCCAGCAGCGCGGGCTCAGCACCGTCATCTCGCGCACGGTCCGCTCCCTGATCGAGTGGATGGAGGATGAGCACGACCGGCAGCGGGTGCCGCGGCGTCTGCGCGAGCTGATCGAACTCGCCCGCGAGGACTACGCCGCGATGGACCAGGCGCGCTACCGCGCGATCGCCGCCTGGCGCCCCGTCGACGACCTCGCCCGCGGCCGCGGCGTGATCGACTACGTGGCGTCGCTCTCCGACGCGCAGGCGGCCGACCTCTCGGATGCACTGTCGGGCCGTGGCGACCGCATCTGGTCGCTCGGGCACCGCGTCTAGCGGTTCCCCCGCTGCACGCGCGCCGGTCGACGGCGCTGCCCGGTGGGCGGGTGGGAGAGCGAGATGACGCCCGCCCCCTGAGCACCGCGGCTGAAGACGACCCAGCGCTCGCCCTCCGTCGTCTCGAACACCCACTGGCGCTCCGAGCGGGGATCGCGAGTCCAGACCCGTGCGAGGTCGGCGGTCGTGCCGCCGGTCTCCGACGTCCACGCGGAGAGCAACTCGGGCGGCACGCCGGCGGCGATGTCGGCCGCGCCGGTCAGGACGCGGGTCTCGCCGCGCGGTCCACCCGGTTGGCGGGTGCGCCCGGGAGCGGCGGGCGCCGGAGCCTGCGGCGGCGCCACCTCCGACGGCTGTGCGCTGTCGCCGCCCTCCTCCGCATCGTCGGGCGACGCCAGCGCCGTGGAGAGCTGCTCGTGCAGGTCGGCGATCTGCTCAAGCACGGTGTCCGTGTCACGCGCGGTGAGCAGGTAGATCATGACCCCGAAGAAGAGCGCCCAGAGGGTCGCCACCAGCCCGACGACCGTGGTCGGGCTCCCGTCGCCGCCGAGCAGCACGACGACGACCGTCACGACCACGCCCGCGACGAACGTGACGACGGTGACCCGCCCGGGGAACTTGGCGAGGTGGTCCAGCACCCAGTGGTACAGCCGCGAGTAGCGGGAGGACGGGCCGTCGGTGCCGACGACCTCGCCGTCGGAGGAGGCGCTCATGGTCAGGACGCTACTCCCGTGGCCGGCGCGACAAGCACGCGCGACACGCCCGGGATGCAGCGCGATGGAACCCCCGCCGCCATCGGGACATTCCCCTATGAGAGCGAAACGTCCAGGGGGACGCCGATCTCACCCGCGACGCCCGAGACAGGGGGTCGGGCCGCACGCGGCCCGGGCATCGCCGAGTGACTGCGGGCCGGTCCGGGGGGACCGGCCCGCAGCACCGCCGTCAGATCCAGTTCTTGCGCTTGAAGACCGCGTAGAGGCCGAAACCCATCGCCAGCATCAGCAGGATGGCGAACGGGTAGCCGAGCGCCCAGTGCAGCTCGGGCATGATCCGGAAGTTCATGCCGTAGACCGAGGCGACCAGGGTCGGCGTGAAGAGGATGGCCGCCCAGCCGGAGACCTTCTTGACCTCGTCGTTCTGCGACTGCCCGACGAGGGTGGTGTGCACGGTGAGGGCGTTCTGGAGGATCTGGCGGAAGCCGTCGGCCCGCTCGATGACGCGGATGGCGTGGTCCTGCACATCCCGGATCCCGTCGAGGAGCACGTCGTCCGCCCCTCCCGCGGCGAGGGTCTCCCGCAGAGACTGCAGCACATCCCGGAGCGGGTTGACCGCTCGCTGGAACATCATCACCTCGGTGGACAGCTCGTAGATGCGCCGCGAGACGCCGCGGTCGCCGTTGAAGAGCTGGTCCTCGATCTCGTCGATGTCGTTCTCCAGGCCCGCGATGACCGGCGCGTACTCGTCGACGACCTGGTCGAGGATGCCGTAGAGCGCGGCCATGGGCCCGTGGTCCAGCAGCTCGGGCTCGGCCTCCAGCCGGTGGCGGACGGCACCGAGATCGGGCGAGTCGAAGTGCCGGACCGTGATGAGGAAGTCGGAGCCGAGGAAGACGTGGACCTCGCCGAACTCGACCTTCTCGGTCTCGTCGACGTAGTTCGCCGGGCGCAGCACGACGAAGGAGGTGCTGCTGTACTTCTCGATCTTGGCCCGCTGGTGGCCGGCGAGCGCGTCCTCCACGGCGAGCGACGGGAGGCCGAACTCGGTGGCGACGGCGCCGAGCTCCTGCTCCGTCGGCCGGTAGAGGCCGATCCAGGCGAATCCTCCGCGGTCGCGGACGGTCTCGCAGGTGTCCTCCAGCGACACCGTCGGGGTGCGTTCACCGTTCACGTACACGGCATTGTCGACGATCATGTGCCTCCTCCCCTGCACCTTACGCCGGGAATCGAGGGCCCAGCTGCGGATGGCGTGCACGGCGGGGACGCGGTATGAGAGTGTGCTCGGGTGGCTTCTTCGCAGTCGTTGAGCGAGCAGGACCGGCGCATCGTCGCCGCCTGGGCGGCGGACTGCGCCGAACGGGCGCTCGGGCTGTTCGAGGCGGAGGCGCCGGACGACGACCGGCCGCGCGACGCGATCGCGCGCACCCGCGCCTTCGCTCGCGGCGAGCTCGACGCCGCCGGGGAGATCCGCCGGCGTTTCGTCGCCGGCCGCGCGGCGCATGCCGTGACGGGACGGGCCGCCATCGCCGCCGCCCGCTCCGCCGCCCAGGCCGCCGGCGTCGCCCACATGGGCGCGCACGCGCTCGGCGCCGCCGCCTACGCGGCCGACGCCGCGGGTCTCGCGGCCCCCGACCGACCCGGCGCGATGGACGACGAGATCCGCTGGCAACTCGACCACCTGACCCCGGAGGCGCGGGCGGCCCTCGCACAGCTGCCGCCGCTCGGAGAGGACACGGCGGGCCCGCTCGGCCCGGGCCTCCTCGCGCGGGGAGTGCTCGGCTCCGCGATCCGGCGGCTGCAGGCGGGGATCGACAGCCCAGCCTCTGGGGACGACCGTCAACACTTGGTGTGAGTTAAGTGAGTTATGGCGTTTATGGCGGTAGTGTCGGTTATTCTGGTGTCTCACGTCGGACCGGTTGGAGGTTGAGATGACGCTCTTGAGCCCGCACGCGACAGAGGCGGTCGTGGATGCGTCGGAGTTGAGCGCGCTGAAGTCAGCCGCGGCCCGAGTGAACGACTCCGTCATTCCTCCCCGGATCCTGGTCGGCGAGGAGGTCATCACCCTTCCCAGCGAAGTCGTCGACGCCGTTCAGGACCTACTGACACGATTCGCGAACGGCGACAGTGTCGTCATCGGCTCCGCGCGGACTCTGCTGACGACGTCGCAGGTCGCAGACCTTCTCGGGGTATCGCGGTCGTTCGTGGTCCATCTGATCGACGACGGACAGCTCGACTACGAATTCCGCGGGACGCACCGCCGGGTGTCGTTGACCGAGACCGTCCGCTACCTCGAGGAGTCCAAGCGGGAGCGTCGAGCCAAGCTCGACGCGATCGCCGAGGTGACGGCCGAGACCGGCGGCTACGACGGAGACCCGTTCTGACGTGCCGTTCCGAGTGTTCGTCGACGCCAACGTCCTCGTCCCGGGGCGTTGGCGCGACATCGTCTTGACCCTCGCCGAGGCCGAGCTGTTCGAGATCCGCTGGAGCCCCCTTGTGCTGGAGGAGTCGATCGACATCTTCCCGCCGGTATGGACACCACAGCCCGCGCCTTCCTGTTCGAGGCTATGAATGACGCCTTCCCTGAGGCTCTGGTGGAATGGCCCGGCACGGTCGATATCGATGTCCTCCTGGACGTGAACGAGAAGGACCGTCATGTGGTGGCCGCGGCGCTCTGGGCCCACGCCGATGTCCTCCTGACCAAGGACGAGGACCTTCACAACGAGGTCAACCGAAGCCGCCTCCTCGACGCACAACGCCTGCCGGTGTTTCTCACGTACGCGATCGATGTCTCTCCGACTGAAGCAGTTGCCGCTCTCGTCGACATGGCCCGTCGGCGCTGGTTGAGGGACCCCAACGCCACGGACAGCGAGGTGCTGGAACGCCTTCGCGACTACTTCGGCCGCCACGGCTGGCCGACCGGTGTCCTCGGCCGCTGACCCCGTTCGCCCAGAGCGGTTGCTCGGGGCCAGTCGGCTGCCTCAAGCCGTGACGCGCGCCGTCTCCGGCCGTTCGGCGAAGACGCGCGACGCGGCGAGGTTCCACAGCCCCGCGAACAGCATCACGCCGCCGACGCCGTTGAGCACCGCGCCGACCACGTCGGTGCCGTAGTGCACGCCGAGGTACAGCCGCGACCAGCCCACCACCAGCACGAAGACGACACCGACCACGACGATGACCGCGCGGGAGGCGGGGCCTCGGCAGACCATGACCAGTGCGGTCACCAGGGCGGTCGCGAACACGACGTGCCCGCTCGGGTAGCTCAGCGTCGCGGGACTCACATGGAGGGTGTGCACGAGGCCGCCGGTCGTGGGGCGCGGCTGCGCGACGACCGTCTTGACGACGAGCGTGGTGAGCCAGCCGAGACCGGTGACGGCGCAGGCGCCGAGGGCGAGCCTCCACCCCCGCACGAACAGCAGCACGACGAAGACGACCAGCAGGATCCCCGCGACGACGACCGGCCGGTCGAGCTCGTCGAGCACCAGCACGATCCCATCGGCGAACGGCGAGTGCGCCCGGTTGATCGCGTCGTCGAGGCCGGCGAACCGCAGGGCCGGGGCGGCCTTGGCCGCGAAGCCGAGCACGAACGTCACGGCGAAGAGCACGACGGTCCAGACGATCCAGTGGCGCGGGATGCGCAGGAGGGCGGAGTTCACGCAGGGTGTCCCTTCGGTTCGGTCGACCAGGACAGTCAAGCGGAGCGCCCCTGAGGAACTTCTAAGGACGCCGCACCCGACCCTGAGGATCCGCGAGGACGCGCCGACAGCGCCGCCACACAGACGACGATCGCGGCGAGCAGCACGAGGCTGACCGGTCCGGTGCCGAGACCCAGGCCGCCGAGCGCGTGGGAGCGCGAGAACCAGTCGGCGAGGGAGGCGCCGAACGGGCGGGTGAGCACGTACGAGGTCCAGAAGGCGGCCGTGGCCCCCATCCCCCACCACCGGTAGGCGGCACCCGGGATCGCGAACAGTGCGCCGAACAGGATGCCGGCGGCGAGATAGCCGAGGCCGAACGTGACGGCCGTGAGATCGCCGATCGCCGTGCCGAGCGCGAAGGTCGCGAGCACCGCGCACCAGTAGAAGAGCTCGCGCGGGCGGGTGTCGATGCGGTGCACCGAGAGCGTGCGCTGTGTCCCCCACCACAGCGAGAACACCGCCGCGAGCACGATCACGAACCCGATGGTCGACACGAGGTAGGGCACACCGAACTGCACGTGCAGCACGTCGGCGACCATCGTGCCGAACACTGCGACCATGAGCACGGCCAGCCAGTAGACCCACGGGATGTACCGGCGCACAGCGAACTGCAGGGCGAGCGCTCCGGCGAAGACGACGAACGTCACGCCGACCGCGAGATACGGATCGAAGGTCTTCACCAGGAAGTCGGAGGCCGTCTCGCCCATCGCCGTGGTGAGCAGCTTGGTCGCCCAGAAGAGGGCGGTCACCTCGGGAACCTTGTTGCGCAGCATGGGGACAGCATCGGCGGACGGCTCCCAGAAATCTCTGAGACGGTGGCGCTTCTTAGTGCCGTCTGGGAGCCGGTCCGGCAAGCTGGGGCCGGCGAGTGGAGGTGGCGAGTGGCGACGGACAGACTGCGTGTGCTCCTGATCGAGGACGATCCGCGGCTCGGCCCGCTGATCGAGCAGGTCCTCGCCGAGGTCTACGACGTCACGCGCGTCGAGGACGGCGAGGCCGGTCTGGCCGCCGGGCTGGCCGGGGATTTCGACGCGCTGGTGGTCGACCGGCGGCTGCCGGGGCTCGACGGCGCGGAGGTCGTGACCGCGCTACGAAAGCGGCGGGTCGTGGCGCCCATCCTGATGCTCACCGCGCTCGGCACCGTGCGCGACCGCGTGGACGGCCTGGACGCCGGCGCGAACGACTACCTGGTGAAGCCGTTCGAGTTCGACGAGTTGCTCGCTCGGCTGCGTGCGCTGACGCGCGTCTTCACGGGCGAGGGCACAGAGCTCGCGATCGGCGAGTGGCGGTTCCACCCCGAGAGCCGGGCCATCTACTCGCCGTACGACGGGCGCATCCTGCTGACCGACCGGGAGAACGCGCTGCTGCGCCTGCTGGCGGAGAATCCGTTGCGCACCTTCTCGCGACGGCAGATCCTCGAAGCGGTCTTCGCGGCGGACGAGCAGGACGGCACCGTCGACACCTACGTGCACTACGTGCGGCGCAAGACGGACCCCGACATCATCTCGACCGTCCGCGGTCAGGGCTACCGGCTGGGGCAGCTGTGAGGCGGCAGGCGCAGGACGCCGACCTGCGCGAGGTGCGTGCCGCCTCCCGCTCGGTCGGCCTGCAGCTCGCGATCGCGTCCGGCGCGCTGGTCGTCGCCGCGATCGGGGTGGCGTTCTTCTTCGTGCTCGACCAGCTGCGGCCGTCGGAGGTCAACGAACCGCCGAAACCGGGCGAGCACAAGATCTACATCGACACCGTGGAGGCGATGATCGCGTTCGTCGTCGTAGGGGTGCTGGCGGTCGCGACCGCCGGCGTGCTCAGCATGATCGTGACCCGTCGCGCGGTGCGCCCGCTGGGTCGCGCGCTGCAACTGCAACGGGACTTCGTCGCCGACGCCAGCCACGAGCTGCGGACCCCGCTCGCCGTGCTCGACGCCCGCCTCCAGGTGCTGCAGCGCGGCCTGCCCGACGGCGACCCCTCGACCGCGACCGTCGCCGAGCTGCGTGCCGACACCCGCACCCTGATCGACGTGGTCAACGACCTGCTGCTCGCCGCCGACCCCGAGCGGGAGGCCGCGGTCGCGCCGTCGCCGATGGCCGGACCGGTCGGCCGCGCCGTCGAGTCCCTCGGCGTGCTCGCGCGGGACGCCGGGGTCGAGCTGCTGCTCGAGGCCGACCGGGAGGTGCGCACGACCGTCCCTCCGGCGAGCCTGCAGCGCTGCGCCACGTCTCTCATCGACAACGCCCTCGCCCACTCCCCGGCCGGCAGCCGCGTGACCATCGGCGTCGCCCGCGACGGCGCGGACGCCGTGCTGACCGTCGCCGACCAGGGCGCCGGGATCACCGGCATCGACCCGTCGCGCATCTTCGACCGCTTCGCCCGGGCGCAGCCGGACGTCCCGCGCCGCGCGGGCGCCGGGTTCGGCATCGGTCTCGCCCTCGTGCGCGAGATCGCGGGCCGTCACGGCGGCAGTGTCGCCGTGACGGCGACCGGGCCGAGCGGGACGGTCCTGGCGATGCGGGTCCCGGCGGTTACGAGTCCGCGCGCGACCGGCGACGCAGTGTGAGCACCCGGACGAGCACCGGCACGACCGAGATCACGACGATGCCGATCAGCACCAGGTCGAGGTACTGCGCGACGAAGTCGGCGACGCCCGGGATGTGCCCGAGCCCGTAGCCGAGGAGGATGACGGCCGTCGCCCAGATGGCCGCACCGACGACGTTGTAGACGGTGAACAGCGACCAGCGCATTCGTCCGACTCCCGCGGCGACCGGGGCGAACGTGCGCACGACGGGCACGAATCGCGCGACCGTGACGGCGGCGCCCCCGAACCGGTCGAAGAAGCGCTGCGTGCGGTCCACGCTCGCGCGGCTGAAGAAGCCGGACTCCCTGCGCTCGAAGACCGCCGGACCGGTGCGCCGGCCGATCGCGTAGCCGACCTGGTCGCCCAGCACCGCCGCGACGATCACCGCGACGACGATCACCCACAACGGCTCGGTGAAGTGGCCCGTGAGAGTGAGGACCCCGGTGAAGAAGAGGAGCGTGTCGCCGGGGAGGAAGAACCCGACGAGCAGGCCGGTCTCGACGAACACGATCGCGCACACGCCGAGAAGGGCCCATGGGCCGGCGGCCTGGATGAGGCCCTGCGGGTCGATGAGGCCGGTGGCGAGGAGTCCGCTGCTGCTCATGCGACCAGTCAATCCGCGGCGCCCTCAGAAACCTCCAAGGACGTTGCGCCTCAGTCCAGCCCGAGCAGGCGCAGCGCGGACGTGGCGTGCCCGGCGGCCTCCCGCCGCGTCGGCGCCTCCCGCAGGCCGAGCAGGCGCTGGCGGTGGGGCTCGCCGAGCAGGAGGGCGAAGAGCGCGGTCGCGCGCTCGGAGTCGGGATGCGGCAGCCTCCGGTCGAGGGCGGCGATGTACGACCGCGGGCCGTCGGCGTAGAAGCGCTCGGCCAGCCCGGGGAGGGTGCCCGCCTCGGCGATCATGAGCCGGTGCAGGCCGACCGCTTCGTCGGAGTGCAGGGTGAAGACGATGGCGGCCGCGAGCTCGGCCAGATCGTGCGCGTCGTCGGGTGCGCCGAGCACGCGCTCGCGCAGCCGGTCGACGGCGGCGATGCCGATGTCGGTGCGGTCGCCGAAGTAGCTGTAGATGGTGCGCTTGGTGACGTGCGCCTCGGCCGCGATGGTGTCGAGCGTCACCTGGTGGAACCCGTCGGCGACGAGGAGGCGCACAGCGGCGTCGAGGATGTCGTCGCGACGCTGGGCACGCTCCAGCTCGGTGGGGCGGCCTTTCTTGCGCGGGGCTCGCTCGGTCGCCGGGGCGTCTCGGGAGGCCATCGCGCCTCCTTCGTGGTCGTCGCGGGTGCGACTCCCATTCTACAATGAAACGAGTTTCGTATCATTATGGGACGACGAGGAGAACCCGCATGCCCCCATCCACCGCATCCACCCGCAAGCGGCCCGCCACGCGCACCACCCCCGCGCGCCCGGCCGCCGACGCCGCCC
>Ga0153993_100275_pt1 | contig 18844 bp, 15 predicted proteins | sample TSNC077MetaG_FD_104706 | JGI IMG/M metagenome (GOLD analysis project Ga0153993, IMG submission 104706) | Attine ant fungus gardens microbial communities from North Carolina, USA - TSNC077 MetaG | ecosystem: Host-associated > Fungi > Mycelium > Unclassified | place: USA: North Carolina, Lumber...
GATAGATACTAAGTTGTCAACAGCATATTATCTACAGACAAATGGTCAGATAGAGAGAATAAACCAAAAACTAGAGCAATACTTGCAGATGTTCATAGATTATTGTTAGAAACAATGGCCAGATTGGTTAGCAATAGCAAAGTTTGCATATAATAACAAGATGCAGATTAGTACAAAGATATCACTATTTAAAGTAAATAATGGACAAGATCTACATGTGAAGTTTGAAATGAGAAAGAAGGAAAAATTTGAGAAGATAGAAGAATTTGCAATGAGAATAAAGGAAGTTCACAAGAAAGCAAAAGCAATATTAAGAAAGAGTCAAGAGAAAATAAGAAAGTATGTAGATAGAAAGAGAAGTGAGGTAGAAGAATATCGAGTAGGAGACTGGATGCTGCTAAGCATAAAAAATCTCAAGTACTAAATACAAGAAAGAAGATTAAAAAAGCTAATGGAATAATTTGTTGGGCTCTATAAGGTCAAAAAAATAATCTCAATGAATACAATTGAACTAGAATTGCTATACAGTATTAAGATACATCCAGTAGTAAATGTTAGTAGAGTACAAAAGTACAGAGATCAAGTAGAGGACTAGAAAAAGGAATGGCTGGTACCAGTGGTAATTGAAGGAGAAGAAAAGTATGATGTAGAAAAGATATTAAATAAGAGGAAGTTTAGAAGAAAGAATAGATATTTGGTATGGTGGAAGGGGTATATGGCAGAAGAAGATACTTGGAAGCTAAGAAAAAACTTAGAGAATGCACAAGATCTGGTAAATAGATTTAAAGAAGAATACAAGGAAAATATCAGGCAAATAAACAAAAGGAATATCAAGGAAGATATATAGCAAAAATGTTAAAAGAATGGGATAACAAGAGATTTAATAGAGAATACTGGGGAAAAATTGGAGATGGTAGAAAGCAGAAAGAACAAAAAGAAGAAGAATATTGAAGACAATTTAGGAAGGAGACAAAGAAAAGAAAGAAGAAGAAAGGCAAGAAATTAAAGAAAGTAGAATAGAGGAATAGGATAAAGACAATGAAATGGGCAATCTATGGGACCCTTACAATAAGCTGTAAAGTCTTTGAAACAAGGACCTTTAAAAAGAGAGTACTGTCATAAGTTGCATTGACTATAACAAAAGAGCTATAAATAGAAGAAACATAGACTGGAGTTGAACCAGTAGCTGATAGACAACCTGTAGTTTCAACAAGGACAATTAATGTACTTGTATATATAGTAGACTGCAATTGAGCAAGAACTCTATTGAGTTCTCTTCTAACCCTGAAGTGCTACCTTGAGTTAACCCCTAACTTAAGGTTCTTGAGTCAGTTGCTGACAATTCCACTACTTTGAAATATATGACCACAACAAGTGACAGGAGATCAAGGTACAGTGCACAAGCTGAGGCCAAGGTCATTTCACTCCTTTGTTATCACTTACATTCCCCCTGGACTAGCTGCAAAACCATGGGACCAGAGAGCAACATATTTCATTTCACTCAGTAGTGTGTTCTTTATTCTGACTCCATCCATTGTGTCACTTTCCAGAACCCAGAGTGTGTATTTGCAGTATATTCATAGTAATTCACAGTATATTCCTAGTCTTCCCATGCTGCTCTCCCTCCTACTTGACAACTTTGAAGTGCACTTTTCTCTTAATTTACAGAATATTTATAGTTTATTCCTATCCTTCCCATGCTACTCCACATGTTCCTGACAAGTACAGAGATAAGAGAACTGAAAAGAAGAATAATAAAACAACAAAAGAAATCTGATGTTCAGTTGCACATTGTGAGTCTACTAGAGTCAAGGGTAAACTTTTGTTACCCTACCCTTATCCCTACCCTTGCTAATACCTGGGGGTATACTTTACTCCTAGTGGGCCCTAACTGCACTTAACCTTACAAGAAATCGTGGGCAGGTAAAATTACAACCAGGAAATATGTTGCTTCAAGAATCATGAAAATTTAAATTACATGCTTAGACTCTCCTTGGAATTCCTATGGAAAGTCCCTTTATGTCCATGTCAACAAATCTCATCTAGAAGGATCACCCAATCTCAACAAGTATAATTAACAAGCAGCTTGGGCAGCTTCTCGTTCAACAAATGAGCCCCTTGGTTCCCAAGCACAGACATGAGAGTTTTCCCTTTTTTCCCTTGGTTGACTATCAGAAGCACCCCAAGCCCCTCCTCCAGGTGTCTCAACCAGAAAACGGTCTCCTTTACCCATGAATACAGTCGCTTTCCCTCCAATATTGATATTCCGCGTTCCTATGTCGTTTTTCTCATACATGTCCCCATCTTCTAAACGTGATTTCTTGATCCATGTATTCCTTCCCAACGAGCCTGAGCCACCACCTTCCATGCCATACGGCTGCCTGGTTCTTCTCTATAGATAGGTGATCAAAGAACATGATTAGTTTCTCTTCAATGGGACATTGGATAAGATGAATCGGCTTGCCTCAGAAAGAATTGACACTTGCATGGGCTCCAGAAATTCAATCTCGCGATGAACACCTTCACCACCGCGCCATTTTCCTATCCCTGCAGACCCTGAACGTAACCCGAAACGGTGCACCAGAACGGGATACCTCCGCTCAAGAATTTCGACGTCACCAATTCGAGTATTTGTGATATGAGTATGTACGCCGTCTGTCCCATGCCAGTTGGGTCCAGCACCCGAACCACCAGCGATAGTCTGGTAATGACTGAGTGGAATAAAATTAACGATAGTCTCACATAATTCATACCTCGTAATAACCCCATCCGGCTACAGCCTTCCCTTCCTTGTCTTTTCCGCCGGTGCCAAAGGTCAGGTTACTGGAAATATCAGCTATTGAAGGAAATTCCACTCGAAGTCACGCGAGAAAAAGCTCACTTTGTGCAGCCCTGGCTGGCGGCGCACGCGTGGAAGGCCTTGAGTACTACATCCACGATCCTCTGTGAAGTGAGAACATTCCCACCACAGACAGCAGCCGTACGAGAAGGGCATAACAGTGATCTTTCCGGAATTCGAACTATGCTCAAGTTGGTGAGAATCTTAAATTTCCCGAGTTGGCACTCACTATCCAGTGGAACGAGGCAGCCCGCATTCAACGGAATATCCATATCGAGCATCGAGCGCATACAATAAATCACAGCTGAGTGAACTACTGATATGGGAGTGTTCAGATTGCCTCGGACTTCGCAGCCGGTTCCTTCAAAATCCAAGATAGCTGAGCCTTCTGATTCATTTATTTCAACACGAAGGGATACCTATGCCGAAAGTCAGTTAGTGAATATCGGTAAAAGGAACGACGAAGTACTGACTGGTGACCCATCATCCAGATAGTCAACAGCGGATAGAACATTCGACCCAAGCCTCTTGGCGACGGCTTTGAGCAGATTACGAACGGACATTTCCGCATTAGTCCGAATGTGATACATATATTCTTGCACAGTTTCCAGACCGTAATCGTCCACAACTAAACAGGAAATGAGCAGAATTTCCGAGGAAAAAGAGATATACCCAACTGGCATGAATCAGTTGGATTCCTTTGTGGTTCGCGGCGATTTGCTGGTAGATAGTTAACGGGGTCAGTAACTAATATTAAGACACTTCTTCTCCAACACACCGCTTTAAGGTCACTCTCAACATCACGAATGTTTCTGCAGCCGGAACTTCCAAGATATTGACTCGGCTTGTCAATCATATATTCAATTAAACCTTTCCTGTCGAAAACCCCACCGTCCACAATCTTGAAACTCTCAACCTCGGCACCTTCCTCAAAGATGTTTACAGAAGTAGGCGGCATGGAACCAGGCAAGATTCCTCCGATGTCAGCATGATGACCCCTTGATGCAGTGAAGAAGATGATCTCCTTGGAGTCGGGAGCAAATACTGGAGTGATTATGGTTATATCGGGTAGATGGCTGGGCAGAAATATAATTTATGGCTTCATCAATTTGAAAAACTTACGATCCACCTGCATGAGGAGAGTTGGTCATGAGCACATCACCCTCTTTGAGTGAACTTTGATGAAGTTTCATCTGGTACTTGACCGCACTGTCCCCAGCGAGTAAGTGCGCGTGGATCAGTGCGGGACAATACAACCAACAAACTCATAGATCCTAGATGGATTGGAATAAACGGAGCATTTGCTACCAAGTCGCCATCTGGGGAGAATAAGGCACAAGAGAAATCCAGACGTTCTTTAATGTTAGTGCTGATCGAGGTCTGTTGTAATGATCGACCCATTGCTTCCGCTATACTCATGAAGCGATTGGCGAAAAGCGTGAGTAAAATGGGATCGGGTCCTTTCACAGTAGACATCTCTTTAGACTGCCAAAAGCATTGATCAGAATGGCTATCTCAATGTCAGCCTCTGTATAGGCTTACTTGCTGTGATGATTTAGAAAGTATCCGAAGGGAATCAAGTAGAAATGTTACGGCACATGCTGATGATCAGTGCTGATCATGTGCCATAAATTGAGGTTGAAATTTCTGTTGATCTCACTTCAACGGGGTAGGGGTAATGGAAGCTACGCTTACAGAGTTTCTCAAATATCAAGATGATCTTGTGCGCGAGGCTGCTCTTGCTTTACCTCACCAGTTCTCGCAATGTACCTGGTCGAAAGGCCCATTGAGGTACTCGTTTTCACCGGCGGCATGATGTCCGACTGACCATCCCAAGGCAAGCCGTTTATCTTTGTCTGACATGTCCGGAAGAGCGAGGAATCTGCTCTGCTTGCTCAGTTGCATGCCATACGAACCACGAACAAGTCGAATTGTGAGTACTCCCGGTCAAATTATTCTATCTAGAAATGCTTTTCTCTCCTAGATTTCCAAAACGAAAGTTTCGGTGCGACTGTCCGACAACGGCAATTATCCATCCATGTACATTGCACTCAAAATGTGAAGAGGAAAATGCCTTGAATCAATACGGGAGAAACTTTCGAGGAACGTTCTGCCGGTGTGGCAGACCATATGATGTGATGACCGAACGCGAAACTATGATCCAATGCTTAGCATGTGAGGTTGGGGAAACTCACTGACATCAATTTCGTAGATTCACTGAATGCTCTGTAGGATTGGTTTCACGAATCTTGTTGCAACTTGCGAGAGCGTCCTAGTTCTAGAGAGCCAAGTCCGGTAGAGACACAGGAAGAGGACGATGATGCTTCGGAGGCATCTTCATCAGGACTACCGCCGCCCCTCCTATCCGGAAGTGACTATGAAAGTTTTATCTGTGCGGCCTGTGTTTTCGAGCAAGAATTTCTCCAGAAGTGGGCTGGAACTTCCGGTGCCATTGTTGTTACCAGGGAAAGTTTAAAGAAGCCATGGCGTTTAGAACAAAACTCGGGCAATACTGTAAATTCCCAACTGGAAAGCGAGTGCTCCCCTGGCACTCCTGCAATAGGATCAAAAAGGCCACTGTCTCTGTCCGACATGCCGGGTAGCAAGCGCATCCGAACTTGTTATGAAATTGCAGGACCGACACCTGCATGTTCGTTACCACCTGTGAATCCTGCAGTATCTCAGATCTATGCAAGAGGATATGAAGCTGCATTGGATCCTTCTACTTCGGTTGGAACTGGAGATATATTTTTCACAAAAGACTTTCGTAGTCGCTGGTGTCGTTGCGATGCAGTACGTATCTACTCCAGCCATTGACATATATATGTTGACATGAGAGTAGTGTCTACCCTCGCTGCAAGCACACCCATATCTTCTTGAAGAGGAGGAGACGTACGAGCCTCCAGAAGATTCCGATTCCGGTAAGTTTACAACCTTCCTGCCTTATTAAAGTTTCCTGAAAGTTTTTTTTGCGATGAAGGGCTTTCCCTTGAGGAGTTAGGATTGCGGGCTTTGGAGAGGATCCCACGGGACAAAGCGATTGATGCAATCCATGAGTTTCAAAATATGCGGTGCGTCCCTATGACTTTCTCGTCTTGTATATTTCATCGTCAGAAATAACAGGAACAGTCTGATGACCTTTCTCAAACCGTTTGCACAGCAAGGCAAGGTGGTTAGTGAAGCCGATGTGCGAGGCTTTTTTGCGTCTCTTGTAGATAATCCGAAAAAGACATGATTGGAATAGAAAAGTGTATGACATAATAAGTGATGATGTAGTTTGACTCGACTACCTTGATTGGTTATCTTTGTGAGGTTACTCAAGGTGATTTCTATGCGTTAGTGAATGTCCGTTCCGCAACAAGATTCGAGTTCGCCTGGAAGATCACGTCAACGAGCGAATACCACGTCTTTCGCACCTTTTGGATGGCGTCGATACAAATCAGAACAGCCTTTTCTTCCCCACGGTCAACCTCCTGCTACTATCCAACAGCAACTCTCCGTTAATGACCTGATTGAGGCGCTCAGGCCTCCAGCCGTCCCCAGACCTGCCCATGCGCGTGCACTCGCCAATCTGTTACCAACTGCATCCCCACTACCTCGTACTTCTGTCATAAATCTAATTGTTTCTTCTCTTTGCGACATTAATGGTCCGTCATCTTTCCAGGCCGCTGGATTTGACTTGATTTCCTCCTACTGGGAAAATCCTGAAGCCACCGTGGTTGAGACCGCTGATCGCTTCTCTTTTTTGTCCCTTTTCTTGGAACCCAGTATCTCATGGTCTGCAGAGCTTTGGGAGCCAAAGTTCAAGGCGCTTCGGTCTTTCACCAAGTATGGCATTGATATCGTCGGTATTGAGAGTATATTGGTCAATGTGATCAAATGGTGGATCGAAGGCGCATTTGAAGGCATTTTGAGATCAGATGGGAGCCTTGATTACACAGAAAGATTGGAGAGGGAGAGGAGTGTAGATGTTTTGGTCAAGTTTTTGTCTGATGTTTTGAGCAAACCTGAGAATGTTGCCCGACTCCCGGAAGACACCATTCCTTCGGTACTAAAATTTTATGCAAGTATCGTTGACAGATCGCTTGTACCACCGAAGCCTTCAAATAGCTTAAAGGAATTCTCGGCATCAACAGATTCTCTAGTGTCGAGTTCGCAGTCAAAATTCGGTCTCCATCGACGAACTCCATCTACTCTTTCCACAACATCCATCGTGTCACCCAATACTCCAGTTCCTTCCAGTCCATATACACAACCTACAGAGATTGCGATTTCGATATACCTGGATTATCTTCACGCTCAAATCAAAGTTCTATCTCCTCCAATAATTCAAGATGTTTTGCCTCTTCTATTTCGCGCCCTTGCCTTCTGTTCCTCTCCGCTCCCACGTCTTACAGCCCTACCTCAATCGCGCAAAAAATCAAGCTTGGAAGAAAGGGTGAATGAAACTCTAACATCTATGTACACCGGCCCATACTCGACTACATGTGTGGCAGTTAACAAGCGCTCCCTCTATCCAGAATTCCCCGCCGATGGCGAAAGTCTTCCAGAGTCTGACAATACGTCTACTCGTACGAATGAAGGTAGCACCGCAAGACGGGCTTCAATTTCTCGGACCTCTCTCCAGCTAGGTATCTTCACTTCTATCGGTGCACATCGCATGCTTCGCAATCAGATTCGTCAAGTCCTCACTGCCAGGCTTGTGCGCGCTTATATCTTGCGAGAGGCATCCACCGGCTACTCTTACTCAGGTGCTCCTTCCCACATTGACGTCGAAGAAAAGATGATGGAGAAAGCTTGGCCGAGAGACGATCATGCTAATGCAGGTATTGGAATCGGGACTGGTGGCTCTAGCGGATGGGATGCCAGAAGAGTGCGTCCAGCATTTGCTGAAAGCATATCGCGTTGGATTGCCTGGATTGGTGAAGGCCCACATATCGAAGCCCGTTCCGCAAGCGACACCTATCAAGAGAGCTGGGATTATGAACGTCAGAACGTTGACGTTATTCTCGAGGAAGCTGCAGAGCTGCTGAAAGACATACTTCAGGAAGTAGATTCTCGAGAAGAGGAGAATGATGGTTTGAATGGCGAGGAAGCTGCTTTTGTGGGTGAAGCCTTGTATAGCCTTTGTAAATACATCCCTCCCCTCAGGCGAGTTCAGAGTTCTGGGATTGTTCTATCCCTGGTTGACCCTCTGCAGAAATTCCGACGGAACGCCATTCATCGTACCTCTAGACAATCCTTCAAGTGCCCCAACCAGGCTTCTCGGATCCATCACTTTGTTGCTTGCCCGAGATCATACGATTAGCTTGACCCCACTTTTGTCGACAATGCTGATATCTATTGCTGAAAATCTCACTGACAAGAATACAGCACGCCTTCCTGCATTTATGTTTGAGCAACATGAACTCACACCCACATCACCTGATTGGCTGCGTAATTGGAAGATTCTACTCGGGAACACTACTGCCGTCAGTTCACAACGACCACTGACAAAATGTGCCGTTATGGAGGTCCTCTCCATGGTTTATGACAGCGTTAAGGAGATGCAGTCGTATCGTCGTCCGTTAGCCGATTTGGTGTTGGGGCATTGTAGGACCTGGGTTGGTAAGCCAGAGGTTGAAAGCGAGGATGGTGACTTGTTGTGGAAGATCGTCGGTGAGGAATTAGTGCTCCGTGCCACCGAAGTTGCCTCGGACAACAAGGAAGATGGCAGGGAGACTATTGATGGCCTGATCAATCTGCTTAAGACCGTCAGCTTGGAACCATCTCTCGAAGAATTGGAAGACATGGCAGACATTCGCTCAGCCTTATCGGACGAGGGCCGGTCTTCCGGCGTCGTGGCGAATATCGGTCCCTCTAATCTTGTCTCTCCCATCCTTTCTCGAATGCAAACTGAGTTCCATGCAGCGGCGAAAGACAAGGAAAAAGAATCCGCTTTACCCTCTGTCATGTCCATACTATCGTCATTCGCTTCGGCTGCAGCTTCTCGATCTCAGTCCAGTCAGACTCCCTTGTTAGAAGATACACCAGAGCCAGCGCCTTCAGAACCGGAGAAAACCAAAACCAAGCCTTTACCTCGTGTGGTCTCTGCGGTATCGGCTCTTGTGAATGCCTTTTCTCAGTTGGCATTTACTCCCTACATTTTAGTGGATTACCTACATCAGCTTGCTATCCGACTTTTTGAGGTCCTTCTTGACATCTTGACACAAGGACAATCGGCTAGAGGAAAGTTGACGGTGCTGCAGTTCCTGATGCGGTTGCGCGCCGATCGAAATCACAACATATATTTCATATCCAGGACTTACGACAAGGACAATCATATCGCTATGCTTTCGGGTTTGATTGGGCGATCGTCTTTTCCGTCATATGAGATGACTGTTGAAGATCTCGAAGATGATTATCCAGAGGCTCGAAAGTCGCGTTCCAGGGCCGGGCAGGAAAGAGAGGAGAAACCGATTATGAGGGGGCGAGGCGGAGTGCCTCGTTCAGCAGGCAGCCGAAGTCGTTCGCGTGCGCCCGCTGGTATCTTTCCGTCTGAAGTGACTAGGAAATTGCGCCTTCCCCTCTGGAACTTCCCAGAAACGATCACTTTCACGGTCGCTGAGGTTGACAGCACCAGCGAAGCACTTGTTTCATATCAAATTGGCAGACCATCAGATGCACGCAACATGCTCAAGGTTTCTCAGTACCTCAAAGCAATCATCGGTATTCTAGAAAGAGAGACAAACTGGGATGTACTATCCTACGTCCTCTGCCATTTGCCAACACAACTATCCAACAAACATCTCTTCTGTGGTCCATTATGCCGCCAATTCATCTCACGTTTACTTCATGCGCTATGTACTGGAATTCTAGATGGAAACCTAGGATTTCACATTGAAGCGTGGCCTCCAGGGATGAAGCCCAGAGACGCTCAAGGTTTGGCGTATCATTCGTTATCTGTTCTGGTCAGTTATTGGAGATGCTTTGAACCTCACCAGCGGCATGCTCTTGTCGAAGTCTTTCAACACGGTTTAGATGGACAGCTCACGACGATTAAATGTTGTCTGCATGCTCTGACGCTGTCAGCCTTCGAGCTCCGATCCTCTGTCACGAAATGTTTGCCTGGGATCCTGGAGAAGCTTTCCCAGATCATGACGAATCCCAACATGTCGGTTCACATTTTAGCCTTCATTTCCATCGTCGGGAGTCTTCCTACTCTTTACGCCAATTTCACGGAAGCACAATATAAGATGGTCTTCGGTGTAGCATTGCAGTATCTACAACATTATAATCGTCAAAATGCGTCGCCGACCATATCATGGGCGTTATCCCAATACGTGCGAATCATGTCCTTCACGGCTGTGTATATCTGGTACCTTGCACTCAAATTGCCCGATCGACCCAAGCATATGCCGTATATTACACGACAACTTATGCTCGCAAATGAAAGTAACAGGGAGCTAGACATTCCCACAGAGGTCTGCTTTGACTGGCTCGCGCGATACACATATTCATCTGCTGACCCACGTCCCGCCACATCCTCCTTTAGTGAGGTTGTGATGGATCCCGTCAGCCATCCTTCGGAGTCTGGTCCTCACGAAGTCATCCAACCCACGAAGTCATGGATTATTGGCAACGCAATCATTACTATCAATGCGTTGCCCCGTGCGGGTTGGGTTGAGGTGCTGTCGAGACGGCCATCTGGATACACAAAGTTGATTTGTCGCTTGGAGAACGTGCCCATGGTAGGCCCTGGAGACGTGTCACCAGATTTTTCTTCTGTACCAGCAGGCCTGATGTTGGATAGATCCCTGCAGAGAGTCATTTCTGCCACAGGAGAGATTGAGGACATGGATGCAGTTGAAAGAGAGGTCTGTTATTTCACTATCGTGCTGCTCAGAAGCTCAACAAAAAAACCTATAGAGGGAACTTCAGGAAGTTCTCAGACCACAATGTACTGATCAACTTCATCCCCCTCACCCCGATCCCATCACAGGATATGTGTGGAGCAAGACAGCCCCATCGCAGAGACGGAAGGACGTGCTACTGGATCCATCGTACATTGCGCTTCAGCTTTCCCCGTATCCCTTCAGGGACACTAACATAATTAAGATCAACGAAGAGGCTAGTCTCCGACGATTCCTATCTACGCTGGATCGAGTGCCTGTCATTGATACGCACAAAGTTGGTATCATGTATGTGGCCCCTGGCCAGACGGAAGAACTTGAGATTCTTGGGAATAGTCATGGGTCCCCTACGTATACGCGCTTCCTTGAAGGACTTGGTCGTCTCATCAACTTACGAGGACAGGTCGATGTTTATGCAGGAGGACTTCATCCTGACGAGGATGGTGAATACGCCTATGCCTGGTGGGACGACATTGGCCAAATCCTTTATCATACTGCAACCTTGATGCCTTCTCATCCTCATGACCCGCATCATAATTACAAAAAGCGCCACATTGGTAATGACTACGTAAGGATCATCTGGAACGATTCCGGGAAGCCCTACCGCTTTGACACGTTGACGACACAATTCCAATTTGTGAACCTCGTCATTGAGCCACGTTCACTTGGAGCTATTTCAGCTTTTTCCAATAACCAATATGAAAATGAGTATTTCAAGATCACTATCCAGCGTGCTCCTGGAATGACTGAGTTCACTCCACTGGGAAACTTCAAGCTCATCTCTGCCGACAATCTTCCTCTTCTTATCAGACAACTTAGTCTCTTGGCAGATTGGTTTGCTTCTGTGTTCGCACAAACGCAACGGGATACTGTTCGTGTGGAAGTAAAAACAAATTGGTCTTCCCGCTTGGAAGCCATTCGTCGTTTCAAAAGTCAGATCATGAAACCGGAAGAGGCTGGTCTCCCAGAAGGTATTTTCGGTCAAGAGGCATCTCGAGATTTTACGAATAACTATTAGTCGAACCAAAAACTATGTAACAAACGATACTTAGACTACTGTTGTACAATGGGATAGGACCGCATCCTTGCTATTTTACAAATAAGATGGCTTGGCTATAAGATGGTCATGTTAGATCAATGACATCACATGTAACAGAAGGTATCGATTGGCTAGAAGCGCGGCCACCTTTGACTCGGTGTTGTGTCAGATGTCGTTCTAGTCGAAGGGGAGCGAGGACAGGCTGAGATACGCCACAGTATCCGCTATCTGATTCGTCGGAAATCTCAATCACGGAGGAACATCCCTTGGCGCCTTTACCGGTATTACGTGGGGACGTATGGAGTTTCGCTTTGCGGGGAGATTTAGTCAAAGGAGGCCCGCTGAGTTGTTCATTTCGACTGTCAGCCGACGTCTTGCTTCCTTCTCCCATATAAGTGTAAATTTTGGTTTGTTTCTTGCTCATCTTTTCAGGCGATAGGGATATTATGAATGGATTGTCATCGTCAGACAGAGAAAGATAATCGGGTGTAGCTTTGGGAGCTACAGGTCTGAATGACTTATTCGGTCGAACTGATCGATACATATCCATGGTAAGCTCATCATCGGAGTCGGTCAGAGTGAGAGTCGACTCAATGGCTCGTGTGGATGGGACAACAGTCGGGGCAGAGTCACTGAAGATAGCGGCTACCTCAGCAGCCTTAGATAAAGTGATGGTTCGGGTGGATGATTTTTTAGTTGGTGCAGTGATGAGGGTCTTGACTCTGTCAGTAGGGGCAGGGATGGATTTGTTTGGTAATTCTTTCCTAGTCTTCTGTTTGTGCGGAGGAGGTTGTCTTGACGGGTTTTTTGGCAGGAGATCTTCTGTGACGCAAGATCCAGGCACAAAGGTGGCCCCCGAGCTGGTGTCCAAAGTAGTGACAGTGTCTGACTGCCCGTTGCTCGCCAGTGAGCTGAAGACTTCCCTCATTCCTTGTTTTTTACTTTTACTTGGTGTTGTAGGTATCATCTCACTATTGGACTTTGATTGCAAACTTGCTGGTTTTCGCTTCTTCGCTGGCACCTTCTTTTGTTTCCTCCGTTCCTGAGCGTCCCGGAAATCACTAACCAATCCTCCCTCAACCGGTTCAACCATACAAACTGGTATCCAGATACGAATATGAGTCTTAGGATCCACTGGTTCTTTTGGTTTTCCCCTTCTTCTGCAGTTCTCTTCTCCGTCTTCTTCTTGGTCTGTTTCATCTTCGTGAGAGGCCCATTCATTTGGGCCCCCGGGCTGTCGGAGACTTCGAAGACCTGAAATAGCGATGTTGACAAGTTGCACAGGAGCAACTTCTAGTCGATATTCAGGTAGGCCATCAGTTGATACATGTGTTCTTTCGCGAGATATACTAACAATTAGGTTGTGTTCTCTGGTTGGCTTTGATTCGGCCTCGCTGTCGCTATCGTTCAAGTTGATGGCGGAGATGCGTTGAGCAATCATCTTTGAGGGGGTTCCAATGCCTTCATTGCGGTTGGCATGAGTTCGTTTTGATTGATGCTCCGCAGGTGATGTGGAATTTCTATCCATATCAAGATTCGCACGCCGTAAAGTTCGTAGAACGGCACCAGGCCAGATGACGGAACGAAACCGCTTTACAATGGCCTCTTCGTAGCCCCATTCGAAAAAAAGTTCGCAGGCGCTCGCTACAGCTGCAATATCTAATTCTTTCGACCAGGTGATCTTTGGGTTAAATCCTTCGTGGCCAAGGCTTTCGGAGGTAACAGGGTTGACGTAAGAGAGTAGGACATCGATATTGGGGAAGGTATCTGGCACAGATTTGGCAAGCGAGATGGCTTTTCGTGTCATGAAACCTCGAGAGTTTGTCTTGAGCTCAAGCAGAACATCTTGTCGCCAAGTATCAATGAAACTGACCAGTCCTTCTCGTGAAAGATCGCGTGCAGCATCAAAAAGGGCATCACCAAAGCCACAACGAGCGATTGCGTGGGCGGTTGCGACACCACAGCGCTCTAAGCCACCTTCATAATCACCACCGCTCATGAGACCGACTAAGATAAGACCGCCGCGAGTGAGCTGGATGTCAGAGTGTTCATGTATATCTTGAGAGCGGAAAACGCGAGTATGATTCTTATCATCCTTTCCTTCTGAATTCAGAACGGGGTTCAACTTGTTTCCGGAAAGGTTGTTGCTTGGGCTGTAGAGAAAGGTTGACCTTTAAGCGTTGAAAAGAATTGGAATGCTCACTTTCGAATTACCGTTAGCGCCCCGAAAAGAAAGGTATCAACATCATCAGATAGAATTCCATCTACTGCACCAATACGATTGAGATATGCCAACTCTGCCTCTGCCTCTCCAGGTGCCTGAATCAATGGTCGATCAGTTGGAAGAGGGCGACGGAGTAATGCTGATCATACCGTCCTCCATTCAAAGCCAAAAGCCTCGACTATTCTCTTCATTCCTGGGATGAGCTTGCTTCCGGTCTTGTTGATGCGCTTTCCTCGCTTGAATTCAGGTCGTTTGGGGCCATCGAACACAAAGAGAGGAAGGAAGGGCACTTTCAGGAGTGTCGCACACCGAAAGAAGAGGGTACGCAGAACAGGGTTTTCGCCCTCTTTCCCATGCTCAGCATGGAAGAACCATATGCTGGCGTCGATTCCAATTCGGTAGCCTCTGAGCCCGCGGGGGTTTGCATTAAAGCCCTCTGTGACCGCCAGTTCAGTCAAGGACCTGGTTTTCGCTGCCGGTCTCAGAATCTAAAAAATAACATGATTGACGGGTACCCCGGAAGGACGCAGAGACACATACATCCCAAAGGCCTGCAACTCCCATGAATTTCAATAGTTAATCAGGTTTGTGTGAGGTCCAGCCGCTCTTGAAACTTAAACCACCATGTGGACCAGTTTTTCCCACAGTTTTGTGAGTGGAAAGAAAGGACATTGTACTGAGATGCTTTAACAAATCAATTCATCGACCCGAATGACTTCCCCAGGGTCACAGGCTTGAGTTTGAAATACGTGTCTATCCTGGCTTAATACAGTATAAACATGATCTCTCTGACATGAAGGACACATCCATAGCGTGTGACAGATCATTTGCCGGACCGATTTGACTTTGTAGCATCTGTTCAGCATCAACTACGGCTTAGTTGCAAGGATTGCTCAATGTCTTTGATATCGCTTTACAAGGTTTTTAGCAAGTCCCTGCCGTCTCCACCTCAGTGGTCGAAACAAACTGCCGCTCGACCAAACACAGAGCAAGTCTCGCCACAAGGGCCAAATTTATCGTCTTTTGCCTCAGGATTTTCACATTCTTCTGCTAGTTTCGTACAATCGAAAGATTGTAGTCATGAAAATCGACGTCTTCAAAGAACGTTAAGACGGTTTGCGAGAACACTCCGCTTTGTCCACAACAGAAAAATTTACTGGCCGGAAAATGAATCATTTCCAGACGAGTAAGCCTATTCTGAGGCCCAATTATTGTTATCTGACCAATTTCGTAGCCTCTCCCCAAAGCAATACATGGAAACTGTGTTAAGCGCCATACTACACCTTTACCGTCAGTTACACTCTGATTTTACTCTCCAAAAGTCACGTACATTGGAATTGAAAAATTGTAGTGTTGGTGGAGGTAAGTCCTAGCTTCGAGTCATGGATATCTTTAATTCAAGCTGGGCAGCTGTATGTGGGTTCACTTTCGCCGCAGACGAATTCCGTGAATGGAGAGTTACTGTCCCGATTGTACTATTATTGGTGAGACTAACGATGAAGATTAGATATTACAAGCATCTGAATGCTGGAATAGGATGATAGCTTATTCGACTCCTCAAGGAATATTGCTCCTCATGTAGTCAGCGCTCTCTTGAATGCCTGTCTACACATCCCGTCTGTCCCCTTCATAATTGCTACAGATCTCCAAGATATTGTCGTGTTCACCCCCGCTCAAACTGGTGACTCAGGTGCTGGGACTTATGAAAGGGTCAAGACGACCGAATTTTCTTTGGCTTTGAGAGTTGTTACGGCTGCTTATCTGGATCAAGAACTTCCTGCTGGGGTGTTCTTGAATTGTCCTGACGTCGATAAGGAGTCGATACAGATCTGGTTCTTCCCGAAGGCCCCCAACAAAATCCCAGTCCTCAGGCTTTACATACAGATGAGACTATCTTTGCCACCTGTCAACGGCATTCTGACTTTGACATTCCGACATTGGTTCGGGATCGTGAACGAGCATTGCAGTTCTTCCGCTGGCACGAGCACATACAGTCCCATCAATCAAAAATTGCTGTTCATTCCAATGGCGTACTTAATGCTATGACAAATGAGACTGGGTTGCGACTTGTGCCATTTCCGAGACCCCTCTTCCCCTTGGAGATGTCAGATCTTCCGAAAGAAACAATGTCTCATCTGAAAGAGATCCAACGTCAATGTCCTCTCATGGCAGCAGGTATTGCAGGTCTACTGGAGAAAAGCAAGAGATTTTCACTTAAGATTCAAGACATCATTGCAGAGGGCACTCGGCATGGCTTCTGCACTGTGTATCGTTGTGAAATAACATCTATTGATGGTCAGCCGATCATGTGGTGTCCACCCCTTTGCCTCAAACTTTTCGACGACAGATTCCAAAGATTGTCTATGCCTGGGACGCATCCAACCTTCTGCCTCGAAGATATCGATGACCAGCTTCAGTCATTTTCTATACCTGATCAAAGTGACTCTGCTGATATCTTACATCATCTGTTTTACTGCATGGTATTTGCAGAGGTCTCTGCCCTCACAGAAACTCTCGCATACAAAAAGTTGCAACACGTACAAGGGAGTATTGTCCCTTGGTTCTATGGCGTACATCAGGTGAGTTACATGCTCCAACAATGCCTCTGATGTATATATCAATAACCCCTAGTTTACATTGCCTGATGGGACTGTTTTTTATGGTCTCCTAATGGAATATATCGATGGACAAGCCCTGGACTACATGATGTTTCGAAAGCTGAGTCCCTCACGGCAAATCAAATTGGTAAACGAAATCTTGGGCTCAGGTGTGACTGAAACCTGATTTGTTACCCAGATACAAAGTTTCCGTCAGGGCATCCGCGTTCTCGACCTTGCTGACGTCACTCAACTTGACTGGCACCGTGGTCAAATCCTTGTCCACACCGACCCTAGCACAAACATCGATCATGCTGTCCTAATCGACTTTGCCGACACATTCCAGACAACAGATATAGAAGTCATCAACCGCGCCTCGAACTATCTACAAGCTCTCTTTATTTTTTTTCATGACACAACAGAATTTGGCCTTGATCGGCAATGGGTGTTGGATCATTTTGGCGAGCCTGATTATTGGGACAGCACATGTTGTTTTACCGAAATTGATGGTGAATCTAAGACTCTGGAAGCGCCGCCGCTGTTTCCCTATATTTCCTCCACCTAATCTTTTGTACGTATTAGCTAAATATTATTTCCTGGATTTACCAGTTCATCAAGCAATAGATCTGCATGTATTCCATACTCACAGCCAGGGAATGTAAGGTAGACTCAATAAATAGGACTCGCCAAGTACGGTTAGGGAAATGTGATGTTATGACTGTGTATTGTCCATTTTAGAGGCAAAGTTTTTTTGAGATGCTCGTTGACAGTAACCTATGTCATACCAGAAGGGTTATAAGGTCTCACAAAGGTTGGTTAGTATACAACACACTCTCCTTGCTCACTTCTCCGGCATTATCCTTTGTGCAACTTATCCCCCGAAGATGTCTTCAATCAATTTGACCTATGCTCCGGAATGTCCACAACCTCCTAGGGTGATGCAACAAATTGAGGATATCATCATCAAGAAAGCATAGAAAATCTATGATGAACTGAAGGTTACACCGAGTGGATATGTCTATCGCTGAACGGTATCATCGTTATGGAATGACATCGAGATGCCATGAAAACCAGTCATTACCGGAGCATTTTTTAAAGTTATTTAGATATATAATGGGGAATGTAGTTAAGTCTTCTGTTCTTTCCCTCTCTTCCCCTGCGCGCAATTTATTTTGCTGCGACAATGTTGTGATGTATGTTTTGGCTTTCCCTCCTCTTGATCTCATAAATTAACTACTATACTTTCTCAGACAGGGGTCACATATATTAAGAAGTGATGTTAGACCACACGCCACTGTTGACGTTCTTGGGAAGAATAAGAAACCGATCGGAGCTTTGCACATTTATTTGCCACACAGTAGGAAGGAAGGAGACCTGGAACCTTTTGAAAATGCTGCCAAAGTGACTACACAGAGTGAATTCTTCGCTTCGTTATCTTTTCGCTAATGCCCTCTACTCCGCTTATATTTCTCACTTGTCTGCTCTTTTTCATCATTCATTACTGTTACCTAGCGACTATCTTGTTACCCCGAGTTTCTCTCTCATTATTCAGTAAATACAGACATATTGTCTATAGTACTTAAACCACTTGGATGTAAACCTGAGACCCAGTCTTTCTGTCTGGATCTCAGGTACGTTTGCTTACTGTTTCACTAGTTACGATAATTGATCCCTAGTCTTTCTGTCTGGATCTCAGTCCAGCGTTTCTAGCATCCGAGGACGTTCCTGCGCATACGCTGTGAAATGCTCGTACAAAGGCAAAAAATGTAAGCTCACTTAACAAGAGCTTAAATTAGATTGACAGCTCATCGGATCGCAGGCATGGACCAGATTTACAGCATGTTTAAACTTAGAAGCATGATAATTAAAGACGTACAAATATATTGAAATGATGTATTTCTACTCGTGTTCTCCTAATGCTTGTTCTAAGATACTAGTGTTAATATTTTGCTATTAGCCATTCAATGAATATTCGTTCCTGGGGATGAAGTCAATTAATATATCGTAAATCTTAATTTGTACGAAACCAACTTCAGGTTACAGAGCATAGTTTACGACAAGGACTGGAATAGTTTTATAGGTCCTGGAAAACCACTTTAGGAGCGAGGGAGGAAAGAAATCAATGCATGACTGAACAGTCTTAATTCAATAGTCACTATACACTGAAAGCGCACTCTTACCTGCCATCTACTCTCCACTTGTTCCCACAATCAGCATCAAGCTTTTCGGCCATGGCGCGCTCGACTCCCACTA
>Ga0153993_100277_pt1 | contig 18737 bp, 32 predicted proteins | sample TSNC077MetaG_FD_104706 | JGI IMG/M metagenome (GOLD analysis project Ga0153993, IMG submission 104706) | Attine ant fungus gardens microbial communities from North Carolina, USA - TSNC077 MetaG | ecosystem: Host-associated > Fungi > Mycelium > Unclassified | place: USA: North Carolina, Lumber...
TCATGTGGCGCCCGTTCACGTGGCACGAATGCAGAAGACCCGGCGCTCCGTGTGAGGAGTGCCGGGTCTGCGTTTGTGCCCCCAGTAGGACTCGAACCTACGACCTGCGGATTAAAAGTCCGTGTGAATAGGCTAGCATAAGCGCTGGTGGTGAGACAAGTGATCGCTCAAAGTAACTGTGGCGACTCACATTTGAGTCGCTAGCTAACTTCGATCCGGCCCGACCCAACAGAACCTCACAACAGGATTGCCCCACATCTTGCCCCACCAAAATGCCGAATCTGCCCCACGCTAACCGAGTGCCTTTCGCACCGAACCCCAATTCGATTGAGCCAGATGCGCGTACCTCATCGTCGTAGTAATCGACGCATGACCCATCAAGCGAGACACCTCTTCCAGTGGCACACCAGCCCGCAACAACCGAGACGCATACGTATGCCGCAAATCATGCAACCGAACATGGCCAACCTTGCGACGATGCTTCGGTGACCCAACCCACGCAATCCGAACCGACGCCGCAAACCTATGCCGAAAATTACTTGAATCCACAGGGCGACCATCCGTGTGCGCCAAAACTAAACCCGAATGAACACGGGTCTTAGATGGGTAAGTCAATGGCGGTCGGGCACCCAGATCCGTGTCTTGACGTGACTTTAGCGCCTTCAGCAACGACGGCCCGATAGGAATTGTGCGACGCTGATAGTCCTTCGGCGCTTTCATTACACGCGCCACCGGGTCGTAAGCCCACTCGATGCGAATCTCTTTACGATCGATATCGACAGACTCCCAGTGCAGTCCCAACGCCTCGCCTAGTCGCATTCCCGTGCCAACCAAGAGATCCACAGCGAACACGTCGAAATCATCCATCGAGCTTTTGATTGAATCTAACTCGTCTGGCTCTAGATACTTTTCGGGCATCGGGCCAATCTTCGGCAGATCGATGCCAGAGCAAGGATTCACTGAAATAACCCTAGCTTTAACTGCAGCCTTCATGCTCGCACTCAATAAGTGGTAGCACTTGATGACAGTGGACGGTTTCAGGCCTTCCTTCTGCAGTTTAGCGATCCACTTTTGCACGTCATCGGGAGTGATGGCACGTAACTGCTTGCGGGACCAGTAAGGGCGGAGGTGGTCACGTCGGCGCGCTATATCTGATCGTTCAGTACTTGATGCTACGACTCGCGATTCCAGCCATTTCGGTTCCCATTGGCCCCATGTCATTTTTGCTGAGCCTGCCGGAGTTGGCGCGTTACGCTCTTCTGCTTCCTTGGCGTTAGCGGCGCGTACGGCTTCAGATTTGCGTGGGAACAGTTCGTCGCAAGTGCGGCGGTCGCCATTGGCGTCTCGATATACGCCTCGCCATCTACCGGATCGTAGTTGTTCCGCCCATGCCACGGATGGTCTCCTGTTCTGGGTGAGGTCGGTTACGTTTGAAATGCGCGTTGAGGATTGAGGCTGATGCGTATCCGAGCAGACTCAGGTAGCCGAGGCTCCAACTTCCTGCTAACCCAATGTTGGTAGCTGGGATGATTTCGGAGATCTGCCGAAGTGCAGACAAGATTCCCATGAATGCCGCGAATTCGTAGGCCATGAGCACTGCGCGTTCTTGGCTAGTTCCGTGGTGACTGCGGAAGGAGAAAACGAGCATTGCTGTGTGCACAGCTAGCGCAGCTAGGGCGAGGCTGAGCCAATGGAGAGTCATGCCGCCGACCGTGCCGTCAAGTGTCAGTTCTTCAGCATATGGGGACTGGGTTAGCGCGTAGGTGATGAGAATGATCGCGCAACATGCAGCTGCTACGCGCCGCGCTGTCGGGACGAAGTCTCTGCGGTCGAGTGCGTTCAGCACATGTTCCGCGAGAAACACGTATGCGACGATTCGTATCATGTTGGCGGTCAGTTGGGGGAGGTTATTCCAGCCCGATATGTCTCGCACTTGGTAGTTGGACCAGCTGTTGATTGGCCCGAGCCTGAGTGTCATGTAGGCCCCGAATAGTGCGAGTGCGATTGTCATTGGGCGGCTTTGCGTGCGCTGCCAAGTTTTGGAACGCAGCCAAACCGCGACCCCAATGACTGTGATCGCGGCGAGCTGGATGGTGGTCACTCCAATAGTCCTCTTCTTAGTTTTGTGCGGTCCTTCGTGTCGCGCACCTTGATGTCCGATTGCATGCGTGGTCGCGTTTTCAATTGAAATCGCTGGTCGGCGCTCGTTTCACCCGCGGCCTCTCTTAATCTGCGGGCCACTTCGTCCACGAGGCTGATGGTGGATGTGTCTTCCACCAGCGCGCCATCTTCGTTGAGCGCGTCCATGGCGTCGTCTAGTTCGAGGATGCCGAGGGCAAGAAGTCCAGAGGTGCGGGACAGCTCGTAGTAGTCAAGTGCTGAAAGGACTTCGCCGGCGAGGAATCCGTCTCGTTTGCGTCGTTTGAGTGTTGCTGCGCTGGTTCCGATTGCATCGGCGAGTTCCTCCTGTCCGATGTCTCTACCGAGTTGTCGTTGTAGGTATCCCTTGAGGTCAACTTCTTCGGCTTTCATAACCCTAAGTATAGGCTCATATTTGACCCTTTACAAGTCGCTGAGGTGCAGTTTTTCCGTTTTGGCTGTTCAGGGGCAAATTACATGGTTGACATCTTCGGCCGATGGGATCAGTATTGAGCCATGCCAAGCACGCAGGGTCCAAGTTTGACCCCAACACATCCTGTAGTTGTGAAGATCGATACAGCAGTTGTGAAGGCCGCGATGCGCCGACACCGGATCCCGAACTATCAATCGCTCGCAGACCTACTTTGCGTTTCATACTCGACGATCAAGCGTCAGGTAACGGGCAAGGATGCACCGAGCCCGACTGTTCTCGGCGGGTTGCATTGCAGGTTAGGTGTCAGTACCGACAAAGTCCTGATCTTCATTGATCCGCATGTTCAGGACATGGCGGCGTGAAGTGGTTGAGGACTCGGGAAGCTGCCGAGCATTGCGGGGTACATGTGAACACGATCTTGAATGCCGTCTGGTCGGGAAGGTTGAGGGGTTCGCAGAGTGTTCAGCCTCAGGGTTCTTGGAAGTTTCGTGTTGAGGATCTGGATGCATGGGTTGATGTTCGGTAGTTCGGTTGTCCCGAATGGTTGATGTGAGTTCGATTCTCACGCGGGACGCGACACTTAGGTGTCAAAGGGGTGCTGCCCGCCATGGTTCGACGGGCAGCACCGTGCAGGTCAAGAAACTGATTGGTCGACTGTGCGTCGACTTCTCACGTAACTACTGCCTGCAGTCACTACAAGCGCTGCGAGTATCTGCCCTAGGAAACTACTAGCGGTGTCTCCTAGAAACTTGATCAGTTCAGCGTTTGTGATCAGCTCGGTTACCAAAGTTTGCCCTTTCGACGTGCCAGCGGGGTGTGGTCGGCGGCAAAAATTGGCTCGTGTGAGCCGGCGCTGATTGTAGTTGGTTGTCCAGGATGGTCGGTTTTGTGGGGTTCGATTCCCTGCCTGGACGCGCAGCCTCGTCTGAGGTTTTGCACAACAAATCTTTTTGAACCGTTTCTGACGGTTTCTTAAGCGCGGGTTTTTGCCGAGTCGCCTACGGGTGGTGGTGGCAAATGGATGCCCGTTGCTGCATGTCCTTCGAAAATTCCACAGTGTGTGTTTTACGTGCGGTGCCTGACCTTTGTGGGCCTGTCGTGACTGTCTGAACCCTGATGTGACTTGTCTGCGGGGGTGGTGGTTGCAGGGTTTGCGGGTTGGGGTGTTTGCTGCACGGTTTGGCGCGGGATACGGGACTGGTTGTCCTACACCAACTTTTGTTGAGGTAAAGGCGTCGAACAGTTTGGTGGTCCTGCCTATTGGTTGGTTGCCCGTTCGAGTCGGGCCAGGACACGGTTACACCCACTACTACATTCTTGGAGGTTGTTGTGACGGAACTTGTTTCCGTGGATGTGCAGTCGCCGTTTGATTCCATCCGCAAGGTTCGACCAGATGGCGTTGAATTCTGGTCAGCGCGTGACTTGATGCCGATGATGGGTTACGCCAAGTGGCAGGCATTCGAAGTGCCTGTCGCCAGGGCCATGCAATCGGCAAAGAATCAAGGCCACGACGTGACCAGTCATTTTACGGGATCCCGTAAAACGCCACCTGGGGGTGGGCCAGCCACTTTGGACTACGCCCTCTCTCGTTTTGCCGCGTACCTCCTAGCAATGAACGGCGACCCGAACAAGCCTGAGGTTGCAGCCGCTCAGTCCTACTTCGCGATCAAGACTCGCGAAGCCGAATTAGTGCAATCGCAGATCCCGCAGACATACGCCGAAGCATTGCGCGAAGCAGCGGCATTACACGAACGAGCCTTGCAGGCTGAAGCCGCTGCACTCGAAGCGAACACCAAAGTGGTTGAACTGGAACCACTTGCCGCCGAATACGAACGCTTCCTCGATGCCGAGGGAACTCTGAAAATGGGCGGTGTTGCCAACATGTTTGGCATCGGCAGAACGACACTCTTCAAGCACCTGAAGGAAGAGGGTGTGTTGCAGCCGGATCGGAGGCCGTATCAGCAGTATGCGGATTGGTTCAGGGTGATTCCGCATGGCTACAAGAACAGTAAGGCTGAGGATCGGATGGCGTTTACGCCGACGTTGAAGCCTGATGCGGTTGATCCGATGCGGAAGTTGCTTGTTCGGCGTGGCCGGCTCGCGGCCTGATTCTTCACCGACTTAACCAAATGGAATGGCCCGGCACTGCACCACCAGTGGCCGGGCCTACGAACATCCCACTCAAAGGACCATTCAATGGAAACTATATCAATTCGCCGTGATGTTTGGGAAAACATGCAGTCGGCGCTCGCGAAGCTTGTTCATTACGTCACGGTGCCGTTTGAGACGCCGCTGGATGTGTTGACCAGGGCGGAAGTTGCGTCTGAGCTGAGTCCGTCTGAGCGGGCGCAGGTGGATGTGGATAGTGCGCAGCTGGAGTTGGACAAGGCGCGTCAGCGGGCTGCTGATTTGGCTGCTGAGGATGCCACATTCGAGGGGCGAACTGAGTTCTCGGGGCTGTTCAGTGACTCGGTGACAGCAGGATTCAATGCACTTTCTGACGCACCGATTCCGTACATGCTCACTCCCCGCGTGTTTGAGCGCGGCGACATCATTCCTGATGACGTGAAACGTCTCCGGGTCTCCAATGAAGAGAAAAAGTCGTTCCAAGTTGTGGAACGCAAGGACGTGGGAAGGTTCGGATACCTTCATGTCGCGTCTGGCGGTTGGGGGACGAGTGACACCACGGATCCTTGCTGGGGAGACGAAGACTTTCCGCTCACTGAGGTGTTCGAAGACGTCACCTACAGCGTTTTCGAGGCCGTCGATCATCTGAAGCATCACGGTATCGACACTGACGCGATCCGGTTGCACCGATTTTTGAATACGGGTGCGGCGTGGACTGATGGTTTCGGGTTCCCTCGCGAGTGTGTTTCGGAGTATCTGATTGCAGGGGATTCGATGGCGTCGGTTTCTCCGGTGCCGGTTGAGTTGCGTTTCACGCCTGTGGGACTTGCCGAGTTGGTTCGGATCATGAAGGTGGCTGTCTGATGGCATACACGGATTCAGATCTCATTCACGAGTACAAGCATTTCCGTGCTTTCGGGTTCAGCAACGAACGGATAGCAAGCAGGCTTGGTTACGCGGAAGCTCGCTCGATGTTGACGCGGCTCCGGAAGCTAGGCGTGGACACCGACCCGCTGTATGTGGCGCGGGCGAGGAAAGTTCTTGATCGACTGGCTGATTCAGGTGAGCGGTTTACATCGGAAATGTTGCCCACGTTCATGGATCCCGATGTGGGGCGCACGTTGGTTGTCGGTGCGGCACGTTCTGGGCGGATAAAGAAGGTTGGTCAGGTGTCTTCGGTGCAGGCGAGGTTTCATCTGGTTTCTGAGTATGTGGGGGTTGCGGCATGACGAATCGTGAGCTTGAAGCTGCGGCTGATCGTCTGCTTGCTGCGGATCCTGAATGGTGCGAGGAGAAGGTCACATTCGCTGATCCTGCTGGCACAGCTGCGGATATGGATGTGCTGATCAACGGTGAGGGTTGGTTTCCGGATTTCCTGGCCCGCAAGTTCCGGATCCGGCGATGACCACAGTTCCTCCTGATGAAGACCCAGAGGGTGAACCTGACTGGGTTAAGGGGGCTTTCGGGGCGACGATGCTTTTGGGTGCATATGCGTATGCGCGGTTCAGGGGGTGGCTGGCATGAAATCTGCTGTGTCTGTGAATGAGTGGCGTTTCTATGGGGCTGTGATGCTTTCGTATCTGTTGGTGTGGTCTCAGATGGTGGGTGTGTTGTGAGTGTTCCGAGTGGTCCTCCGGTGTTGGATCCGCCGTTGGTGGGGTTGGGTTTCGATCCGGATGATGTGCCGGCTGCGTGTCCTCATTTTGATGTGGTTGAGGTGGCTGCTGCGGAGTTTGGTCGGGATTGTGTGTTGGTTGCGGGGCATGTGCCTCCGTGTGTGTTGGTGTCGGGTTCGGTTTTCAATGTGGTGGAGGGTGTTTGATGACTTCTGTTGAGGTTTTGGCGGCGCGCGCAGTGATTGTTGGTCTTCCGGATGACGTTATGCCTGAGGGTTACTCAAGGGGTCTTGGCATACAACTGGACGACGTTGCAACGAAGTTGGCGGCCCGAGAACGTGCGGCGGCGGATGCTCTGGCTGCTGCGGAGAAAGCGTCAGAGGAGGCTGCCGCGCTCGCTGCTTACGGTGGCACCGCGGCGGCTGAGGCTGGCTGGAATGCGTTGCGGCAGCACAACCCGAAGGTTGACCGCTCGACTGGCGAACGCGATATCAACTCGTTCGATGAGTTGCCGCATGCCTTGAAGTTGAACTATGCGGCGTTCGCGTTCGGTGTGCTGAATCCGGGGGCGAAGCTGAGTAAGGCTCGCAGGTTTGAGACGTTCCGCGATGTCCCTGAGGGTTTGAGGGTTGTTGATCGTCAGGGTGACGTTGTGTGGTGGAGTGGTGGGGATCTGTTGTGCGCTCGGTTTGATAAGCCGGTGAACCGGGGTCCGAATAGTGTGTTTGCGTGGGCGGATCAGTTTGCTCCGTTTGTGGAGGACGATACGGCGGTGGAGGCTGAGCCCGTGGCTGAGCGTGATGCTGAGCCATATCAGTTCAATATGGGCGACCGTGTGCAGATCGAACGTCCTGATGCGCCGAACATTTGGGTATCGCCCGATTTGCTAGACGTGGCAACCGTTCGAGTCGACCGTACCTTCACTACTGACGTTGTCGATGGGAATGGGCTGGAGCAAACTGTTCCGAGCGGGTGGTTGAAGTTGGTGCGGGAGCCACGTGAATGGGATTCCCTCGCATACGTTCCACACACGGTGACTGTCACTGATCGGACTGGCGACACTCTCGAATTCCGTCACGGCGAGTGGTGGACGGCACCGAACAACTCGAACGTTTGGGGTGAAACAGGGAAGTCGTTCCGCAGCCTCGCCGGCGGCTTCTCAATCAGCGATTTGGATGAGTTCGCCCCGTACACGGAGGTGATTGCGTGACAGCAACCGTCACACTCGGCGCAACAATCCCCATCGCCCAATACGCCAACATCCAACCCTCGTTCGCGGTCGAAGGCGCAACCCTAGACGAGGCGATGAGCAACGCGCTCGCCATCATGAAGCGTGTCTGGGACTCGGTAGCGAAGACACCGCTTGACATCAAGGCTGTTGACACGGAAGTCGAGTACAGGCCCTCCACGGTGGTTGATCTGACGTGTTGGGCTTCTGGCACGGTTGTGCAGTTCGATCCCGTTGAGCATGTGTACAGCCCTGGCGAGTGGCTCTCCGGGTCAGCATTCTCCGACAAGTACAAGTCTGAGTTCGCTGGGCAATATGTCGCCGGCAAGATGGCTGCCAAGCATGATGTCGATGCTGATGACATTCTCGCGATGTGGGCTGTCAACGCTGAAGCATCATCGTCGTTCGGTACGGCTGTCCACGCTGCTCTGCAGTTGTATGGGACGTATTTGGAGACTTCGCGGGCGGTGAAGGCTGGCTCGGATGAGTCTGCGCTGACGAAGAACCCGACGCTGCAGCCAATTGTGAAGGCTTTCTTTGAGGGCCGCGAGGATGAGCGTGCCGTGTATGAGGCGTTCGTTGCGGACCCGATCAAGCGTCATTGCGGGCAGATCGACCGTTTGTTGATTGATGATGACGACGGGATCTGGGTGGAGGACTTCAAGACCAACACTGATATGGACAAGAAGGAAACGATCAAGGTTCCGTTCAAGGGTGTTGTGGAGTCCACGAAGATGGGCGCGTACTGGCTGCAGCTTTCGTTCTATGCGCACATTCTGATTCGTTTGGGCCGCAACGTGAAGGGGCTTCGGATTCATCATTGGACGGGTTCGGAGTGGGTGACGCATGAGCATCACGTTGTCGATATTAGCGAGGTGATCTGATGGTTTTCGAGAAGTCGATGTTGGAGCCGAATGTGCGGGCTCTTGCCGCACAGAACCCTGACCGGATTTACCAGCAGTCCACGAAGACTGGTAGTGGGCCGTCGTGCTTCTACGTTCGGAACGGGAAGCCTGATTGTTTGATTGCGCAGGGGGCGTTCATGGCGGGCATGGACATTGGCACGTTGCTGGAGTTCGATGCAGCCGATCGATATGAGGACTCCGGAGCCGAGCACGTGTTCAAGCAGTTCGGATTCACAGCCGTTGAGCTGGATTGGTTGAAACGAGTGCAGCAGTTGCAGGACGACGGCGTCGCATGGGGTAAGGCCGTTCATATCGCAGACGAAGGGGAGTTGATCAAATGACGGAAGTTCATCCGGGTTTGGCGCGGTTGCGTGAACCGTTCGCACCCAATCAGATCGGACGAAAGCCCAAGGGCGGTACGCAACTGGAGTTCGTCGGGCACGCCGCTTTGACGGACCGCCTGCTGGAGGTTGACCCCTACTGGTCTTGGGAGCCGTTCGCAGTGGGTGAGGATGGTTTGCCGAAGTTTGATCAGTTTGGCGGGCTGTGGATGTGGCTGACCATTTGTGGCGTCAGGCGTCTGGGGTACGGGGACGCGGACGGCAAGAAGGGTGCTGTGGCCGTCAAGGAAGCTATCGGCGATGCGCTTCGCAACGGCGGCATGAGGTTTGGTGCTGCCTTGGATTTGTGGCATAAGGGCGATCTGCATGACTTGGCGGAGGAAGGTGGGTCGGCTCCGGTTTCGAAGACGGCGGCTAAGCCTGCTGCGAAGCCGAAACCTGAAGATTCCGAGGCAGCAGAACTTCGGGCGAAGATCATCGCTGCAGCACAGGCTGCTCAGTTCACACCCGCTCAGGTGACCGGCCTTGTTGGTGAGGCCGGAGGAAAGGGAGGGTTGAACACTGAAACTGATCTGGCGGTCCTCCGCGCTGTGCTCGCTCTGATACCTCCGTTCTGATGAGCGGCGATGTGAGAGATGTTCTCCTGTCTGAGCAACTTGATCCCACCTCGCCTGCATATGTCAACGCTCGACTCTACGAACTCGAACAGTTCTTCCAGGAAATGCCTGATCTGTTGGAGTTGATCGAGGGTGCCCACGATGAGGCTACTGAGGCTCATTTGTTGGCTGAGGCGTGGGCGCGGTTGGAGGCGGATGGGAAGACTGCGGCGGATCGTGAGGCGCAGGTGTTTTTGAAGACGGCTGAGTCTCGGAAGGTGTTGCAGGCTGCGAAGTCTGCTTTGCGTCATGCGAAGGCTCGGGTGAAGGCGCGTTCGGAGGAGAAGGACACGTTGATTACGCGGTCGGTGAATTTGCGTCGTGAGATGGATTTGTCCGGAAGGGGCAGGCCGTGAGGGTGTTCGAGCGTGGGGATTTGATTCCCGATGACGTTGAGGCAGTGGAATGCACGGACGGAATCAAGTATGTGCGGCACGCGAATGGCTTGTTCGGTGATGTCGCGTCAGACGATCAGCCGGGTTTCCTCTCGGCGAATACATCCAAGTTAGGTCCAGAGCCTTTGTGCGCTGGCTGGTTTGACTATGAGTTCCCTTTGATGGAGGTTCCGGTATGAGTGTGACGGCAGATCAGATTGAGGCTGTAGCTGAGCATGCTGAGGCTGTGCATCTTGTTGGTGCGGCTCAGCAGTTGCGTGGTCGGGCCGCTCATGTGCGGTTGGTGGAGTCGCAGCCTGCTGAGGTTGTGGAGTTGGCTGCGGCGATTCGGAATGCGTATTACAACGATGGTGTGCGGCGGGAGTTGTTGTCGTCGCGGGATCCGGGTCAGTGGTTGCGTATGGCGGTGGAGGCTAAGTCTGCGTTGGGTGAAGGCGCGATTGCACCTCGGGTGTTCAATGTTGGTGATCCTGAGCCTGCTGATCGAGACACGATCACATTGCGCGGCAAGAGTTACACGCTGAAGTACTGCGAGGACCCAACAGATCAACCACCCTTGCATTTCGGAATGGAGTGGTGGCAGATCGATCGTGATGAAACCTCAAATTCCACCTTCGGCAAATGGGATTACTGGCTTGAGCACTTCGGACCGCTGACTGAGGTGTTGGATGAACCGAAGCCGCAGCCGCGCACCTTCGAATGGGGTGACGACGAACCGGACAACATCACTCACGTCCGAGACGACGAAGGCGACGTGTTCAAACGAACATCTCCCAACAAGTGGGCACTGAGGTCCAGTCGCGGCACATACGGGGATCCGATCTTCACATGGGGAGAAGTCACACTCAACGACGCAACCGAAGCGTTCGGTGATCTCGGATGACACCCGAAGAGGTCGACCAACTCGCCCTCAACCACGCCGGTGAACCCGACATCCACAACGCAATCCAATACATCCACACCCTGCAACAACGCAACGACAACCTGTCCAAAGCGCACAGGATCGCCGAAAACCTTGCAGAACAGTATCGGATCCCGTTGACAGCGTTGCGCGGGTTGAACCGCAAGTTCCGGGCGGACGAGATCGATCAGGTCCAATTCAATGCGGGCGTCAACTACCACGCCACCGACAACTAGGAACACCACAACATGGGTTGGCAACAACAAGCGAAATGTCTGACCGCCGATCCTGAACTCTGGTACGTAACCAACCTTCCTGCCGATGATCCAGTCGGGGCAGCTCGCGAGTTGTGCGCTGGCTGCCCCGTTCTGCGGGACTGCGCTGCTGATGCGGCAAAACCTATCGACATGACAGCGCTGTTGGGGACGTTCGAAGAACCGGATCTCATCCACGTGTCCGGCGTAGTTCGGGCGGGGATCATTTGCGATGAGTAGCGCACTCGCGCAGCTCCTTTCCATCGCAGAGGGCGAACAAGTTAATGACTGGTACGGCGGATCCTGTGTGGACTGTGGGCGCAGCATGTATCGCAAAGGTCACCTCGCGAAAGGTAAGCCGCGTGGATGGGTTTGCAAAGGCGCACAGGGCAAGTGCATGTCCTGCTATCAGAGGAAACGAAGGCGGGACCGGGGGCATATGCCGCGCCGTTCTGCAGCGTTGAGTCATTGCGTGGTGTGTAGGCGTTCGATCAGGTACGCAGATGAGCCTGCGACCGTGGGCGAATTGGTTCGGTCAGGTTTGTCTACGTGTCGGTCCTGTATTGCTCCGAAGCTTGGCGATCCGGTGGCGTGTTCGTTGTGTGCGCGCAGGTTCGGGTCGACGGGGCCGCTGGGTGGGCGTGTGCGGTTGGGGATTCGGAGGTCGGGTGTGTGTACGACGTGTCGGGATCGTGAGTCTCAGAGGAGGAAGCGTGGCCGGGCGAAGGACGGGGCCGGATAGGCGGACGGTGGAGTTGGTGACGGAGCGTGCCGGCGGGGATTGTGAATGCTGCGGCATGGGTGCGGCTGAGCAGATACATCACAGGAAGCCCCGCGGCATGGGCGGGACAAGGGATCCGGCTATCAATGCGGCATCAAATTTGCTTTTCATTTGCGCGGCGTGTCATCGCGATATCGAGTCGAATCGTTCGTTGTCTTTGGAGTTTGGGCATATCGTCCGTAATTCCGGGGATTCTTTGTCGACGGCGGTTTATCGGCGTGGGGTGAAGTCGTTATTGGATGATGATGGAGGTTGGATGATTTGCGTGCCAGGATAGAGGATCGGTATGGCTAAAGATTCGCGCCTGTATGGTCGGTTCACGCTCGATTTCGCTGACAGTCCGAAGATCATGCCGTTGTCGGATGCGGCGTTTCGGTGTCTGGTTGAGGCGACGTTGTACTCGCGTCGGATGCTCACCGATGGCTTTCTTAGCGACCGCTACGCAGTTGCTAGGTGGCGCCAGGATGTGCTAGCCGAACTCTGTGAGAATGACCCCGAAAAACCGTCGATTTACGTGGTTGATGGGGGGTATCAGATACATGATTTCGCGGAACATCAGACGACGACGAAGGATCTGGAGCAACGCAAAGAGGCTGGTCGGAAGGGTGGCCTTGCCAAAGCGGTAGCGACCGCTAAGCGACAGGCTGGCGACCGCTCTAGCAAAAGGCTGCCAGAGACGGAGACAGAGTATTTAAAAGATACTAAGCCTGAAATCGTTCCTGAGGGCTTCGATCGGTTCTGGGATGCGTACCCGAAGAAGGCTGATAAGGGTGCTGCGAGGCGGGCGTGGGCGAAGGCGGTCAAGGTTGCTGATGCCGCGCTGATCGTGTCGGGTGCTGAAAAGTATCGCGATGACCCGAAGCGGAATTCGGATTATACGAAGAATCCGGCTACTTGGTTGAATGCGGAGTCTTGGGCGAATGAGCCTGCTTTGTCTCGTAAGCCGATCGCTAATGGCAATTGGGAGGAAATCTGAGGTGAGTCTAGTTGTCGTTTAGTGATACCGATGATCCGTTGATTGATTCGGATTTCGATGGTTATACGGAGAAGGCGCTTTTGGGTGCGGTGATTTTGTGGCCGGATCGTGTGGGTGTCGAGTTTTTGAAGATGGCTCCGGATGATTGGTTTGCGCCGAGGCATCGTGAGTTGGCGGGTGTGGTGTCTCGGATGTTGCGGGATGGGCAGCCTGTTGAGACGGTGAGTGTTTTTGGGCAGGTGCAGGCTCAGGGGTTGACTCGGTCGTGGGATGCGGTTCAGGTGTTCGGGTTGACGGAGTTGGCGGCTCGCCCGGAAACGGCCCCAGAGCATGTCTCTAGGCTTCGGGCACTGTCCGGTAGGCGAAAGCTACTGCAAGGCGCTCAGCGTGCAGTACAGCGGCTAACTGAAGCATCGTACGAAGGCGAGGACGGCGACGTACGGCTCGTCACTGGGGAACTGCGGCAAGCGTGCGAGGAAGCCGAGAGCGTTGCGACAGGCAGATCTCAACCAGCCCCAACCGGCATGGCCGAGTTCCTTCAGACGAAAGATCAACGCAACTGGCTAGTTCCAGGGCTGCTGGAACGAATGGATCGCACGGTCATCACTGGCGCTGAAGGTGGCGGCAAGTCCGTGCTCTGCTCACAGCTCGCGGCATGTCTTGCTGGAGGAGTTCACCCATTCGGCGGAAACGTGATGGGCGATGGAACTCATGGCGTGAGAGTTCTCGTGATCGATTGCGAGAACAGTCCAGCACAGTCCCGCAGACGCTATCGGTGGGTCATTGACCGCGTGAACAAGGTTCGCGCCCTCAACAATTTCACCCCTGTCAATTGGGACGATCAGATGCAGATCGATTGCAGGCCGGCCGGTATCGATCTGATGTCGGCGCGTGATGCGGGCTGGCTTGAGCATTCGGTGAGTGCGTGCGCTCCGGACCTGTTAGTGCTTGGCCCGCTGTACAAGCTGCATCGACGTGACCCTTCGGATGAGGTTGCGGCACGCGATGTCTCGTGGGTGATTGATGGTTTGCGTGAGCGGTATGGGTTTGCGTTGCTGACGGAGGCTCACGCAGGCAAGGGGAAGGAGCAGGATTCCGGCAAGCGGTTGATGGCTCCTATTGGTTCGTCTATGTGGTTGCGGTGGCCTGAGTTTGGGTTCGGTATTAGGCGGGCGGAGTCGGATCCGGGGCGGGGCCGTGCGGAGATTGTGGATGTTGTGCCGTGGCGTGGTGCTCGTGAGGAGCGTGCGTGGCCGCAGCGTTTGAACATGGGGGAGACGTTGCCGTGGCTTCCTGACGGCGACTATTTCGAGACGATGAACGACTACATGTAGGAGGTTTCGTGGCTAAATCTGGTGTGGCCGATGACTTTGAGAAGATTCTTGTGGCCGTGTTTGTGTTGGTCGGTTTGTGGGTGGTGTCGCCTTGGTTGTTGATGGTGGCGTTGGGTGCGATTTATCCGTGGGGGATCAGTTTCTGGCAGGCGTTTTTCAGTCTGTTGGTGGTTGGTTTGGTTGGGGGCCGTTGGCATGGCTCACGTAGGGCGACGAAGGGGACTGTATGAGTTTGTTCGACGATGTTCGTGAGTTCAATGAGGCATGTGAAGTGCCGCTACGAGATACACCAGGCTTCGTTTCTCCCGGCGAAGTCATCGACGCGTTCGATCTGATCAGCGAAGAGATTCACGAACTGGACATGGCGCTCGATGAAGTTGATCTGGTTGAGGTCGCTGATGCGATCGCAGACTCTATCTATGTGCTGATCGGTTTGGGGTTGCGTCTGGGGATTCCTTTGCAGGCTGTGTGGGATGAGGTGCACCGATCGAACATGGCGAAAGTTGTCGACGGGGTGGTAGTTCGTGATCCGGTGACCAACAAGATTCTGAAGCCGGACGGGTGGACCGCACCTGACATTGCCGGGGTTCTGGAGCGTGCAGGATGAGTGGCCCGAAGCGCATCCAGCGGAAGCGAACCAAGGGTTGGAAGATGCCCGAGAACGCTGTATACGTCGGTCGGCCGACGAAGTGGGGCAATCCGTTTCGCGTAGTTAAATCGCCATGCTGTCGCACGTGGGACGTTGTCGATGACAATGACGTGGGTTACGTGATGGACCACAGGTGGGCGCACGCGAACAACTGGAAAGACGTGCATATGACAGGGGCATTGCAGTGGGCTCGGAGTGAATCGGTCCGGCTGTACCGATTGGAGATAACCGAGTGGTTGGTGAGCCCTCCACTGATCGCCATGGCCCCCAAAGAACTTGCAGGCAAGGATCTCGCGTGCTGGTGCCCGCTCGATCAACCCTGCCACGCAGACGTGCTGCTTGAACTCGCAAACAACTGAATTACCTCGCAACACAACCCATCTAACGAAAGAGAACACCACATGGCACTCGGCACACTCTCCGGCAAGGGCTTCATCATCGGGGAAATCGAACTCAAATTCATCGGCGACCGACCCGTCGCCAACTTCCCCGTCGCATTCAACAAAGACAAGAAAAACGAATCAACCGGGCAGTGGGAGAAGGACAAGAGCGCAGTAATCCGTTGCGCCGCATGGGGACCACTCGCGGAGTTCGTGAAGGAAAACTTCGACGCGAAGACAGAGATTGAACTGTCGGGTGAGTTTTACATCCGCCCGTACGAGAAGGACGGGGAGACTCGCCAGTCGGCTGAGTTGACGGTTCGGACGGTGTCGGGCCCGATTCCGAAGCGCAAGAGCAACAACGGTGGCGGTGATGACGGATGGTCAAACGCATAACCCTCAACTGAACACACCCGCACGGGAGGATCACACAGATGTGGTCCTCCCTTTCTCATGCCCAAAGGAGAAACCATGACCGCAATAGCCTGGCCCACAGCGCAACCCGCAAACGGATACGCCGGCCACGCCGAAATCTACGACATCGAAGACGGCCCCACAGCCCACGGCAAACAACTGCTGGTGTGGACGATCATCGAACCGGATGCGGTTGATCCGGATGTTGAGCGTGCGTCGACTGTGGTGTTTACGCGGTTTGGTGGGGTGCCGTTGTTTGAGGGTTCTGTTCGTTCTCATGAGAAGGCGTTGGCTGCTTGTGGGTATGAGTTGGTGCAGGTGGAGGACATCGCAGCATGAGTGACCACAAGAGTGCCGCGAAGGAATATCTCGACCTCGCCGAAACATGCATTCACGGATACCAGCACCTCAGTGTCTCGAATCTCATTGCAATGGCGCAGGTTCACGCCACACTCGCAACGACGCAAAGCGCAGACCGTGAGTGAACGGCTAGAACGAGCACAAGCGTGGGTAGACACAGCCCTCGAATCCATAGGGCAGAGCGACCACGAGTCCGCGACAGGTGAACTTCTGATTGCCGTCGACACGCTGATCGCCGAAATCCGTGAACTACGAATCGAAGTGGGCAAATGACCCTTGTTGATGGTTTGTGTGTCCGATCCGAGTTCCCACCCGAATGGTGCTGGCACTGCAGAGACCTACCCGATGACCCATTCGACGGCATCCCCAACCCAGAACAGGAGACCGAACATGAGTGACTTCGAATTCAAGCCCTGGCCCAAAACCCCACGACTCAAACGATCCATCGTCATCACCGAAAAGATCGACGGCACAAACGCCTGCATCTACGTCAACGACGACCAAACATTCGTAGGCGCACAATCACGCAACCGCATCGTCACACCAGACAACGACAACGCAGGATTCGCCCGCTGGGTCTACGCCAACGCCGGCGCACTCGCAGACGCCCTCGGACCTGGATATCACTACGGTGAGTGGTGGGGTAGCGGAATCCAGCGCGCCTATGGCCTGAAGAACGGCGACAAGCGGTTCAGTTTGTTTAATGCGGATCGTTGGCAGTCACATTCTGACGAGCTGGCGGCTGTCGACTCGTTGGGTGTGGTGCCGGTGTTGTACCGCGGCGATTTCACTACGAATGCGGTGGATGACACTGTTGCGGAGTTGGCTGAGTCCGGTTCGCGTGTAGCTGATTTCGATCGGCCTGAGGGTGTGATTGTGTATCTGCCGGCGGCGCGTCAGGGGTTCAAGGTGTTGATCGAGAATGATCATTTGCCGAAGGGGTTGGCGGCCTGATGCCTGATATTCGTGAGTTCGATGAACTGTGGCCGAAGTTCGCCACCGCCAACTTCGGATTCCCCGACATCCACGACAGTGCCGTCCACATCGACAGCAAAGGCGCAACGTGGGTGCCCTGCCCACTGGCCGGGGCACTGAAGGCGTGGAAGTGGAAACGTGAAGTGCCAGCACGGCGTGATGGATTCAGTGATCCTGGCGCGGATCCCGCCGAAGCATGGGACAAACCCAACCCCGAACCGATTGTTCATCACCTTGTGCAGGCAGATCTCGAACAACGCCTCGCACAAGGCGTCCGAACATACGGACAGCCACTGCGGCCACACAACGGCAGAGACGCACTACAGGACGCATACGAGGAAGCTCTGGACCTCGCCTGCTATCTGAAGCAAGAGATGCTGGAACGCGCCAGCAAAGCAACATGAAACCCTGTGTCGACTGCACCGCCGAGGGGATCACCACCAACCGGCCGATCGCCACAGACAAACGAACCGGCAAACCAGTACCCGGACCACGCTGCATGACCCACCACCGCGCATTCCGGAAAGCCACCAAAACCCGCAACCACGCACGCTACGTCGAAAACACCTACAGCATCGACGCCGCCCTGTACCGAGCAATCATTGAGGCGCAGGGCGGTCGGTGCGCAATTTGCCAGCGCGCCAACGGAACTACGAAACGCCTAGCTGTCGACCATGACCATTCGTGTTGTGACGGGCCGACTTCGTGCGGCAAGTGCGTGCGTGGGGCTTTGTGTTCTGTTTGCAACGTGTTTGTGGGGCGTATGCGTGACGATCCTGAGGCTTTCGTCAGGGGTGCAGCGTATTTGCGTTATCCGCCTGCTCAGGCGGTGATCAATTCATTGAACTAGGAGAACACATGACTGAAAGTCGGATTGAGAAGCTCACACGCATCGGGCAGGAGATGGCGGCAGCAGTTGCTGAGATGCGGGCTGAAGTCGTAGACCTCACGCCTGACCTCACCACCAAACTTGCAATCCGGCAGATTGAGGGTGAGGCAGAGTGGTGGCGAAGCATTGACTTCGACCGAAATGCCAGTCGCACTTTCGAGTCAATGACCGGGGATTCGCAGCAGGCTGTGCGAACCGGGGTCGAGCGGGTCCTCGCGCATCTGCAGTCCACCAACCGTCTCATCCCTGCTGGCGGTATCACGTCAACTCCGGAGTGGATCGAGATGCGGGACAATGCTGCTGGATGGCAGAGGCGGGCATTGAAGGCTGAAGCTGCTTTGGCTGGCGGTATGGCACTCACCGCCGAACAGGTGGTTGCGCTTAAGCGACTCATGGATGCGCAGCCTGACGAAGTTCCGCAGGGCTACGACCTTCTCGAGGCCCTGTTCCCGGCAACCGAACCCGCCGAGGAAGTCTACGAACCTCGCATGTGGGGTATCGACGCTCCTGAGCCGTCTGACGTGCGTTACGTGCGGGATCGCTACGGCTGCCTGTTCGAGAAGTTCGCCGACAACGTGTGGCATCGGTGGCGTGCGAGCGTTGGACGTTTCGGGGAAGCGGATTGGACCTGGAGTGAATTGGCATCTGATCTTCCTGTCGAGGTGCTGGGTACGCCACTGGAGCTGGCACCGCCCGCCCCTGCCGAACCCGCCGATGAGGAGACGAAAGCGGACACTACGGCGATCAAGCGGGACGCATGGTTCAAGGGCTACGACGCGTGCCGTCAGGGCGACCAGCGGCACAACCCGCACCCCTCCTCCTCGCCGGTTGTCCCTGCCCCCAACGAAACCGGACCGTGGGAGGACATCTCAGAGGCTCCGAAGCATCTCACCCTGATTGACCGAGTTGGCGACAAATGGACGTATGACGGCGACGACTGGGTCACTCCCGAAACGGCGATCCTCCCGGTCATGTCCATCAACA
>Ga0153993_100279_pt1 | contig 18703 bp, 22 predicted proteins | sample TSNC077MetaG_FD_104706 | JGI IMG/M metagenome (GOLD analysis project Ga0153993, IMG submission 104706) | Attine ant fungus gardens microbial communities from North Carolina, USA - TSNC077 MetaG | ecosystem: Host-associated > Fungi > Mycelium > Unclassified | place: USA: North Carolina, Lumber...
CATCACCGATATGATGCCACCTGTCATTGGGGGCCACAAGCTAACACCAAGGAATGTAGAGCAGGCTTATACAGAGTCCAGTTTCACTACTATCCTCCTTCAGCTGTCTACTCGATCCCAAGACATCTGAGGTATTAACTGAATAAGAGCAGGATGTCTCTGTGTACTATACAATAACCCATTATTCAATATACAACCTTGCCTTCAAATTTCTGGCTTACTCCCTATGCTGGAAATTTTAAATGCTGTTCCGAATGGTATTACAACAGCTGTAGATGGGATCGGCTCTGAGTCACCATTTTTTTGCACCCTCATGAACCCAAACAATGAGCATTCCTATCCACCATATCAGAGATGTAAGCTCAGGCATCACGGAGTAAGTTAGACAACTGAGGGAGGAAGGAATAGATCCAGGCCTTAAGTAGCGTGTCCAACAAAGGTATAGAGTACCATACCAGTGAGTACCGAAAATAAGAAAATGGAAGTACTGCATCAGTCTGGTGATGACATCATAGAGAGAGTGTCAGTCTCGTCTGGTAGAGAACGATGTAGTTATGTTACTAGACCAGTTCAACACACCAGGATACCCTCACTTCAATGAACAGAAGCAGACATTCTTTGAGAACTTTCAAACCAAGCCCGTGAAGCATTGCTTGAGGGCAAAGTTGAAGAAGCAGTTGGCCGATGTCAACATAGGTGTGACATATGTGACAGCCAAATTTAGTGCCAAGTGACAGATCAGTCAACAACTGATTGTCCGCCGTGTAAAGTATTCCATCATCAAGCCTTTTCTCGACCAATCTCATTTATTTTACAAGATTCTGACGTGCAAATAAATGAATGGGGAACCACTACAGGCATATTAGGTCTATTCTCTACAGTACCACTCCGTAGGTTTTTATGGCATCATTCCTCAAATGCCTCAACGCCTCATAGTCGTGCATCCGATGAAATTTTCTTAAATTATATCATAGTTCATCATGATCAAAACCGGACTCGTCGTCATCATCGGCAGAATCCGAGCCGCTGGAAGAGTAGAGTTTGGTAGTGATGGGATTGACAATGCCTTGCACCTCTGAAATAATCAACTCAGTGAAACGAGCCCATATAAAACCTCAAAAATTACATACCAGCCAACTTCTCCTCAAGATCCTCGACACTAGCACTTGAACCGTTTTCGTCAATCCATTCAGTAGCTTCTTTGACAGCGTCAAGAATAGTCTTTTTGTCCTCATCATCAAGTTTGCCACCAAGACCTTCAGAGTCAGCGACTTGATTCTTCAGACCATAAACGAACGACGAAAGTGAATTAAGAGCCTCAATCCTCTTGCGTTGGGCTTCATCCTCAGCAGCGAATTTCTCAGCTTCTGCAACCATGCGGTCGATCTCCTCCTGGGAGAGACGGCCCTTCTCATTCTTGATAGTAATTGCCTCTGACTTGCCACTGAAAAGAATGAGAAAACAACCAAAAGTTGTATAGAATGTCACCTACGTTCCCTTGTCAGCAGCTGAAACCTTCATAATACCGTTGGCGTCGATTTCAAAAGTGACCTCAATCTGAGGGACACCCCGAGGAGCGGGGGGGATACCAGTGAGCTCGAATTTACCGAGAAGATTGTTATCCTTGGTGAGGGAACGTTCACCCTCAAAGACTTGGATGAGAACAGTGGGTTGGTTGTCCGCAGCGGTAGAAAAGATCTGACTCTTCTTGGTTGGGATGACAGTGTTACGAGGGATGAGCTTGGTGAAAACCCCACCAGTAGTCTCAATACCGAGGGTGAGGGGGTTGACGTCAACGAGAACGACATCAGCGGTGCCCGGGACACCGGAGAGAATACCACCCTGGACAGCAGCACCATAGGCAACAGCTTCATCAGGGTTGATTCCTTTCGAAGGCTCCTTGCCACCAAAGAATTCTTTAAGGAGCTGTTGAACTTTAGGAATACGAGTGGAACCACCGACAAGCACAACCTGAAGAATTGATGAGTAACATAAGATGAAACTCACGAAATGGCCTACCTCATCGATATCCTCTTTCTTGACGTTGGCATCCTTCAGAACCTGTTCAACGGGCTTCATGGTCTTGCGGAAAAGATCCATGTTGAGCTCCTCAAACTTGGCACGGGTAAGAGTTTCAGAGAAATCGTTGCCATCCTCGAATGATTCAATTTCGATGCGAGTGGACTGTTGACTGGAGAGGGTCCTCTTGGCCTTCTCGACCTCACGCTTCAGTTTACCGAGAGCGCGAAGGTTCTTGCTGACATCAGTGCCAGTTTTTTTCTTGTAGCTCTTGACGAGGTAGTCAATGACGCGATTATCAAAATCTTCACCACCAAGATGGGTGTCACCAGCAGTAGCCAAAACCTCGAAGACACCATCGTCAATGGAAAGGAGAGAGACATCAAAGGTTCCACCACCAAGATCATAGACAATAATCTGAGATTCGCCGCCTTTCTTGTTAAGGCCGTAGGCGATAGCGGCGGCAGTAGGCTCGTTGATGATGCGGAGGACAGTAAGACCGGCAATGGTTCCGGCGTCCTTGGTTGCCTGACGCTGAGCGTCGTTGAAATCTATAGACTGCCTGAGTAAACTAGATGATTCTCAATGTGGACACTTACAGGCAGGGACGGTGACGACGGCATGGGTGACCTTTGTGCCGAGATAGGTCTCAGCAGTCTCCTTCATTTTGGTAAGAACCATGGCGGAGATTTCCTCAGGGGTAAAGTAACGGTCCTCATTCTTGTGCTTGACGACGACAGCGGGTTTGCCGTTTTGCTCGGTGACCTTGAAGGGCCAATGCTTCATATCGCGCTTGAGTTCGGGATCATTCATCTTGCGACCGATGAGACGTTTAGCGTCAAACACTGTGTTTGTAGGATTCGAGTGGAAAGCGTTCTTGGCTGAGTCGCCGACACTAGGAAAGCCTCAGTTTATGTATGTAGAGTTGCTTGTACCACGCACAGTCGTTCTTCGTCAGTAAAACTAACCCAAGACGGTGTGATACGATGACCCTGATCATTGGCAATAATTTCTACGCGACCACTTCGCTGAACACTGTAGAGCATGTCAACTTGCAGTTATCCATTGATCCAGATGCCACATACCCAACGCAAGAATACCTGTGTGCCTACAAGTCAGTCCAATCTGGCTAAAAACACCGAGAAATTTGCATACGTTGTACCAAGATCTGAAGAAGCACCGTTATACAAGAACTGATCCCAGACAGTGAATACCACACACCAATACCGATGACAGTTCCATATTCTGGATGGGCGTCTTCAGCAGACACCGCAGGAGGACAACAACAGAGGATGGCAAGGAGGGCAAGGAAGAAAACAGAAAGGACGGAGAAAATGCTCCTGTGGGGGGAGCGGGACGGTGAACTCATCGTAGTCGAGGTTCAGGGGACCTGTCGATGTTGCCCAACTATTTATTGATTTGAGCTGACGTGTCACCTGTACGTGGCCAGTCACGTGCCGTTCTGGCTGTGACATGCGGGATCGTCCAACCTATCATCCTCTTCTCCATCATCACTGGCGTCAGATGTTGATCCTGGGCCTTCATTCGATACTTATCAGAGGATTGCAAATCTTCGCAAATGTAAAATTTGGTTTTCGACTGGTCGCCAGCAGAATAGCGGAACGAAGAAAAAGTTGGATGAAATTCGCAAAGCAACAGGGATGTCTTTGGAAGTGAACTATCCACCTAGTCCCGTGGCTGCAGATTGCAGGAGGTATTCACCATATGAAGGGGTACCGAGTGCACCTGTCCTAGGAGTGGCTCCTGGAATCAACGCGGACTATGTTCATACTGCAAGTACAACAGGAGGCTGAGGTAGTGGTGAGCCGGTATTTTTGTATGGTACAACCTTCCATTAGATGTTTTGTTGAACATCCTTTCCTTGTTTCATATACGTAGTCAACGTTTGAGTGATTTGCGGACCGTTAATTGTCGCAACCCCTACAAATCAACAATGGTCAGCGAGCGTTCGATGAGTATCGCTTTCGCGGCACAGTCCGTGATAAATTGATGATTTCAGAAAATGAGTAATCTCACCCTATCAGTCCCGATCTACAAAATCTTGTAAAGTCACCGGACACAATCGTCCATAAGGTATAAAACTGCAATCATTAAATATTGTTCAAAGAAACATCAAAATAGTGTATGAGAGGATATCAAACATTTTGCCAGAGTACGCAGGAAGAACGGAAGAAACGGAAAAATTATGATCAAATGCGATGGGCGGATGAATGCAGATGTTCTCTTTAGGGCAAATGACATTTGCTTCAACAACTGGCATGCAGAGTTCCGTCTTCTCGATAATGACTTTCTCCAGAAGGAAACCCGCCTATCTGTGACAGTCGGGACCGTGTCTTGAGAGCTAGACATAGAAAATTTGGAGTCAAAAAAGAACATATGATTTTTCTTTTTCTTTTGTGGTTGGCACTGAGATTCTGTACTCAGTGCCAATGTGTGGATAGCCACAGCTTTTGCTGATGAAGAATGCTGGGGAGGTGTTCTTCAGTCCTAAGGTATGGTCAAGGCATAGAGCGGCTATTCGCATTTTTGGACGGGAGAAAACTTCCAGAACCAAATTCGTCGTGATGGACACTGCAAATGAATTTCTGCAAAGTTCAATTACAGAAGAACGCTTCCCAGTAAGAAGTGCTGATGATTGAATAGAGCCACTTGGGCCTCAGTGATACTGAGAAAATCATTTATGATTTGCGTCAAAACACAGTTCCCCCCAAAAAAAATCAAATACAAGTCAAAATCGAATCCAAACGATCAAAGACATCCTTTTGCGCAGCAGCCGGTGCATCCTCCTTCGTATTCGCATCGATCACACTAACAGTCGCAAAACACCCAGCTCTCGAAACCGTCGTTTCATCCGGTAGATTATTCGTCTCACACCTTGTCGTGTCAACACCCAAGGTGCTACTAACCAATCTGGTAGCAACCCATTTGAAATTTTCCGTACTACTCCCGCAGGCAGTTATAGAACTAAAATTGATGTTGATGGTGAAACCTGAAGGAACGATAGGAGAAGAGGTGCTCCCAGAGAGGTAGGTTGAAAGGAAATTGAGGATGAGAGAACTGTAGATGTTGGCACTAATAGTAGAGGAGGAGTTGGGAGAGGAAGTGAGGGTGGTGTAGATTACGGTGGAACCAGAAGCACCGGAGAAGGCGAAAGATGGGACGCCTTCTTTTGCAGCTTCACAGGCAGCTCCGCTGTTAAATTGGGTGAGATAAAACAACATATACGATGGAAAAATCCTGACACTGTGCCCGAACCAGTGATAACACTGCCCAAATTATCTGATAAATATATCAGCCTCACTAGGCCGGACGAGAGTCAGACAGTTGACTGAGTCTTACTGCCAATGTTGGATCCACTGATAACGAAATCAGGATTGTCACCAAAGCGAGCTTGAGCGAAGTCTTGGATGCCGAAACGCACGGAATCAACGCTAGATAGGTTGGTGCTTTTCATGTAGATGTCGAGCATAAATTTAGAGAAACGCACGGGAAACCATTCACATAGTGGATATTAGCTGGGTATACACAGTCATTTCAATCACCACCAAGGCATAAAAAAGATACATACGATCGTTGGGATCTGTACCAGTAGGAGGAGAACCAGAGGGACAGGTATCGAACTGGCAAGGGCTAGTAAGGGTAGTAGGAGTGGTGGTACTAGAACCAGTGCCGGATTTGTCCACAGCCGGAGCGGAAAGAATGACCTACAAATATCTATCGTCAAAGTGTGTGTACGAAATTGTTCAGGGAACTCGTACCTGATAACCAGCAGCCGTCAACATGTTGTACTCATCACGGAGTTGAGCAACTGCCCAGCCATCATCGTTAGTGAGTACGATTTTTTGAGCGGTGACGCCCACGACAAGGGTAGTTAAAGCAAGGCTTCTAGCGAATGTGAATTTCATATGTTCGATACAATTGATAGTTAGTAGGGACCTCTTTTATAGACATGAAAAAAGGCGTGTTTCTGGTTCTTGACAAACTTTTGGGGACATTTCAGCAACGTTCGTCCTTATTCATGGGAAGGCTTCCCACTGAAATTTCAGCTGGCGATATATTCGCACAACGTAGCATTCTGAAGAATGGATCTATCTTTATGCGGACATAAATCAGATTCTTCGTGCGATATTCTGCCTCTGCCCGCCTAGACAAGGCCGAAGTTCAGAAGGAACGTGCAGACCGTGACTTTATTGAACAATGAATGACCTTGAGAAATCTTCCATTCGAGAAGATGACCCAACTTGACACATCAACGGATGCTTCCACCCCAACAAAAAAATCACAGCCAGCTACAATGCTGGCAAAACACATCCATTAATTTTAATATCATGGGGTAATCTAGTGGTGGCCATGATCTGGCTTCGGAACATCAGCCTCGAGGAATGTCAGGAACTCGTCGGCACCGCCAGCATCCTCTTGAGCAGTCGTAGAAGACATGGAAACAGGAGCAGAAGTAGGTTCTGCAGCATCGTAGGCGTCGAGCTGCGTGGAGAGGTCGGCAGTGACATTGGGTATCTGGGGCGAAGGAGGAAGCGAGAACTGCTTCACCACACCGACATGTGCATCCTTAGCCTGATTGTTCATTCAGTATAGTAGAATCTGATTGTATCTTGCACATACTATGGGTGGAGGCTGGTAGCCCTGAAGCGCACGGATGTAAAGATCCTGGACAGGGTCTGCGGGTATATTCGGGATTGGATCTTTGCCATGAATTGATAACACTTACCTTTTCGTGTGACATTGGACGAGTAGAATGTACGGGTGCGTGACGCTTGACGAGCCTGAGATAATTCTGTCAATTACAAAAATTGTAGGGAGACCGACAACGTACAGCAGCCGCCGTAGCTTGCCTGAGGATGGTAGACATGGTGAAAAGCAGAACGTGACTGAACGTGACTAAGACTCCAGAGTAAATGTCGCGAATAATCCCCAACTTAGACCACAACATGCTTACTCGTCTCACCGTTGTTCGTCGTCTTCCTCAAACATTCGGCACTCGCCTCTATAGCAGCATTCGCCCTGAAGGCAGTGTCGCCCAATCTAAGGAATTCAGGTATGACGGTCAAATCAATCTACGACCTTTCGGGTCTGAGATATCATAGTAAGAAGGAAAAGGCCCATGAAGGTGAGTCTGCTCCTTGTTCTTACTTTTAAATGCTCATGGTATTTTGCAGATCAATTTATCCGTCAACACGAGAAAGAGCAACTCCGAAAACTCAAGGCCGATGTATTTGACTTGATCCCTTCTTTCTCTAATGTCATTCTTACCTCTTATTTACCCAGATCGACAAAAAGAAGGCTGAACTCGTGCGTGTGTCCAGACTTAAATCCTAACTCGGATACAAGCCCTTTTGAATTCTTAGGACACGCTGGAGAAGGAGCGTGATCAACTTGCCAAGCAAGACAAGAATTAGAAACAATAGTAGGTCGTTATTTCAGTCTTGTGCATGGCTCCTAACTTTATATCATCTGGCCAATAGTCTGCTCCCGCTTGAGTCATCGTGTCTAAGGCGAAGAGAATTTCTAACATTCATGTGCATGTCTTCCCAATTACATTTCAATTGATCAATCTTTTGCCGAGTGTCTGCGGTCAAGGAGGAGCAATCGATACCCAATATTTGAACTCCTGAGTGCTCCAGATTCGAGTTTCATTTGAGCCTTAACTTACGTCAGCACTCCGATATTATGTCGTGGACTGTTGTGCTTACTACAAAACCAAAACTGTGATGACCAACGCAGGGGTCAATGTTCCTAATGACATCTTATTGTTGATATTCCAGGATTTCCAAGTTGATTATGATAGTCTGCTTCAATGTGCTTTGGTCAACCGTGCATTCTGGCGAGCGGCCTCGAAATTCCTCTATCGTCGAGTGGTGTTCGCACCCCAATTTTCGGTCATTCTTTCTCTACGAGAAACGCCTGCCATCCCGGTACATCTTGCATTTCCATCTGCTTTTCGTGTCTCATCTCAACAGTCAACATCAAATTTAATCTCAGCATGCCTCCCACAATATGCTCAGTTTGTCGAAATAATTCAAATCAATGGTAAGCATGTTGTGTATCTGCTGTGCTGGCAAGTGTCATACTTCCTTTTGCCTCAACTTCTGCCGCGGCGCTGGGATAGGCTATTTACCATGTCAACCTTCACCCGATGATATACTCTCCACTACCATTCTGAATGCAATCAAGGCATTCCGGAATCTCCGTGTGGCGATTTTCATGGCCATAACCTTCCATCCAAATACATTTACCCGTATCCTTCAGCATCTTGTAACTCTGAATACCCAAATTTCTTTCAACCCCTCATCCGAGGCATCACTCTGTCGAATTGCACGTCATGGTCCTCCATATCTACAGGAACTCGCTGTCAATGCGTCCTGCACAAATGAAAATAATGCACCCATCCTCGCCCAAATCTCTGGCCTGTCAAAGTTGTCGATATACAGTCCTACAAGAGCAATTCTTGACCTTCTCCCGGGCTGGCTCCGCAGGTTGTCTGATTCACTCACAGAGTTACATTTAAAGGTATGTACACTTGGCTTTCCCGTTGGCTGATGTTTTTCACTCTCCGATCTGTCTTGCTTCCTCTTACCCCCTCCTCCTTACTGCTTCATTGACGCTTCCGCCTTGGCTCCGTTTCCCTTTTGCCTTCATGATTACATGCTGTGATTATGCTTCTCCTGCAATTTTTGATTTCCGGTCTTATCAATTACCTTGGCCTGTTCGACATCCTTCCCTCGCCCGATTATCGCGTGTCGTGGTTTTTTCTTTACCTTTTTAACGCACTTCATCCGCTCCATTGCCACTCAGCGCTCATGATGGTAATTGAAGGACAATTGCGGCTCCGTGACACCGGGAGTGTTAAGGTTTATCGTACCTTTAATTGAGCGGAGCATTCGAGCTGTATCATTAGGGCTATCGTATTCACTGATGGATGAAGACGTGTTTTCATTTCTAAGAAGTTTGCATGGATTAGAGAGCGCTGAGTTGTATTACTACTGGGTACGTGTAACTTGGGTTCTCCATTTCATAGCTTAAACCTTCTTCTCTCTCTTCATCGCTCCCAGCAACTCAGGTCTCCAAAAGTGTTCCCTGACCTCATTCAACTCAAATGCTTTACCGCACGTTACGCCAATTTACAAACGCGCAAAGAAGCTTCAAGTCTGTGTAAATGGATTCGTCGCGTCATTTCAGCGTCTTCGATACAAGTGCTTCGTATCCTTCAGAATGAAAACGAAAACGAGGATGATCTTGTGGCGAGTCGATATGGGGCCAACGTCAGTTTTCGGAGCATCATTGATCATGTATGTTCCCAACACGCTATCTCGTTGAGAATTTTAGATATGAAGAACGCGTATGTCGATGTTCGATCGTTGAAGAAGTTATTTGTGAGTTGTCAGGCGGTGGAAGAGGTGTATCTATGCGCTGGTCGTCATGCTCTGGTTTGTCGACACGCTTGCGTTTGTGTCATTTGTCAACGAGGGATTGATTCACAATGTCGGCCTTGTTGTAGACAATTTTCAAGAAGTACGGTGTATTGCTAACGCAGCTCCACACCGCATCTTTCAACATTAAGAACATTAGACTGAGCCGGTGGCATGTCATTGATCTGGAATTCGTCAGAGCTATCATAAAGCAGGGCCCAGTCAAGTTGAGGACGTTGTCCATCAACGGCCGAACATGGGAGGTCGGTCTACTTGTCTCCGATTCTTGATTTTTGTTCATACTCTACTGTTAGAGTGCGTGGAAATACACGAAAGAGGGCTCAGCTGTTCTGACTATTCAGAAGCAACTTCGCGTCGTGTTGCCATGGGATCGCGAAGAAAAACTATCGTTTCGCCAAGCCGAAACTCTCTTACCTACGGAAAGTTGTCTCAAGCAGGAGCCTACTGTCAATTCCGCTACTGGAGAGGACAAGAATAAGATAACTGATGTAGGCACACATGGCCCTGGTAGTCGACTCCATGTGAGGTTCAGGCTCTAGAGCCTAAGTTGGTATTTCGGTAGAGGGAATCCAAGGTTTTTGGTTCCAACCACCTCCAAAACACACACACACACACGTCCTTTGAAAAAAAATAAATGAATCGAATTAAAGAAGCGCCTAGTCATGACGTCTTGGGAATCCTTCGTCTTCCTGCTCTTCTCTGACGATGAGATTGATCTTTATCTCGGGGGGAGGGAACCCAGATATAGACAGGCTTCTGTATTTGATTCACATTCATTCATTCCCTGTCAGGTTGTGATTCTGTGACTTGACTTTTATTTTGCTTTCGCTTCGGTCTTGGATGGAAAGACGTTGGTCGAGGGAGGAGAGGAGGGAGGGGAGGATGTTTATGTTTATGGGCCAAGCATACATGTATGGATGTACGAAAATACATACTTCTGCGTGAAAGAAAGAAAATGAATAATCATCATCATCATCATCATACTTTAGTTTGAGCTTGACTCAATCGCAATCTAGAAATGAAAAAAATTTAAAAAAAGATCCACACCATCAAAATTTGTAAGTCAAATTTATGGTTTATGGTTTATGAAGGAGTAAGAAGGGAGAAAGAGAGGGGGGGAGGGAGGGGGTGCGAGAAAGGAGTCAAAAAACGAGGGCAGGGAGGGGGGAGAGTTTAATGAGTCGGTCAGTCAGTCAGTCAGTCGATCGATCGATCATCACTTTGTGTTTTAATGGGATTCATCAAATCAACGACTTACTTATTTCGTTTACCCAAAACTCTGATGATACGTTCTCTTTCTTGTACAGTCATATCGGACCAATTGGCGATTCTTGATAAGGTCTAATCATAGAGCGTGCGTGAATGAATCATGTGTGTGTGTGTGTGTGTGTAGTGCACATGAGAGAAACCTTACTCACTCCATCATGATTGACAACGGTCGGACCTAGTGCATCCACTAATGATACCGTAGCTCCATCTACTTCAATCCGCGTTATTGATTCCGATTCAGAGCTAGAGGTATCCCTTGAAGGAGGAGGAGGAAGAAGAAGTAGTGGACTTTCTTCTTCTTTCGTAGTATCAGAGTTTGAAGACGACATTTGTTTGCTTGCAGCTACCTATACATATATATATCCATCATGCTCACTATTCGAGAACATTCTCAAATCATCATCTTCTCCAGAACTACCAGAACTAACGAAAAACCTCTTCCAAATTCATTCATAATCTTACACAGTAGAACAAAACATAACAACAAAAGACATGTAAAAAAAAAAACCAACAGACATACCAAAAGTCCAGTGACCAGGAAAAGTAAAGGACAGTAGTTCTAGCTTTTGAATAATGTATCCACCACAACAGAACGGTTTATCCCTTTACGAAGGAAATACATATTCTCCAGGATCCGTCTGTTGAATCAACATCACAGCTTGTTCCGATCTCGGCCTAATACTACATTTGAACGGTTTTGGATGACTTTTTGGAAATAAGATGATTGAAACAACCTTTTCAGAAAAAAAAGAGAGACAAACCTAACAAATCCAGTCGTAAACTCCAAAGGTGGTGTAATCACATTTCCATTCTCATCTATCGCCTTGCCAATATCCATCGTAGCAATCATATGCGCACTAATCAACCACAACGTTTCCGCCGAAAAATGGCGTCCAGGACATATACTGATACCAATTCAGTTTCACAAAAAAAGAAAAAACATGCACATGGGGTGTGTTGCACGCTCACTCACCGACGTCCAAATCCGAAAATGACAGCATGAGGATCAGGTAATCCATGATCGCCGAGATACCGTTCAGGTATGAACTCATTTGGTTTGTCACAATCCTGCAGGATGGCGCTTGAACGGCAGAAATGAAAATTCGATTAGACCTGAAGAAGCAGGAACCTTACTGGATATTAACGAGCACGCTCGAACCTGCTGGTATAATGAAATCTCGATAGGTGTCGTCTTCCATCAAACGATGAGGCATCCCAAGTGGGACAGGAACATTCCATCTAGAACACATCATTTCCTCCATCTAGTATCAAAACAAACAAGTCGCACCTCACCATCTCCTTTAATACACATTCCAAATAAGCCAAGGCCGGCCGATCTTCGATCGTGGGTAATCGTGTCTTTCCAACGATAGAATCCATTTCTGCCTGCAGCTTTCTGAACACGTCAGGGTGAAGCACCATGGCCATGACAAATGTATGCAAAAGTGATACAGTCTGAAGAAATTGCCAGCCAGACGTCAAAAAAAAGAGGAGGAGGGAGGCGTGCAATCTGCTCACAGTGTCTTCGGCGGCTGTGACGAGTTCTTTTTAATGAGATGCACGAGGTTTATACGAGGAATGCATCACCTGCATAAAGAGTTCCTGCGGTGCCCTGAATATCGCGTTCGTCTTCGGGGGAGATATAACCCTCGGGTGATGAGTATTTTTGTACGAGGGTCGATACGTACGACGGGCGTGCTTTTCCTGATTTCTGAGACCCTATCGTGAGAGAGAGAGAACGGAGATTAGAAAGAGAACACTGACCATGTCTTGTCTCACGCACTCGTACGGTTGGTGAAACATGCTGTCAACTGCCTCACGGGCCTGCAAGGCTTTACGCTTGAAGTCTGAAATGACAGGGATCCAGGTGGGAATGTGCCTCATCATGGGAAAAAAGTCGACGAGGGTTGCAGCAGGGGAGCCAGACTCGACGGTGAGGGTGGCTGCCCTGTCGGCTGGAGGAAGTGTAAAAGGTAGGAGAGAGAGAGAGAGAAATAGGGGAGGGCTGACCGAGTCTGACGAACAGATCATCGACAGACTTTACGTTGCGACCATAGGTGATGTTGAGGATGGTTGCGGCAGCGTACCTGGATGGCATGTGAGGATAAGGAAAAAAGGACAGATGGAGGGGACAGAGACCTCTTGAAATGTTGGAGAAAGCTGTCAGGATCGCTAATCAAACCATTGAGGAGAACAAAGGTCTCTGTGAGCTGGAGAGGGCGGAGCTGAGCAGCAGAGCAGGCATTGAAGACATAATTGATCCAGCGACGATGCCTGCGAAAGCGGGGGCCGCTGCAATGAAGATCGATGGGAGGGAAGAGAAAGGACAGGGAGGAAGAGAGCGCACTAAGGGAGATGGGTTGTGGCGTTTTTCCAGCCCATGCTATTGAGAGCGTCACAACACGTGATCTGAGGCAGAGAGAGACGCACAGATCGGAGAAGAGGACGAATCTGGGCCGATCAGAATAGATGGAGCTGCGCTTGTCGAGCAGCTCGCGGGCAGCGTCGAGGCTGCTGAGCACGATCATATTCTGCCCGAACATGACCAGCCGGACAACGTCTCCTGCGTGGGACACGGTTAGCTCTGCAGCCGACGGGCACCTGGAGACGGCAAACCGTATTTAGCAGCCCACTCGGCAAAGGCATCCTCTGGGTGCTCTGCCGGGATCTGGAGGGCGTTTCCGATGAGAGGGAAGGGGGGAGGGCCTGGTGGGAGATGGGGGGCGGCGGGGCGGCGGGGAGCGAGGAGGAGGAGGAGGAGGAGGATGGCGGCGATGAGGGCGATGAGGGGGACGAGGAGGGGCAAGGCCATGGGTGTGGGATGGAGGATGGGAAAGGATTGGCAGGATTAAATAACGAAGGATGGAGTGTGTCAAGTCAGGCAAGTCAGGGCGGACGGTGTACACGGCGGCACCTCTGCACGGCACCTGTCAATTCGCTCGTCCAGGCCAGTCGGACTCGGACAGAATTCTTCAACAAACGCACCACATGCATGGCAATCTAACATGATCGTATCCTATAACTGTATCATTAACAAACGGATCACTTCCCTTTACGTATCTGATTAACATTCCAAAACCCAAATAGTCATCCTATATTAAAAAAGTCCCAACAGATCCCCCTCTGGCCCCTCGCCCCGACCTCCTTGCCCGACCCCCGATTCGCTTTCGCCGACGACACCTCCACCATTGCCACCCCCAAAGATCGAAACAAGATCATCTAGAGGGTTGCTTGATGTCCCGGCAAGCAGATTAACTCCAGCTGGCGTCTGCGAAAATACCTCAGTTGCTGCGAGTCCCGACGGCTCTCCTTCCGAAACAGATATATCTTCATCATCAAAATCACTGTCCATGATGTCCATCAGACTGGAGCTGCCAACAGGCTACTAAATACATACAGCAGATTCTCAGCTTGCCGCCCAGCAACTACCGTTTGTAATGCTCTCTGTGTAGCCAATCGGTCATCTTCGGGCCTACAGAGAGATGAATCAAGGCACAGGGAAAGTTAGACACAAGACTCACTCCGCCTTCTTGTGAACAGCATCTGCTCCAATTCTTCCTTTTCCCACAAAGGTTTCTACTGGCTTATGATATACACTCGCTAGGGTCGATATTTCCCCAACAAGATCATCCAGTACCCCTTGCGGCACTGTAGTACGGGACAATGAAATCCCTGGCCGTTGAGCTAGCACTACAGCCTATATCAATCAATCAATCAATCGATAACATGGGCAATGGAGCTATCTCCCTACCTTGGCAGCCCCAGGATCAGTCGATAGCAAGCGCCAGTAGATGTATGCTCTATCTCTCACATCAGGAGAATCACAGTCTTTTGTAGCTGTTTCAAGAACCCTCTGAACCAGACTTTGGGATGTATCAGGTTTCCTCAAAAAGAGTTTCACAACCGCAGTCAACGTTTGTAATTGCACCTAGGTTTCATCAGCATCAGTCCTGTTCCTGACCAGGTGGTGAAAGAGCACCACGACTTGGATCATGTGGTCCGCACCAAGAGAAAGGGTCTAGTTCTTGAGAGAAAAAAGCTTACTGCATATGATTCCTCCGTAAAGGCATCCACAAAGAAACCAAGCAAAGTATCGGCATTGTCAATTTTGTTCGCATACTCCCCAATGATCCATATAAGCGAAGCTTTAGCTTCGGGCTCTTCCAGTTCATCCAAGTTAGCGCATAGGGTAGGGATAACACCTTCATAGGTGGAGGGATACTTGCGGAAGATATCCTATCACAGCCATGGGATCAGTTGATCAGCAACCCATGATGTTGCATACCTTCATAACAACCACAGCTTCCTGGACCACGTAGCTTATCCGTGTCCCTATAAGTTCAAGAAGGACATTGACGCATCGTTCAGCTGCAGCCTCGATTTTAATCGCCGTCTGCCCGATCGCCTTGATGCTCTTCCTTACAAAGTCGACATCGACCTCCGAGGCATATCTAAGCGGCAGCAGAATCAGCACATACACAAGCTGAGATCAAAAAGACTTGCTCTTTCAGTTCACTCAATAGGGCGTCCACATTGTTTTCTCCAGCTAACTTGACCATGATATCCAACTTCTCTACCTTGACGTACAGTGGGTCGTTGTATTTGCAGAAAAAGACCCTCATTTCGTTCGACAAGATATCCGTGCGCTTCTGTAGCAGGAGATTGATGTTCCGTAATGCAACCCATTGCACTTCGGGTGGAGAAGACAATAGTGTCACGAGAGGAGGGGCCATCTTCCTCACCAACTGCCGAACGAGTTCCTCTCTTCTAACCTTGCGCATGTGTATCATGATGACCTTGACCGCTGCCAACACAACACTGCCATTGATGTGTTGGAATTGAGGTACAACCCGTTCGCAGATGTGTTCTGATTCTTTGTCATCTTGAGCAGTATATCGAGAGAGTGCGTTGAGAATGGCGACACGACCCCATTCTGAACATTCGTTGAGTGCGATCAACAGTTTGCTGAGGATGGAACTGGTTATTTTGAATATGGCCGGGTCATTTGGGGCTAGTGAGGAATTAGAAGAAGCCGACATATGGATATCCGTGAGAGCCCCAACAGTGTTGGCAACTACCTATGAGAGGCGGTGCTTTGGAATGAGGCAATCCAGATGACCCTCAGGATACAGCAGTCAGAGCTCACCATTGGATTCGAGTCCGCTATCATCTCGTGCAATTGGTCTAGGAACCCATTGTCTATCACCAATTCGGGTTTGAGACCGTACAACTTTGCAACACAAAGCGCTGCCGTCTTTCTGACATATGGGTTCTCGTCTCGTAAACACTTTTGAAGTGGATCACAAAGATAGTCGATGATTTTTTCCGCCCTCAAGCAGCCCATAGTCCTGATTGCCAGTGCGCGAACAAGAGGATTTGGATCGTCTGTGTCTTTGACGAATGTGTTGACGGCGAGAATGACGAGTTCGGGTTGCGTCTTTGCATAGTTCATAAGATAGAGATACACGAGCTTCTTCTGTTCCAAATCTTCCGTTTGCATGTTTTTGAGAACATCGGGAAAGAGACCACTGACATCTGGCGAAAACAGTTGAGGGATGAAGGGTGAAAAGAAACCGAGTGGTGATGATTACCCTTGCCAACGGTCATGGAGGCAATGACACGCTTGATAGCGTCCTTTCGTTTGTCGCGATACTCACTGTTTAAATCAACACTGAGTTCATAGTTCTCACCTTTACGAGGACCACGAATGCTCATGGTTGGCTATCGACGGGAGGGATCAAATTTGATAAGCGCTTTGTTATTTTGACCAAATCCGTACATGGTCTTTGTTCAATCTATTCCGGTCGGCCTAAACGTAAGCTCCAATCACCGTGCGTTGGAGCGGAAAAAAGAAGCAGCCATTCCATTCCACTTGTGACAACGACCCTAAATCATTTTTGAAATATAAAATGAAATAAGATATATGGGGAGCGTGCGCCGTGGGAGTATCATAAACAAAAATACTCCTATATAAAAACTCCTACTCGGTAGCCAGCACGTTTTGGCTTTTGGAACCTCCCACATCAGCCATGGCACGTCTTTTTTGCATCCCAGCGTCTATACTCCTATTCGCAGCCTTCATACTCAATGTTATTGTCACGGTCTCTTTGCCTTATCTCCCTGCTCTGGACATCACTCGCACTCATTTCCCCAATGGAGCAGTTGAAGATGGACGATCATTGACGGAAATACGGGTGAGCAATTTTTTTTTTCTCTTTCAGACGTCGTTTTTTTCGGGTTAATGACCATTGTCCGGTAGTTTGGCATTTGGTGTGTCTTTTACTCGAAAAGACGCTTGTTCTTTCTTTCTGATCTGAATGCGCAGGACGCAGTGTACCTATGACAATCAAAGGGATAATACATGTGCTCCTCTCGGTGAGATCCCTTTTTTCTCTTAATGGACTCTTCTATTCATCTACATGACCAACTACAGCTTATGCCTACGACGTTAGCATATCCGATTCAAATCGCGCAAAAGAGGTGACCATTAAATCCTCATGGACCCGCGGTCTCGCTCTTCATCCGCTTGGTACATTCCAAACCTTTGATGACGTCATGAGTCTAACCTTATTCGACCTTTGTTTCCGTGATCCATTTTTTTCCCAACAGCCACTGTGGTTTCCTTATTAGCCTTTGCGTTCGCGCTCTCAGAACAAGTCACTATTGCACTTATAGCGACGTTATTGGCTTGGGTGGCTTCGCTTCTCTCCTTTGTGGCATTCATCATCGATTTGATTCTCTTCGGTTGGGCCAAGCATGAGTTTGGAACGCTCAACATTGACGCAAGTACTGCTACTGCTCCAGGTGAGCCTCCATTTTGTTTGCCTTTTTCCATTACGGACTATGATCTACATTGATGTGCTAAACCTTTCGGGCTTACTTTCGACTTCTATCATTTCTGATCACATGACTGATTTCATTATTCCTTAGGAACTTGGGTCACATTCGTCGCTTTCGTTATTCTTTTGGTTGGCGGGTTCGGTACATGCTGTGGCCGAGCTGTGGATCGTCGTGCTAAGCGTCGCGCTGCTGACGCCGCTGCTGTTGAGACTGCCCATGCCAAGGAGGCTGCTGCTGCTGCTGCTGCTGCTGCTCACGCTCAAGAGAAGATTGCAGACGAGAGCGCCCCACCGGCAACTCCTGGCAAACCTAATTGGGCGAGTAAATTTAGATTTGGTAAAAAAGCGGAGACTTCTTGAAGAGTGGAAACGATTCTTGAGTGAGGCATCCGGTCCGGGTTTTTCTTCTTTTCTGACGTGCGATGATTACAAGACGTCTTGTCACTTGTCAAATCACTTGTTTGATTCTTCTCCTTTTCGTGATATAATTAATACTTTTTTTTCTTGATAGTAGATCTTGGTTTATACCCACTAATGACGAATTCTCCGCCTTCTAACTCCACCCCTTCCTTCCTTTAATTCATGTTGAATGAATGCTTGACATGGTAGAGTAATGAGAGAAATGTAACTCGTTGACTATATTGATGATCATTTTACATAAGATAAAATTGTTAACATTGTTTTTTGCCTCGTTTTTTTTATCTAATTTGAGGTCTTGAGGAACTCTGTCTGATCTGTCTGATTTATTGAAAGAGGCATCTGAAATTTCAAATGGTGCTATTTGGAGGTGCTGGATCTAGGTCCTGAAATGCATGAAGCGTGATCGGTGCGGTTCTCGTTACCAATACCCAGACGGTTTGGATATTTGAATGCCTTTGAGTGTCCAATTTTTTCAGGACGTCCTTTGTAGAGTCAAGCCTGGAATTTTCTCCTGTGAAAAAGAATCATGTGGTCGACTTCACTAGAACAGGACAAGCAATGACAGTTTTGATGCCTGTTGTCAAACAAATGTCGGTTTGACGGATACCTCGGTTTTCTGGCAAGTACTACATAAGGATTTGCAGTACCAAAGATCAAAATTAAAACAGTAGGGGATTGTCTTACTCATGG
>Ga0153993_100287_pt1 | contig 18522 bp, 22 predicted proteins | sample TSNC077MetaG_FD_104706 | JGI IMG/M metagenome (GOLD analysis project Ga0153993, IMG submission 104706) | Attine ant fungus gardens microbial communities from North Carolina, USA - TSNC077 MetaG | ecosystem: Host-associated > Fungi > Mycelium > Unclassified | place: USA: North Carolina, Lumber...
ATCACTAACTGATCTGCTGATAACTTGGTGAATACTGATTGCTTTGAGACATTTTTGGTACCATTTGAAAGGTCTTCTTAAGGGATTTTGGTGGCCATTTAGATTGTCAAAATTGATCAAGTATTCCCAGAGTTATAATCCAAATAAAGTTTGTAACAGGCAGGAGGACCAATATCATAGAAGAGCAAGAAACAGAAGACTGATGTTTTCAACTGTAGAGACCAAATATATGGTGTTCTCTCAAGCTACAACCCAAGCACTTTGGATAAGCAAGTATCTTAGTGAAATTGGATTGCCACTTACCAAACCTATTACTATTCATACTGATAACAAGAGATCAATTGCCCATTGCCCGAATGATAAGAACCATCAACAAACAAAGCATATCAATATAAAATACTACTTCATCAAGGATGTTAGCATGAAGTCATGAGAACTTAGAGCTCAACTGAGGTGGTTGTTCAGAAAGAACTCAATAGAGTTTCTTGTTGGATTTCCCTAGATACCTATACAAATATTAGGTAGTCTGTGTGTCTACCTCCTGTGATCACATGACCCTTACTAAGAACTATCTATATCTTACATAATCCTTCCTATGCTATTCATATCTTTTCCCACATTGTATTCTTGGATGTTTCCTATCAAGTTGATGAATGCACAAGAAATATTTTCCTTCCTGGGAGTTGTCTCATAACAAAGGAGCAGGTCAAATCAGGAGATATCATTTTCAAGTACATTTCCACAGCTGATAATATTGCAGATCTCTTTACAAAGCCTCTTGCATGGGACAAAGTCCAATCTTTTACTTCACAACTCAATCTGCCTAGGAGGTTACCAACTTGACCAGTCCAGGGGGAGTATTGGACAGGACTGATCAATAGTGACATCATCTTCTCTTTACTTTCTTTTCACCTGTATGACAAATGTGAAACACTCATTCTAGTATAAATACGTGGACCACACTTAGGCTCACTCAGTCGTCTACCACATCAGTGACGTCTGAGGTGAGCTGTAGTTCTTTACCACTATTATCGGCTCTCATCCCTGTATTACAGTCTGTTGTATTACAGGTAAATAATTATAGTCGTCTACCACATCGGTGATGTCTGAGTCTGTTGTATTACAGTTTATAATTGTATGGAGAATGGTCCCTCCAGTGTCTGACATCGATGGTACCTCGAGATACACCGCATGCACGTGATGCAATCTTGTTATGGTACGTTTTCTATTACCGGAACTCCAATTCTCGATGTTCATGACCTGAGCCCCTGGCACTCCAGTGCAGGACTTCAATAGTTTGCAAAGAACATGCGGGTTACTTGGGCTGTGTGGTCCCCGATACTCCTTGGGGTCATATCTGCCAACGCTCAAAACTGCGACAACTATGGCATTCCAAACGGATCAAATTGTTCATGTCCCACAGGCTTTGGTGATCCCACTTGTTCATCGATTGCTTGTGGTGGAACGATCTTTCAAGGATCCGGTCGTCCCCTCGCATCAGCTTCCTCAGACTTTGCTAACCTTACCAGTGTTGGGTGTTCTTGCCAGTCGGGTTGGACTGGAACGGGGTGTAATGTGTGCACAAGTTCTAGTAGCTGTCAGTCTGCCTTTGCGCCTTTTGATCCATCATCTTCTTTGGGTAGTCAATCAACGGGAAACTCCTTGGTGTGCAACACTGCGCCAAGAGTATACGCTGCAGGTCAAATGAGCTGCGATGTCCATGTGTGTCTAAGAATAAATTAACATCACATTCCACTGAATGATCTTTCAGAACCCTACGCTCCAAGCTATCTACCCTCTGAAATCCACTCTTAATATCATGCGGACGCGCCAATCTTCCCTCACACCTTTACCAAATGTCACAGCGTTTGGTGCCTCTAATAGCGTGTATGCTCAACTATTCTACGATGGCGTCGAACAATTCTATTGTCAAGCAGACACATGCACTCAGCAAGTCAATGATGCGGATGGGAGTGCTTTCTGGAGCTGTAATAATCTTGAGTGCACCTGTCGTCCGAACACCACTTTCTGTGGTGCAGTGCCAATTACTGATCTAACTAGTCCCATCAATGGACTTGTTGGTACTCTCAATATCGAATGTGCTGCCCCCAGTCCTTCCAATCACTCATCATCTTGTAGCTTCAAGCAGCAGACACTTATCAACCTCTTTGGTTCTGACGGTCTTTCACTTGATGGTTGTACATTCGGAGAATGTGTGCAACAAAGTGTCATCGACAGTGGTGGAAATGTCACTGACACCACTAATGGTTCAATGAATAGCGGCCCAGGACTCAGCGGTGGCGTTATTGCCGGTCTGGCTGTAGTCGGCGGGCTTGTCCTTCTTGCATTGTTGACACTCCTGTGGGGACTTTTTTTGCAGAGGAGGGCCAGGCTTTCGGGATGGAAGGACATTGATCGATGGAGAGCTGCTCTAGAGTGGATCGATCTGACCTATATCATACCAAGGTCGCAAGGATTTTCTCTGCTGAGATGGCTTGGCAGAGACAATAGCAATGATAGCGAGAAAACGGTTCTGAACGCCCTCAATGGTCGTGTGGATCCAGGGCAAATGATGGCAATTCTTGGGCCTAGTGGTAGATCCCCATTCATTCGAGCTGCATATCGATGTCACTGATAGTATCTCATCCAGGCGCTGGGAAAACAACTTTGGTTGAGATTCTTGCAGGGAAGACCAAGTCTGGGATTACCACAGGCGAAGTTCGTATCCAGGCTAATGGCAATTTCTCAAGAGCTCCCCGGATTGGCTTTGTGCCTCAACAAGACATACTTCCACCCATGCTTACTGTATTTGAAGCTTTGATATTTGCTGCACGGTTGAAATTGCCTGAAACCATTTCTGATACGGAGAAGTCTGAGCGCGTGAAGGTTTTGTTAGGGAAGCTCGGAATTGAGAATATCAGCAACACGCGTATTGGGACCAACTCTGGTGAAAAGGCCAGAGGGATCAGCGGTGGTGAGATGAGAAGAGTCAGTATTGGAATGGAATTGATTGCCGCGCCTGATATTCTCATCCTCGATGAGCCCACATCTGGTGAGTTTATCACTATCCTCACTCTTTTAAGTAATTCCGCGTCGTGCAGGGCTTGATTCTGTTTCTGCCACTCGTGTTGCAAGTCTTCTTTCTGATATTGCGCATGATCCTGTCAATCCCATCCCTGTCATTGCTTCTATCCATCAACCTAGGTTAGCTGTTCACTTGTTCCTTCGTCGAGAATCTTCTAACGATTGTCTAGTTCACAGCTTTATCTACAATTCGACACCATCCTAGTGCTCTCTCAAGGACATATGCTCTACTCTGGCCCTGGTTCTATGGCCCCCGTGGACCATTTAAAAGCAAGTGCGGTTAGCGGTGTTCCGTATTATCGCGAAGGATACAATGTCGCAGACTACCTCCTCGAAGTTGCCAGTCATCCCCCTGTTCAGCTTTTTAGCTTGTCACCGCAAAGTCGTATACGTTCTAGTGGTTCGGACTCGGAAGCTATTGAAAAGGAGCGTAAGGATGGTAGCAGTATTGGCTCTCCAGTTGCATTGAATACGACTGTTGGGCGTCGTGTTGGCGCTGGGCCCAGGCTGACTTACGCGACGACATTCTTGACTCAGTTCCAATATCTATGTGGGAGGGAATGGAAAATCTTGCGGAGGTGAGTGAGCCTGAATATCTCAATTTTCTTATCTGATGTGACTTAGGGACAAGTCTCTGTTCATTACTCATCTTGCAGTAGCATGTGTACTGGGTGTATTTTGTGGTACGTTCGTATATATATATCTGACTTGATCATTCATTTATCAATAGGTGGCCTGTATTACCAAACCAATGAATCCATTGCTGGGTTTCAGTCTCGTATTGGTTGTTTGTTCTTTCTGGTAAGGCACTGACTGATGTTTTTGTGAGGAGTCTTGACGTTTCTCTAGGGTGCTCTTATTGCCTTTTCTTCGCTCAGTGCATTGTATAATATCGTCGAAATCCGACCTCTCTTTCTGCGTGAGCGTGCGAGTGCTTACTACAGCCCAACTTCATGGCTCCTCTCTCGTTTCTTATTTGATATGATACCACTTCGTTTGATACCAACTATTATTGTTTCATCTGTGTAAGTGCTACCACTTACCTCATTTACACCTCGTATCTAACATCCTTCAGTACCTATTGGATGGCTGGACTGTCCAAAAACCCCGCTAACTTCTTCAAATTTCTTTTTGTTCTGGTGCTCTATAGTATAGCGATGACCGTCTTTGTGAGTTCTTATCTCTCCGTGCCCATACTCCTTCTAAATTTCACTTCTTGTAGAACTTCCTGCTTGGCACTCTGTTCCAGAACGGAGGCATCGCCATCTTACTTTCTGCTCTGACTGCATTGTATCAGATGACATATGCGGGTTTTTTTGTCCATCTAAACTCCATACCTCCTGTCCTCCGATGGTTGCAGTGGTTATGTCCACTGAAGTATAGCCTGGAGGCGCTTTCTGTCAACGAAGTTGGTTCTGGTCTGATGATTCAGGATACACTGCAGGGCGTTCCTGTCGACATTTCTGCAAAGTTGATTATGGAACTCGTTAGTGATTTCATCTTTTTCAATTTTGAAACTAACGTGTTTGCCAGCTTTTTGGATTTGGTTCGAACAACTATTACCGTGACATCCTTGTTCTTTTTGCTTTCATTGTTGGTTTTGGTTTTGGTGTGATCGGAGTTGTGTGGTTCAAGGTTCGCGAAAGACGTTGAATTTATATAATGATACAAGTTCTTTACACTCAAAATCCTGCCGGTAGTTGGGCCGATAACACAGTACCGAAGACATTGGACTGGACTATCCTTAGTTCGTTACCTCTTGAACTGGAGTCTGTAGATAGTCATTGGGCTGTGCCTGGGGGTCTGTCTATATACCTAGCTCGCCGCGTCTTGGCCTTGGCCTGTTGCGGTTAATAAACCACACACTAAGGCAAATCACATCTGAGAAACGTAAGCACACGAGTAAACAGTACAAAGCAATGACGTTAACTTACCGTAGAGAACTGTATTGATTTTAGACTTTATATCACGACCCCTTCCGCCACGCTTGTAGACATGCCAAGTGGACTGCAACTGTCATGGAAGGGTCTTATATTCTCTCTCCTAATATGTTCACCATTACATGGAGCAGCGTTCTGGCCATTTCCAAAGAAACGATTCACTGGAACTAGATTGGTGGATGCAGGAACTCTTGGGTTAACGGGAGACAGGAGAATTGTAGCGTTTGGTGATTTCAGTGGTGATCAGTTGTAGGTTCAAATGTCGATCGTTACTAGGGTCCGAATAATTGTTTGTGGAATTAGCCTAGATTTCTTATCATTGGCTTCAGACCAGCGGACGTTCACGGTTCACTATTGGAACCATGGTATGCCCTGAATCATTTGTCCAAGACAGTTTGGGACTTGATTGCTCTAGAGAATTTCATATTCCATGAAGGAGATCGCTTTACCCATTCAGCTAAAGTACTGAATGTTGTCCCTGGCGATTTTACACGTACTGGGAAGCTCGACCTTCTTGTCATGAGCCAGGGTCGGAACAAGGACGAGATTGACATGTATGTCTATCGGTCGATACCAAATAAAGGTTTCGGTGAGTAATATGGATATGGTGGATTTCATCGGCCGTCTCATAGAGTTCCAGATATTGCCCATCCAGTCAAAATCCAATCATCAACCTCCGCACAACCTATACCTTTGGACGTTGATGGTGATCTCAAAATTGATTTACTTGGTTTGACGAGAAGTGGTAGGGATCAGCTACAAGTATGGCAAAACGTCTGGAATTCGTCAATGTCAGATTCACCATTGTTCGAGATGTATGGATATTTTTTTCGTCCCTTTTCACGTCATTGATTTTATACAGACAAAGCTCGCATTTTAATGAATCTCAATGTAAGATCGCAAACCCTCACAGCAATGCTGTTGTAGATCTCAATGGAGACTGCTTGGCGGGTGTGTAGCCAGTGCATGAGTGAGTTTTGGACTCAGGCTAAATTTTCTTCTTCCTATAGATATCTTCCTCGTCTGTGACGAAGGAAATGGCCAGAAATCATATCAGATCTGGTTGAATAAAAAGTCTCAGGGTTTCCTGATGGCCAGACAAGGGCCCTTGCCATCTGGGACGCAAAGTGTTTCTTTCGGCGATATAGGTAAGCTAGGCCTTCTTCGTAGTCCCTACGTTGTAATTCTTTCGTTACAGATAGGGACGGTACGATTGATATGATGTTTACAACTTGTAAGAACGTGAATTCCAAAGGAATTGGCTCAGATTGTTTCATCAATATTGTGTACAATCAGCAGCTTGGTCTATGTTCATCAAGCACCGAATCTGAAGTGAAGAACGGTGTTAGAGTTTGTAGGCAACCGAATAATCTCTGTACGCCTGACGACCATTTTAAGTTCGACTTCCGAGACAGCCCAGACAATGATGTATGTGAATTGGACCTACACCGTGACCTGCTAATGCCTCTGCAGGCCTATTCCCGCTTCGCTGTCTCTTCTTTGTTCCCGGAAAATGCTTCTCTTCTCGTCAGTGATACAACCTATGATCCATCTATCCCCCTCTCAATCCAACTTGGCGATGCTAATCTGGATGGATTCCTCGATTTTCTTACGATAAGTGCTTCAGGCGATGATCGTACCCCGCATCTTGTTTATTCTGTGCCGTGTGCGCCCGGAGTGGTGGGGTGTAATCCTTCTGATGGCTCTGGTAAGAGAGGATGGAGGGTCGCGAATATTGGAACGACGTCATTGGAAAACGTCAAAGACGCACGAGGAGTGACATTTCTAGACATGGATGAGGATGTGAGTTGTTTTCGTCCTCCTTTTTCTTGAAAGGAGTGTTACCTATATTCTGCAATATCCAGGGGACTTTGGATATCATGGTCCAAAGGATTGGATCTCAGAGTGGCAGTCAGGTCCTGTTCATCCAGAATAATTTCTACTACGATGCTTTCTTTCTCAAAGCAATTGGTGCGTTCTCTTTTCTATTGGAATGGATGCTTTCTCATGTGAGCTGCGGGAATTGCCTTAGTTTCAAATGGCGCATGCAACGGTGGCTGGTGTTACTCTTCCAACGGATCTGAGAGATATCAGGTACGCGTTTTGTTTCTTTTTTCATTCCAGCCACTCAGAATTATCTAGCCGTTTGGTGTCAGCTATTCAGGTGCTTCGTACAAGTACACTGTTTTCGATACAGCAGGGCATCGGTCAGCTGCCCAAGGTTGGTTTTTCTCCTTTTGTACCATCTCTGGAGCCATTCCTGACTGGATGATTTCTTCTCATCAGCTGGCCAGTTATCTCAAACGTCCTACCATGCGCTTCAACCTCCCTATTCGTTCTTTGGTCTTGGACGTACCAATAACTATATTGAGAATTTCTTCGTCGGCACAACCATCCATGCACCAGACCACTACATTAATATGGAGGGCGTGATCCCCAACTCCCGCGTTGTGGTGGTGCCTCCACTAGATGGGAGCGGTGATGGTTGGAAGCGAGAACTATTTCTACGGCCGGGAAGCTGGGTACCTTGGGTGACTGTTACCTGTGTTGCAGGTATGGTGATTCTGGCAATCATTGTATTTGTTTTGCATTTAAATGAGAAAGTGGGTCCTCAAGTCTGGTTTAATTCGATGTACTAATGGCATGGCATGGACAGAGAGAAGACGAGTTGGAACGAAGGCGTGCATCACATCACATCAATTTTGATGCACTGTAAATCTTTGGGATGGTTTCGATTGGTTATATGTTCCGTATATATTTCATCCTGTAGCATATATCATTAGCTATCTAAGCCTAAATCCTGTCATGGTAAGCACAGTTGGAGGTATCTTGATCTTGAATCTAATTCCTTATGACGAGACTTCACTTTCGTGTTTCTTGTCCAGGTATAGGAGGGACTGGTCTCTTTCCATCTTCTCTTCTCTGCACTGCGCTCTTGACAAAGCTCATCCCAGCCCTTCTCAACAATGCCCTTCTACCCATTCCTGACATATCGATATAGACCAACCCGATGTTCCTAGCGGTCCCGGCCACCAGCAGAGAACTCTCAGCAGCCTCAACACCATATTTATGATGCACGATTCTACCGAGATTGATCGTCCCAGAATCAAGAAGCTTGCGAGTTGAATCGTCGATCGTGGAGAGAATAAGATCGGCAGAGATGAGAAGACGACGAGTAGTTGTGAGTCTTGGCTGAGGCGGAAGAGTTGTAATGGAATCTTGCTGATGAGCAGACGGGGACGGAGGAAATGATCGAGGTGGAATAGGAGGAGCGTAGGGTGATCCAGAATCTGAGGATGGGGTATAAATGTTCGGGCGAGGGGGGAGAGGAGGCTTGAGATCAGCATGAGAGATAGAAGCAACAGAGGTTGGTGCGGGGTTATATCTCAATCTATTCTCTTTGGGTCTGGCGCCCATTGCACGGCGTATCATGTTATCGATAGTTTTGACTGTCTTGGCACTGACTTTGACAGCTTGTCCCGATACAGCGTGGACAGCACGGAGGTTTCTACGCGTTCTGTCAGAGGTGAGGAATACCAGTGCACGTGGAGGTAGAGGTGGAGGCGTAGGACTATGTGATCTGCTAGAAAGCGGTTGTTTTGTATTGCCGTGGTCTGGAGCAGTCAAATGAAACGAGGAATGATGCGGCGAAGGATTAGATCTTGTGATATAGTAATTAGAAGCAGTGGCGATCGTCGTAACTAAGAGGTTCGTTCCAGATGAAATCACACGACTAGAAGGAATGCGTTGGAATACATGTCTCGCGATAGAAATAAGGGTACATACCTAACGACAGAGGCGGATCTAGTGATCCAATCCTGCTCCTCGGGAGGCACAACCCTTGCAAAGGCTGCCAAAGCATCTGCGTCGTCTTCACGTAGACCTCCTTCGTCAGGGACTTCAATAATAACTGGGTCATTCTTATGTCCTTGTCGATACATCATTGGGTCTTCTTGGATACGGAAACGATCTTCAACTTCACCGACTACTTCACCGGTATCTTCGTCAATCATGACAAGGTGACCATGTAGGTCTTTCTGGTCATTCACGTATGTTGGTGGGGGGAAATCCGGAATAGAAGGGGTTTGCTCCTGAGCCCCAGGGGAAGCAGAAGATCGGAATTCAATCGCATATTGTTCAAGAATGCTATCAAAGGTGTCGAGATCCTCGTGCAGATAACTAGATTTATTGTCTCCGAGAGGGCAAGGTATAGTGAGTACAAGCTCGTCGGGTTCAGCAGAGGTCGCATTGAATGTATAGATTCTTGTTGTAGATGTTACCGTTCGCTGAACGACTCTGGCAGGATCTATTGGAGTTTCAGACATATTGAGCCTGAGCACCAGATAAACATCCCTATCCCAGTCGCTGGAGGCATCGGGAAGTGGAACGGTAACACATTGCAGGCCAAGGGGACTTGTTTCTGTATAATCCTTGACTGAGAGGCTGCAACTAGGGAAATTGAGCAAAAGGAAGGCTTCAGCTGTAGCTTCCATGCCGGAAGAGTAAAAACATATAGCGATAGGTGATATATAATATCGGGCTACACTGCCCTTTCTAGATGTCGATCTGGTTCACGTGCAATGACATAATTGATATCTACGAGTCCCTACTGAGTCTTTTCTTTCTCAGCTAACCGAAAACCATCAGCGACTGGTCAGGCTGAGTATATGGGACTCACATTTCTGCATAGATTTAAACAAGCCGAAATTGACAACTGTTCGCGATGCGAACAGCCCGGATAAAACGACTGCGCATATTACTCTGGCAACCTCTGGGTCGGTAGCCTGTCCAGATGCGGCACCACCGAGCATCTTATCAAGCACCGCATGCAGGTCAGCCCAGAACGGCTGAGCATGCGTCATGAAGGCGTATAAACCCGTCATAGCAGGCGCACACCATAGATCAACTGTTGACCATCCATATGCTTGCAACTCTGGGGGCGTTTGCACTGTCATTGAACCGGGATTCAGGATTGAGAATAGATTGGCCAAGAAAAATCCTCCATTGGCTGTAAACTGCAGAATCACAGACCTGAATTTATGATGCCTCGATGATATAGCATTGCACTTACCAGCGAGGTGACTAGGAGAGTCCATGGTGAGGAGGCGATGATGGGAGATCGGTGTTGGGTCACCGAGGGTGGAATGAGGCTGCAAACGAGGTAGGCACGAGTGAATCCGTCAACTAGTGACAGCGGAAGCTCAAGTTCCCCTGTCAACTCGGGAATCTCTGGCACGTACTCCACGATTGCTTGCACAGCAGCGTATAGTAACGGTCCGGCACCGGCTGTCATAAACGAAGGTGGAATTCCCAAAAACGGTGCTTTGATACAAGTAAGACGAAAATTGGCACAGAATATCATGGGCAGACAACTTACATGTGATGGCTTCGCCGCCATACACCACCAGAAGTGTGGTAGCCAATGCTTTCACGAATGACTTGTCCTCTACCCCAACCTTCCCTTTACTCAACACGTGTTTTGAGTGTGCTATTTCCCTCAGTTGTCGTAAAATAATACACAGTCGGAATGCCGCAATAACGTCAAGCGTGCTGAGAGGCACATCGAACCATGTGAAGGGTGCAATAGGCGTCAACGTGTAGCGAAACACCTCCACCAATGGAGATATGAGATACATGATGAGGGTCGTAAAGCGTCCTAAGTCAGTGACTTGAGCAAATGCAAGAGTGTTGCCAGGGCAGAAATCAACCAATGCAGGGTCTTGCGCTCGGCTGCCTCGTGGGCGAGTATCATTTTAGTTGATCTTGATCATTGATGGTAATGCAATTCTAATTGTGACCATGGATGAGGGTCTTGGCCGGCAAAAATGACAGAAAACTGGCAATCTGGACCGCCATGTAGGGTTGGTTGGCTTTACCAATTTCCTACCAATAAGCGTATCAATAGGTTATATTACCCTTGGAAGGCAAGGGTCAAGACAGGTGGTCTCTATACATGGATATAGAACATTATTCTGCCAAATGCAGATCAAAGACAATGTCACGGAACGGAGTGCGGCCACGAAAAGAGACAGAGGAGACTTCATCTGGCTCCGATTTGCCTCGAGTCCAATGCCAATAGGTATCGACGTCAGGGCCGATAGCAAAGTATGCCTCCTGGAAATATGAGGAGGAAGAAAACCAACACGTGGTCCAGCCTTCTTGAGTATCTCGCGTCAATATAGATAACTGACGCTGGTGATACTTGTCGGGAAATACATGCCATAGAAATTGGCGTAAGTGGGCGAGTTTATGGATATAATTGAGCATTAAGATGGCATGCTATAAAAGAGTTCGGTTGAAGAATGCTACAATAAAAATGATCACTTACTTTTGTCAGACGGTTTGTTGTTGTACGTTCATCTAATGCAACCTCAAGTATTTCTAGGGACGACATATATCCGAAGAGCTTTTCAAGAGCTGGTTCCTTGAAGAAGCAAGAATAAAGTGTTAACGTTCGCAATTGCGATAGAATGGAAGACATGGGGATTAGCGATGAGACAGGAAGTGCGTTAGACCATGGAGAGTCTACCAATCCCAAAGATGTAATTTGGGTGAGGCTTGGAAAAATAGTGGAAGACTGTGTGGGGTCACCAACAAAAGTTTGCAAGGTCGGGCAATTAAATGATCGTAAACATGGGACGAGGAGCGGGGAAACGAAATGGAAGTATTTGAGATGGTGTTGTAAAGAAAGGAAGGTGATGTAGACGTCGTTTTCCTCAGGGTATTGTCGTCTGTCCAACAGGCAGAACCTGGTGAGCTGACAAGGTAGGTCGGCCAATACGATAGCCATGCAGACGTTTGTCAGGGGGCCAAGTGTTACCTGGAGACACTTTAGGCTGATCATTTGCTGAAGTGCATGATGCAAATCGTCAGTTAGGTTGTTTGCATAAGGCTCAGGTTCCGAGAAGGCGAGAGATAAATTGCGAACAAGAGCCCCAATAAAATGACTAGAACGAATTTCAAGGATTGAAAGGAAGGCGTGGACTCTGTTTGAAGGCAACACCCAATGAAAGAGCTCCTCTTCACTTTCATCCTTGTATCTTGAATCGCCCTTCCTATTTTCAGGTATAAATGCGATTCTTCGAAAAAGATGTGGTTGGGCTGCTACTTGAAAGCTGACGGAGACAAGGGAAAGGCAAAGAAGTGATCTTCGGTCACCCTTGAGCTGATGGACAATCTTTTCAGTCAATTCCTGGGGAAGACTGTACATTGAGACTGGTCCACAGTGTTGGTACATGATGACTGTCGAGAAAGAGAGGAGTGTCAAGCTAAAGGGGTATCCAGGGAACCCTAGTGACCCTGACCGTGAACCCCTAGCATGTCCTCTCGGTCTTCCAAACGTGGAAGGCGTCTAGACTCATTAACTTTGCTTCGTTACATCTCCACAGCCTACAGAGCATTTACGTATCATGTATAAATCACGGCTGATAAGTTGAACAACAGCAGAGAAATCCGCGGGGCACCGACAGACGCTTGCAGTCGATGACGAATTTGGCAAATATTATGACATGTAGAATGCCCGCCCATCTTTGCATGATCCTAGAAGAGGTTGTGATCTGGTTCAAAGCTGTCGAAAACATACGGTAAACGTCGCAAGCGCTTGTATGCGCCGTGGTGGGTTTGTCCAAGGATCGCCTATCACGCAAAGTACAAAAACGTCACATGACCATATGTCGACCACAAGTTATTTCTGGATAAGTTTTGTACCTATCAATTTCTTCACACAGCGGACAACTGATCAGCTGCATCAGTATACTGGTTTAAACACCATCATCCCCCCAATTGGATCCTCCTCTACCAAACACCTATCACCCTCCTTTACTACTGTCTGTCCTTTGGAGCAGCCCTTGTGATCCCCTTTTTATATGACATGGACATCATTAGAGCCCGCCGTATTCTATCTCTGAACCTTTTATTTCATGCGATCCTTTGGACTTGATTCATTTCTTTTTCTTTGACTTTGATTTGATTACATAACCCACACCTTGCTTTGTCACTCTGTTTCAGTATAATATGCCTCTCAAGGAGTGCGGTGTGGTGGTTAATGGACAGCAAAAAGAATTAGCACAAGTATTAGTAGCTCTCAGGGACTGGAGGTTCAATATTGAGATTGTGAGGCCGAGGTACATCTGGTTTTGAAATTATATAATATCATTATTTGTCAGTAGCTTAAAGTGGTGCTTAGTAGATCTGCTAGCACTTGATAAGTCTATCTTGAAAACTCATTACATAATCATTTCTTTTTATCCTTCCATCGTCTCATTCTTCTTGCTCATCAAGAAATGGCAACGAGTTCATCGGGTCTTGGAACAGAAATCGTCTCCGTAGTCAACAAACTACAGGATGTTTTTGCTACTGTTGGTCAATCCGGTTCATCGGTAGACTTGCCGCAAATCTGCGTGCTTGGTAGTCAGAGTAGTGGAAAGAGCAGTGTGCTGGAGGTGAGTCCCATACCTTCTGAAAATTGAATTATAGATGAACTCTCCTTCGTAGAACATTGTCGGTCGTGATTTTCTTCCTCGTGGCACTGGTATCGTTACGCGGCGGCCACTAGTAAGTGACTCTTCTTACGAATGGCTGGACAGCCATGCTAATTTCTTTACAGGTTTTGCAACTCATACATCGCTCTGCTGATACTCCTGGCGGTCGTGAGTATTCTTCCTCTGTCTCCCTTTTTTTGTCCGACCATCTCTTTGCAGCCCAGATCAACGGAACCGACAAGGCTAATGACAAACATGCCAATCCCAATGAATGGGGTGAATTTCTTCATATACCAGGAGAGAAATTCTTCGACTTTAATAAGATCCGAGAAGAAATTGTACGAGACACAGAAGCCAAGACTGGAAAAAATGCAGGCATTTCCCCTCAGCCCATTAATCTGCGTGTCTTTTCACCCAACGTCTTGACTCTCACTCTTGTTGATCTTCCGGGTCTGACAAAAGTTCCTGTTGGAGATCAGCCTCGAGATATTGAGAAGCAGATTCGTGACATGTTGGTCAAATATATCTCTAAGCCAGCGTGTATCATCCTTGCTGTTACTGCCGCCAATACCGATCTGGCCAATTCCGATGGTTTGAAGCTGGCGCGTGAGGTGGATCCTGAAGGAACCAGGACTATTGGTGTTTTGACGAAGGTCGATTTAATGTGAGCTGAACGATCTGTACCTCAGTATGATAGGGTCTCATGAACACACAGGGACAAGGGAACGGATGTTGTTGATATCCTTGCGGGACGAATTATCCCACTTCGACTTGGATATGTCCCCGTTGTCAACCGTGGCCAGCGTGACATTGAAACCAACAAACCCATCGTTCAAGCTCTGGAGTTCGAACGCGACTTTTTCGAGAACCATCCATCATACAAGAGCAAGGCCCAATTTTGTGGGACGCCATTCCTAGCGCGTAAACTGAACATGGCCAGTTGAAAAGAGCTGGGCTGGTGTAATATTCATCTGACTCGCTGACAGATCCTCATGCACCACATTCGAGCTACTATTCCTGACATCAAAGCCCGTATATCGCAACAATTAGCAAAATTCAATGCGGAGCTACAAAGCCTGGGCGGTCCCCAGGGAGACTCTTCAAGCAACGTCGTTTTGTCTGTCATCACAGAATTCACCTCCGACTTTCGAACGACAATTGATGGTAACACGAATGACCTTTCATTGAACGAACTGTCTGGTGGTGCTCGTATTAGTTTTGTCTTCCATGAACTATTCAACAATGGCATTAAGAATATCGATCCTTTTGACCAGGTTAAGGATGGTGACATCCGGACCATGCTGTACAATTCCTCGGCGAGTGTGTCGGTTCCTGTTGTCTGACTGCTTACCAACCTGTCGCCAGGGTTCCACACCAGCATTATTTGTGGGCACGATGGCCTTTGAGGCGATTGTGAAGCAGCAGATCAAGCGGTTGGAGGAGCCGGCTCTCAAGTGCTGCCAGCTCGTATATGATGAACTCATTCGTATATTGGGACAATTGCTGGGAAAAGTTGTGAGTGATGTTTCTTACTTAGAACTGCTTAGAGCTCAAATAATTTTATAGCAAGCCTTCCGACGTTACCCAGCTTTACGGGAGCGATTCAATGGTGTCGTCGTGAACTTCTTCAAGAAATCGATGACGCCGACTACCAAATTGGTTTCAGACCTTGTCGCGTAAGCTTCGCCTCTCGGCCCTGATTGGTAACTCACAGGCCTAGTATGCAGGCATGTTACATCAATACCACTCATCCAGATTTCATTTCCGGTCACAAGGTTAACTCATTTTCAAAGTATCAAGTAATACTCTTACTAACCTTAACGTAGGCAACTGCACTTGTCACAGAACGCATTAATGCCAACAAGCCGCAGTCTCAACCCAATGATCCTAAGAACCAACGGCTTACAGTTAACAATAACAAAGACCTTGATGTTGATCCTAAAAAGGAGGAACAAAGTTTTTTTGCCTCATTCTTCTCAGCTGGAGCCAAGAAACCCGAGAAGCAGGCGAAGAAGGGGGCGATGGAAGCTCCTCCACCCGTCATCAGACCACAAACGGCGTTGACTGAGCGAGAAGTCATGGAGACTGAAGTCATCAGTGAGTTATCATTGACTTATAACTCGCCCTTGTTTTAATTTCTCCGATTGCTTATGCTTGCAGAGCTGTTGATACATTCGTATTTCAACATTGTGAAGCGTGAAATGATTGATATGGTCCCAAAGGCAATTTCACTCAACCTCGTCAATCATTCAAAAGATAATCTGCAACGTGAACTTCTTCAAGAGTTGTATAAACCTGATGTCCTTGATGAACTGATGAAGGAGAGCGAGTATGTCGTCAGCCGTAGGAAGGAGGTTATCAGTATGGTACAGGCTCTTAATAAGGCCGAAGAGTATGTCCCTATCTTTCATTTAGGCCTTCTTGTTTACTAATACAATTAATTACACATAGGATTGTGGCTGGTGTGTGAGCATGATCAGACGTGTTTATAGTGGCCAGGTCGTCATTCGTGGTTTGTTGGGCAACCTCTGAACCATGCTCAGCCAATGTTTTCTTCCATACATAGACTGTCTAGTACCTTTTAATTAATACCCACTTGCTGCATACGTGCTTTCTTTGGATTACAATTACTTTTCTCCATTTTGCTAGCAAAGTGTGCATTTTCTCCAAGTATGTTAATCGTTCCTAATGATCACTTGCTGTGGAGGGTTCCTTGATCTGGGATCTATTCCAAGAACTGTAACGATCAATGAACAATGAATGAGATCGACAGCGTGACTCAATCTGGTGGCTATTGAGTTGGAGTGATTTCTTCTATATTGAACTGCTCATTATGACAAGAAAATCTTGTCGCCGACAGGGCAAAATTACAATCCGACTGACAGCGACGGTCGCGGGAAAAAAGAAGCACATGACGTAATCAACATGACTGCGCGCGGGGCAACGTACCCCGATATGATCCGAGCCGAAGTATAATAGCTTGGATACCTTGATTTCAAGTGGGTTGGGAATGGCAGTGTCGATGTGGATGGATGAGAGGGAGGGTAATGAGTAGATTGTACTGCTCCCCCTTTATCTGTAGTCTGTAGTATTGTGGTGCGCGGGATGCTGTGAATGGACATAAAATGCCTGAAAATCTTGTGATGTCGAGAAATTCAAGATGCGAAGAAAGCCAGAGAGATTGAGTGGGAGGGGGCTTGTGCGGGGCCTGTGCTCAGGAAGAGTGTAAGCAAAGCCGCATTACGTAATGCAATTCTGAGTCAACTGTCGGAGTTTAAAAAGTTTTGGGTATATAAGGATGCTGTTTCTGTGGTTGAAAGTCACTCTTCCTCCCAGACCTCAACTTTCCCACGCTTGAAAAAATTTTACAAATGTCTTTCGCGCTGCCCGCTCGCCAAGTTACCTTTTCTCGCTCCAATGCTACACAACAACAACCGTACCAACCTCCTCAGCAATCTCAGTACCAGCCTGCTCCCCATGGTATTGCACTTCCATCGGGTAACCCATATAACGCGCCTCAGCAGTCGAGCTCTGGTATCGCCTTGCCAGGACCTTCTCCCTTGTCCAACTCCTATGTCCCGCCGCAACAGTCGCAAGTTCAGGTTGCCGTTACCAAACCTTCTACCCAAACGGTCTCTGGCGCCACCACCACCGGGCCTTCAGCTTCATCTGTACCTACCCCAGTGCCTTCAACTCCAGTTCCATTGACACTTGAGCAACAACATATCACTGCTGTTGAGGGTATCGTTCCCACCCTTCAAAATATAGTGGCCACCGTCAACTTAGATTGTCGCCTTGATCTTAAGACTATTGCCTTGCACGCTAGGAATGCCGAGTATAATCCCAAGGTTGGTATATGATGCTCTCTCATCTGTTTATGGCATTATCGAACTGCCCGATTTTTGCATGATGTAGCGTTTCGCGGCTGTCATTATGCGTATCCGTGATCCGAAGACCACCGCCCTCATCTTCGCGTCTGGCAAGATGGTCGTTACGGGTGCAAAGTCGGAGGACGATTCACGTCTGGCGTCGCGTAAATACGCGCGTATTGTGCAAAAATTGGGCTTTGATGCCAAATTCTCCGAGTTCAAGATTCAGAACATCGTGGGCTCCTGTGATGTCAAGTTTCCTATCCGTCTTGAAGGGCTTGCATACAGCCATGGTCAGTTTAGTAGCTATGAGCCTGAAGTTTGTTTTCATTGCTTCTCGCATTCGACTTTCCTGAGTCCGCCTTTCAGCTCTTTCCTGGCTTGATCTACCGGATGATTAAGCCCAAAGTCGTGTTGCTCATTTTTGTTTCCGGAAAGATTGTCTTGACCGGTGCCAAGGTGAGATGATTTCTTTCAAAGTCGTGTACTCTGAGTTTGTTGTCACAAACCCTAACTTCATGTTCTCTTGTTTATAATCACATGCTAACGCTACTTGATGTCAATCAGGTCCGAGAGGAAATTTACACAGCATTCAACACAATCTATACTGTGCTGTGCGAGTTCCGTAAACCGTAAATGGACTCGCCGGTTAATTTTGTTGTTCCTGGCCCCGCCCCTTGACTCCTTCCTCGATATGGCTGCTTTGTCATTTTCCTGCTGAGTCTGTCTCATCTTTGGATATCATACGGTCTTGAGGTTATGGATAGAGGTGACAAAATGTGTCGACGCATTCTAGTCATTGCGTGATTGTAGTGCACGTCGCCTTTGGCTCGTCGGTTCAGTTGCCATTACCGTGTTTCGATCTTCCCATGACACATAATCGCGTATACATTCTCGCAACGTATTTTCTTAATCATATCGCATTGTATAAATACAAACACATATATTTAAGACCTCTTTGGCAGGAGTCAGTCTGAGTCAAAAATTTGATATCAGACTGTCACTAGTTCGTTAAACATCAATGTAATATGTGGGCACCTTGTCTTCTCTACCTTGATTGACACCGATAGCTGGCTATCGCTGCATTCTGTCGTTAATCCAACCTCCATTGGACATTGCCTACTGGTTACGAAATGTACAATTTGACGG
>Ga0153993_100291_pt1 | contig 18472 bp, 19 predicted proteins | sample TSNC077MetaG_FD_104706 | JGI IMG/M metagenome (GOLD analysis project Ga0153993, IMG submission 104706) | Attine ant fungus gardens microbial communities from North Carolina, USA - TSNC077 MetaG | ecosystem: Host-associated > Fungi > Mycelium > Unclassified | place: USA: North Carolina, Lumber...
AACCTCAGACTTAACAATATCTTTTGCTGCTTGTCTAACTTCACTTTTTTGAGTCCTTTGATTACCAAATCAGCAAATCACAAATCAGTAAGTGGCCATTTGTGATAACAAGTTCTAAGTATGTCACAACTCACCTCCAGAAGAATCCTTAGAGATTAGGATAAGGCTCCTGGGGTATACTTCTACAATATATATACTTCTACTGCTGGGGTGTCTCTAAGTCTATAGTCCTGTTAGTCAGAGTCAAGAGTCTCTGAGTTGAGCTAAGAGAAATTAAATATTACTATGTAATATTTAATTAAGTGCAGGGTCACTCCAGGCTATGAGTCTGGTGTTTTAGGGGCAGCATTGGTAGGGTTCTCTTACATTATAAGCTGTCTTGGCTATAATAACTTTTATTTCTTTACTTCTTTTATCTTTTATTTTTCTTTTCTTATAATTAAATAATAGGGGAGTCATATGATCATGATTATATAATATGTTACATTTGTCACAATCCATTGCAAGATATGACAAATTGGTCACAATATCAGTCACATCACACACAGTTACATGTCTAGGAACATTCTAGTAGATTCTATTAGATTATTGATTAGTGGTATAGACCATATGTAAAAGGTATAAGTAGTAGCCCAAATCTAAGGGAAACTCTGTCAAATTCTCTTTGTTCATCCCAAATAAAAGACAACTCAGTCCTAGGGTTAGCTCAACCCAATGGTTGTACTACATGTAATGGATCAGTATTATGTGCAAACATTGAGGACCTTCTATTTCTATGGGATCTTACTGCCTTAGGATCTATTTATAGTCAAAAAAAGTGTATTAAAGAGAGCTTCACAGTACATATTGAAGCAAACAATTACTCCCAGCTGTTCCCAAGATATTAGTGATTTAGTATCCAGTACCTTGGTGGTCACTGACTGATCTCCTGATGACTTGGTGAATACTGATTGCTTTGAGACATTTTGGGCATCATTGGAAAGGTCTTCTTAAGAGCTTTCAGTAGCCATTGAGATTGTCAAAATCAGTCAAGTATTCCTGGAGTTAGGTCCAAATAAAGTTTGTGATGTATCTGATAGTTGTCTAGAGCTATAACAGTTAATCTACACACTGGAGAATCACAATGTAACTACACAAGTATATATATGAAGTCCAGAGAGGGAGATACACAAGCATGTTATAGACTACAATATAATTCTACAGAAAAAAGGAAAACTAGAAGTATAGAGAAAAGAGAAACAAAGGAGAATATAAGTAACTAGATGATAATGAAAGAAGAAAATGATAATAGAAGAAAATTCCAATGTCCAAATAACATTGTGTAGCTATATTGTATTTCTCTAGTTTGTAGATTTTTTCTCAACTTGGACTCTTCTCATTGCTTTGGACAATATTTGCCTACTCCAAAATTAGTGACTGGTACAGCAACAGAAGATTAGGGCACAGTACATAAGCTAAAGCCAAGGCTGTTCTACTCCACTCCAAAGGTTGACATTACTACTCTAGACCAAATATCTCAGTAGCATTTTTCTTTGACTCTAAAGTATTCTTTTTTTTACCTCTTTATTTTATTATATTATGTAAAGGTAGTCATCAGTTTACCTTGACTCTATCCTTCCTTTAAGTCAAGGGTGGTGTCATTGACCTACCCTAGGGGTACAACATAACAATCAAATACCAACAAATAACCTAACCTAATCTATGCCAAGATTCACTACCACAGTAGCTGGCTGGGTTGTAAACATGCCCTGATCACTCTTGATACTTTCCTCATCTATCAGGCCAATATTGTGGACCTAGGTGACTCCTGCTGGGTTTGGGAGTAACTGGAGGCCTGCAGAGAACCATTCTCGGGTTGATAGTAATGATGAAAGACCTCGGTCAGGACATCTGGGATACGAGTAGGGAAAGTGCCTCCTGAGTTGATCATGCAAAAATATGTCAGCTGCTAGCCCACCGCTCCATGCTCCAACATCAATGTTCTCTCGCTTCCATGTTTAAAACTGCTATCGCACCATGTGATGGATAGAATCCAGGTTTCCGAGTTCGTTAAACTAATGGCCGGGACAGAGAAGGACACCAGGGTAAACGACATGGAGCGAGCCAGGAAGGATATTAGAAGGTGGAGTAAATTGGATAGGTCAGAGCACCATGATTCGTATTGCCATTTCTCTGCTCTGCGTCTCTGTCGCCCTTGCGTCCCCTCTGTCTGGACTTGCTCCTGTCATAGAGACACATCACCCCCATGGCACCATCAATAATTCGTACATCGTTGCCTTCAAGGATCACGTACCTCTGGACCTCAGGCAAAACCACATCAACTTCCTCGAGCATATTCAATCACAAGATGATGGGCTGTCGGGCATTCGGCACATCTACGACGGTCCCTTCAGTGGCTATGCCGGCAGTTTTACTCCTAGTATCGTCGAAAGCATTCGAGCCTCACCTGAGGTGGCGTACGTCGAAAAGGATCAGATTGTACGCGCAACATTGCTTCAGACCCAGAACTCTGCTCCTTGGGTGAGATGACCCCCAGTCAATAGAGTCGCAGCTCTGACGTGTCCTGTTTTACAGGGCCTAGCTCGTATAAGTCATCGTCCAAAGCTCACTTTTGACACCTTCACCAACTATATCTATGACGACAGGGGTGGCGAAGGCGTTGACGCTTACATTATCGACACTGGCATCAATGTGCAGCATGTTGATTTCCAGGGCCGTGCAAGCTGGGGCGTGTCGATCGCCGACGGCAAATTCGATGATGGGGTTGGTCATGGCACGCATTGTGCAGGTACTATTGGTTCACGCACGTATGGCGTCGCCAAGAAGGCGAATCTTATTGCTGTCAAGGTCCTCGGCTCTGACGGTAGTGGTTCCACGTCAGATGTAATCGCTGGGGTCCAATGGACCGTTAAACAAGCCACAGCAAAGGCAGTCGCAGCTGCTAAGGAAATTGCACTCACAGGCACGACCAAGTATAAAGGTGCCGTCGCCAACATGAGTCTTGGCGGTGGCAAATCCCCTAGTCTAGATTCGGCTGTCAATCGTGCAGCTGACGCTGGCTTGCACTTTGCCGTGGCTGCCGGGAACGATAACCGCGATGCATGCAATTACTCCCCTGCTGCAGCCGAGAAACCCATCACTGTTGGTGCATGCACTCTTGCAGATGAGCGGGCGTCCTTCTCAAATTATGGGAAATGTGTCGATGTGTTCGGCCCTGGTTTAAACATTCTTTCCACTTGGATTGGAAGTGACACGGCAACTAATACTATTTCCGGAACTTCCATGGCAACTCCCCATACTGTTGGCCTCTTGGCATACCTCCTCTCCATTTACCCCTCCGCAAATTTCAATCCTACATTTGACAAGTCTGACGAGCTCATCTCGTTAGCCTCTGAAATTACGCAGACTCCACTGGATGGTATCTACGCTGTCATTCACGCTGCCCTTCCCCCATGGATCAGCGTGTTTTTGCCTGCGCCTGAGTTTGCTCAATTTGCCGCGCCTATGACGCCAGCACGATTGAAAAAGTCCCTAATAGCACTTTCTTCAACCGGCAAGTTAGCCAGCTTGCCTGCAAACACTCCCAACTTGGTGATATTCAATAATGCTACTCTCGTCACAGTGTTTTGAGGGAGTCTCCTTTGATTAGTATGATTGCCAGATGTATTGCGTTGTACTAGGTAGTTGTTTTTACTTATCTTCTCTGTTATCATTGCTGTTATTTGTGTCTCCTGTAGCTTTGGCTACTACGCACATACATAACTCCTTTAGTCTTGTTGATTGTGAATGAATCATTGAAATCAAAGCATTGGCACCAGTTATGTCTAAATGGATAATCGAAGCCACTGACAGTCCAAATTATAGCTTACCCCGAGAATGGTCACAAAAGTTTACAAAAGTTCTGACAGATCTGATGAAGATTTGAGTCATGTTTTTTTACGGGTTTGCAAGCTATTCTTGGTTGATCAATATCTTCCTTCAGCCTACCCGAAACGTTGTTCACAACAACCCTGGGTCAGTTTTTGTGGGATTAGAGCGGCGTCGTGAGCCTTGGACCGAGACTGGGTTTGATGAGTGACATAGCTGCTAGCTCATCTCAGATCTCAGAAACAGATTGATTCATCCCGTTTCAGAATGAAGAAGCACTTGATTTGAATAAGACAACACATTTGAAAAGAATATATTCTGGCATTCAGGTTGGTCCTATTTTAAATTGAAATCTTCGGTTTCGTCGCGTGCTGTGGCCTATATCAATTTTTTGCAAAATTCTGGCAGAGTTTATCACGAGAATCCTATCAAGCCTAGTCAGGTCTTGTGTAGCTATGAATTGAGAAATGTCAAACCAGTATCTGTGGTTATGGGTTTTTCGGTTTGATAGCACTTTGTGCAGCTTGCGCAAGTGATTGTTCGTTTATTTCCTCCTGCAATGTGAAGAGATTTGATTAATTTTCTGGCCATCTAGTTAAAAATAACATACCTGTTTCGCCATCCGAGCTGCCTCCTCATGATGTGCAAGATACTTCAAGAATGAATATCAACCCGAGAGACTGTGAGTAGAATTGCAACGGTCACACCTCCGCTAGCATTACCAAGATTGTTAGACCAAGATAAAATGTGAGACGCCGAATACTAACCTCTTCGGCGCTCCATGCGCACTCTATGAGATGCATAACCTACGTAGAGCCCATATGCAGAAAGAGATACCAGTGAAAGAACTATCCCTCTGTGAACTAGGTCAATCACGGGCAACCGTCGCATTGTGGTCGGAGCTCCAGGTTGTTCTGTGCCCGCCGACATGTATGTACATATTAGAAAACACGGTGATTGACAAGCTGCAGTCAACTATCAGCAGTATATTATACCGATATTCCAAATCCCTTGACGCCCACTTGGTTGACTGTTAATTGGCACCCTCTTTCTGCAAATCCATTAGCAAGTCGAACCAATTAGAGCCAGTGTGTGTCAGAAAATTTCCTGGATGAAGTTGGAACTTCTACTGGATTGGTGTGCAGAAAATGACGTATATATAGACCCTCGGATTTCCGTCTGTTATGATATCAGTAGGGGTGTTCATGTTGTCTCCAAGAGCGAAACTATACCCCAAAACACCACTTGTAAGTTCATCGAAACTGGATTGAGAGCTTCGCTTTGTAGATCGAACTCAGCCCGAGTTTTATAGTGGTCCGCGTTCCTAATCATGCCGTCCTCTCTATGAGGTCTTGTTCGCTTTCAGAATACATACCATTCGCTTTGGACGGCTGGGATGCTCAGTTGGGTTTGACGTTTGCTTTGTACTCTGAGATGTAAGCTGAAGCATCCACCGCACACTTCAATGTCAATCTTCCATTTCAGCTTGAAAGGGCGATCGTCTCGTTGGTCTGGGTACTTACGTTCTCTCCGGTCAGTAGATCTACCCATATTTTGGGCTTGTAGTTCTCCTCAGAAGAGGCAAAGTGGTGTTATGCATATGATGGGAAATGAGCTCGATGACTCCTTATTATGGTTGCGCGGTACAGAGGTCTCAAGGATTTGGAACAAGAAGAATGACAAGGGCCAAAGATTGCTAGTAAGTGTCCTGTCCTAAGCGAGTAGATGATATCATTGATATATCATTCTAGGATGCTATCGAAATTTACTATCGTGAATGTGTGTTGACAATCTTGCAACGACCTGATGTTCATTGCCTGTTGGAGGAGGAGCCCACATTGGCTGGTTTTCACCGTGCATTTTCCCTTGTTTTGTCCAGGGCGTTTCTTCTTGATACCTTTAATGGATTGGCAATGACACCTGTCGCGGATGTGTGAGCGATAAGTTCTCTTTAGTATCTGATCTATGACCAACTTATCGGATCTAATCAGGTTTAATCATGTAATAGAAAATCATGTTCACATTCAGGTAAGGATCTGTATTCTCTACTGATAAAGTTGCTCAAAATTGCCCAGAGTGATTTCTATGTTTGCCCTGAATGTGGTTCTCTTCGTGAATGCCCACATGATGACGAGTACAATAGTCACTTCCTGAACTCGTCTACCGATGTCAACCATGATCTTTGCTATGAGATGGTGTCCAACGCTGAAATTCTTCCTGGTGAAGAGGTTTTCAATACATATGGTGAAAGGCTTTCCAACGCAGAGTTATTGATGCAATACGGCTTCATCCTCGACCCCAACGACAACGATGTGGTGCACTTGAGCGAAATTGAAATTATCCGTTTGTTTGCCTCTTTCTGCAGTGAACCTGTTGCTCCTCCCCCTCTTAGTGATCAGAGAATCGCTTCGCTCAGAGAGTCATTCACAACCTCAAACATCGTCTCCAACCAAAGCCCGCCTAGAGCAGAAGGCTCTCTTTACATTGATAGCGATGGGAAAATATCAGTCCAATTGTGGATGTTTATCATCCAGATTATATGGAAAAACACGTCTTTTGTGGGATCCCTATCCGAGAGTGAGTTGATTGACCTGGCTACAACTCAATCCCACATGGAAAATGAACTACATGGATCCCAATCAGTTCGTTTGGACAAGGACTCCGGTGGATCGAATGCACAGACATCATCGCGGTTTCAGGTTATTGTGAAATTGGCTCAGACGCTCATTCAGCTATGTGAAGACAAGAAAGAGACTATTGGACATCCACGGTTCAAAGATCAGGATTTTGGGGAGATTTTGGATGTCAGTCGTCTGTACTTTACCGTGACGGTGATTTTGTCTCACTAGGTTTTCTTGATATTTTCAGATAATTCCGGAAGATGAGGGCCGACTGAGACTAGCGGTGTTTACAGCGATGAGTGAACGTTCTCTCTTGGATAGCTGCAGGTTTGGATGGATCGATTTCATCGAGGTATTTACCCTGGCTGATGGTGAAGGCATGATGGTTGGGTAGTTCTGTACGATGGGGATGCAAGTGATTATATGAGGCTCAGTTTTATTGTCCAAAAGTATGGAACGAGTTGTATTGGCAGGCCTCCTGTGAATGAGCTGCTGAGCAGATGCTAGGAAGGTATTAATTCTGCCAACGGTTCCATAATGTCGATATTTCTTGGACAAAGTCAAATCTAGAAATTTGATTGATCTTACTCTTAAGGTTTGACTGATATTGTTCTGTATCCTGCACTCTAGCTGGAATCCTTGTTCGGTTTATAGCACCTTGTTCTTGCTGTGCCGAGCAGGTGTTTGAATCGCTCTATTTGTCATATCGGATCAAGGTAGTAGTCGGACAATTCCCGCATCTCAGCACTGCCCTTTCTGCTTTACTTTTCTGTATCAAACTCTCTGGAATGTACCGTCGCCCGTCTGCTGTGGGTCATGTCAATCGAAAAGGAAGCAATGAACCAGATACTGCTCCTGCTTTACCACCATCCCCAGTACACTCAATAAGGTCCTCCATGACTCTCTACGATCATGGAGACTGTATCTCTACCGAAAGGATATCTACGACAAGAGTCAGAGAACAGCCGGTAGAGTTCGAATCCGAGACCCCCATAGTAGTTGAACTACCTAAGCCTCGACGACCCAAAGGTCACTACAGACTCAATGATTTTATAATGCAACGGACGCTTGGAACTGGAAGTTTCGGTCGTGTTCATCTTGGTATGTTATTATTCAGTGTCGGAAGTAATACTCATGCGACCTTGTGCAGTGCGAAGTAAACATAACCTTCGTTTCTACGCGATTAAGGTGCTCAATAAAGAGCGCGTGGTCAGAATGAAACAAATAGAACACACGAACAACGAGATGGTTGTCTTGGAACAGATACAACATGTGTTTATCATAAACCTATGGGGGACGTTTCAAGATTCAACTAATCTCTACATGGTGATGGACTTCGTGCCTGGTGGGGAACTGTTCACATTACTACGAAGGTCTAATGTGGGTATATCATCTTCACAGCCACGTACTCGTGCTTGAAGATGAATTCCTGTTGATTCTTGGTGGCAGAGGTTTCCTGATCCCGTCGCTAAATTCTACGCTGCTGAAGTGGCACTTGCATTAAAGCATCTACATTCCCACTGGATCATATATCGCGACCTCAAACCTGAGAATATCTTGCTTAACGCGGATGGGCATATCAAGATAGCTGACTTTGGATTTGCCAAAGTCTGTGCTACAACTACCTGGACTCTGTGTGGTACTCCAGACTACCTCGCACCAGAGGTAAGGGCAGCACGTTCCATTGGAATACTCGTTGACATCATGACACGTGGCTAGATCGTAAACCAGCAACGGTACAATAAGAGTGTAGACTGGTATGCCCTGGGCGTTCTGATCTATGAGATGTTGTCCGGATTGCCACCATATCATCAGCTGGAACCTAACCACATGCTTCTCTACGAGAAGATTACGCGAGGTCCAGCCTACATAAAATGGCCATCAGCATTCCACCACAATGCCACAGACATTATCCTCAGACTTATGGAGCCTGATCCCTCAAAACGATACGGCAATATGCAGTATGGTGCTGGGGACGTTTTTGCACATCCCTGGTTCCATGAGGTCGATTGGTCAAAGCTAGAGAAGAGAGAAATTACTGCTCCTTATCTCCCTCGCATCACAAACGATGGAGATGCCAGTGCGTGAGTAGTCTTGATTTACATTTAGTTGGATTGCTTATTGACCTGCAGTGGCAGGTTTGAGGCATATCCTGAGGACAATGCAGCTGATTTATATGGTCTTCCTGGACCTGATCCTTATGGTGGAGCATTTCCAGGCTTTGAGTATGCCAATACTGTTACATTATGACGTGTACAACAATGTCGTGCGATACCCAGACATGAATTTCATTCCCATGAAAGGATACCATGAACACCCTATTCTTCCATTTGTTCGAGAGTTATTTGTACTTGTCAGCGAACACGAGCGCTATGTTCAAGCGCAGTTTGTGGGTGTGACTCGCATAGCATTTGACCAAACAAACTGTATCAGACTCTAAAATAATGCCTAACCATACAACGATCTCACATTCCTCCTTGATTCCTCCTGCATCGGCATATACGTGAAAGACACTCCAGAGCGCCTCAAAAATCGTTTCAGACCGTCCAATATCTGTCCAGAATCATCAGTTGTGTCCCTCCGGCATATCGTCACTCTCGAGACACGTGCAAGTGGTTTCAGCGTCGAATACATACATGAATGGAAGAACTTCTGCTGGCTCTAAAGCAGCCTCAGGAGTCGCTCCATCTTCCAAGTCGTTACGGGGTCATGAGAAAGAGAAAGACAAAGCGACTCCAGACAAGTCTGGTGTACCCGATCCCCTGGCAGCACGCGCTAAAAATGTAACAGAAGACACACTAGCAACGTCTTTAGAGGAAAGGAAGGATGTGTTATTGGGGGAAAAACAGCTACAGCTTCAGAGGGTTTTTGACAGGCATGATGACATGGTGCGAGACATATCAGTTCCATTGGATGCGTAGTTTATATGTCTACAGGTCCGGGAACTGTATCATATGCATAAATTTCAGCTCGTGCTCGCCTACGATCCAAAAGTGCGTTATATCATGGTTGTTTGTTGCCATACATCTATCAATACGCTCCTTAGTCTGTAAAATCGGAGAACTCGATTGATTTCAATATGGTATGCGCTCTATATCTTTCAAACTTTCAGCCGCTGACTTGGCATAGTGGAAAGCTGAAAATCAGTACGATCTACTGGGCAAGGTCAGTTTTGAAGCTGGGCGACGCACTCGTGGAACACAAATACCTGTTGCACCCTCTTTTCCCTCTCGACCCCTCCCTATAATTTCCCAGAAATCAAAGACACGTTCTTCAAAAGATAAATTGAAAGACAAACTCAATGCAGAGGCGATCTACGAGATCATATCTGCGACAGTTGAAAAGGCTCACGACCGGGGAAGACGAACTGTGCATGAAAGGACTGTGGATGCTAACACTAGCAAACCCAATGATTCTGTGTCTCCATTTGCCACTGCTGTTTTACCCAAGAGAGCAAAATCTGGGGGCAAGGCCTACGGGGCACGTGCTGTCCTGTCGGCCATTGACATTGACCAGTCTAGTCAGGTAACTCCACTTATGGCTCCTGCTCCCCCAACACGACGAACTAGAGCAATGAATGATCTACCCTCCGCACCGATTGTCATGACACAGCAGGCTGCTATACAACGGGACAAGCTACCATCAGATGTTGCACAAGAAAGCATCTCCGTTGCTCTCGGAAAAAGAGGCTCCAGGCATAGAATGAAATTAGGGGAGGAACCGCCTCCAAAGAAAGCTAAAATAATATCAGGGGTACCACTGGTCGAGGTAAATATGCCTTTCCTGTCGTCATGCTGCCACCCTATCTAATAAATATAGGGACATCCAGATCTCGAATTCTCGGCACGCCCTCCAAAGGCTGTTCTACAACAGAAGGAGGTTAAACATCCGCCTTTAGTTCCGTTTTCAAATATAAAACGCGTCAAGCTTGTGGTTCGGAAGCCGCCTCCATCACTATCACATCATCGGCAACGCCCTCCTCCGCCGAACTACGGTTCCTCCCTTGCTAACTTCCTAGATTCCTACAAAACAATAGGAGATGAGGAGACTCATGACGATAAAATCGCCAGAAGAGTTTTGGTTGAAGCACGAATACGAAATCAAGAAGCAGATTTCCGTCATCAAGGGCGATTTATCCCTGGCACAGACCTGCTTTTTGGTTCAGACCCCAATACTGTGCTGTATGACCCACCGAAGCGAACGACGAGAGATGTTTGGGACGATATCATCGATATCGTCGCTTTCATCCGGGCAAAGAGCTCTAAGAAATCTGTTGGCCAGCAAATTGCTAGTCAGATTGCAAGCAAGGTGCAGGTATATTGGGATGCACAAGAAATAAAGAAGGATCGGGTAAAGGCGCAAGAAGAGAAGAAATTGAGAGTTTTAGCAAAGGCGACGATGAAGATGGTTATTTCAGAATGGAAGAAAGCCGTTCATGTGGGTTTACCATTAACAATATGAATATATTTCAGCTAACCGATCTTCCTAGCACGTCCGAGAGCAGGAACGGCTCAAAGTTGAAGCTGAAGAGCGCAGGCGCGGTCACCAGCATCTTGATGCGATTCTTGATCAATCTGGACAATTATTAGAGACTCAGCAAGGGGACTTGACGAGAAGAGCGAGAAATCGGTCTGAGAGCATGGACATGGATAGATGGGGCGATCAAGAAGAAGACGACGATGGATCTGATGGGTCTGATGGCCGTGAAGATGCTGATGTTGCGACGGAGGATGGAGAAATGGAGAGTTCTGCTGCTCTCATAGAAGAACTTGTAGAAGACTCCTCTGACTCCGATGGAGAGGAAGAGGAAGGAGAGGAAGAAGGAGAAGAGGAAGAGGAGGGGGAGGAGGGGGAGGGGGAAGGAGATATGGGCGAAGGGACTGCGCTCCTGCTCGGACCTGCAGCCAGACCAACTGCCAGTACCTCCAAAACACTTGGGAAAGATGTACTTGATGAGGTGCACGATGTAGATCTGACTCCTCTTGAATCTTCACTTCAACTTCCCATTTCCCCGACAATGGAAGCGAATTGCACAGGTTCTAGGGCTTTGGTGCTGCCTCCTATTCAATCTCCGGAAGTCTTGTCATATGAGCGGGGGTTGTCTGGGGAAAGTGATGACGCTTTGATCCTGAAGACATCGCCCGAAGGGGATATGGACGGTATTGTAGAGGAAGGACAGGACCACTGGAGGAAATCTATCTCTCTATCGAGGGCAGAAATGGTGGACAGCGAGAACGAAGTTCTGGAAGTTGGTTGCTGGAAGGGGGACATCGAAGAAGAAGAGGAAGAAGAGGAGCTACAGGAAAGAAGTGTAATGTCAAGGAGGCAAGAGGAAGAGGAGGAGGAAGGAGAAAAAAAGGAGGAGGAGGAAGGAGAAAAAAAGCAGGAGGAAGAGGAAGAGGAGAAGATGGTAGAGGAATTCGTGAGGCCAGTTGAACCGGCAGCAACTAACGGGAATGAACTGAGGATAGAGGAAGTGGCCCAGGCCCAGGATGAAGCAGCGGAGTTCCCGTCAGATTTTCGCCTACCTAACTACTTACAACCGTTCGCTGTTACAAGTGTGGATTGGAATTCAGAAGAAAAGGTTCAACCTCCCCTGTTATTACGGGGGGTGCTGCGACCATATCAGCACTCTGGATTAGAATGGCTGGCAAGTCTGCATACTAATAATTTGAATGGAATATTGGCAGATGAAATGGGTCTTGGGTATGTTATCTTTTTTCTCACTGTCTCCTAAACTCATTTTTTCAGTAAAACTATCCAAACTATTGCCTTGTTGGCCTATCTTGCTTGCGATCGTGGGATTTGGGGACCCCATCTTATTGTACGTCGTATCATCTCTTGAAACCAGATATCCTGTTTGAACGCCCCCCCTAGATTGTACCAACTAGTGTGTTGCTAAATTGGGAGATGGAATTTAAGAAATTTCTCCCCGGGTTCAAAGTGCTCAGCTATCACGGTACCACGAAACGAAGAAAGGAGCTACGACAAGGTTGGAATGACAAGTATCACTTTAACGTCTGCATCACCTCCTATACATTTGCAAGTAGAGATGCACATATATTCAAGCGAAAACCATGGTATTACATGATTCTCGATGAAGCACACATGATCAAGAATTTCAAATCTCAGCGATGGAATATTCTGCTAATGTTTCGTTCCTTCCGCCGCCTTTTGTTGACCGGCACTCCTCTTCAAAATAATCTCACGGAACTTTGGGCGCTGCTGCAGTTCTTAATGTCGGGCTCTAATTTTGCCAACCTCAAGGAGTTTGGAGACTGGTTTTCAAGTGAGCTCAACTCTTCGCTCCTGGCTAATCTTTAATACGTCTAATAGATCCTCTGGAAAAGGCCATTGAGACTGGAAACACTCTCGACGATGAGACTTTGCAACGGGTCACTAAGCTGCACACTGTCCTTCGACCATATCTCTTACGCCGACTTAAACGCGACGTCGAGAAGGAGTTACCTAGCAAATACGAACATCTTGTCTTGTGCCCTCTTTCCAAACGTCAACGATTCTTGTACGACGAATTCATGTCCCGTGCTCAAACCAGAGATGACCTTCAATCCGGAGTTTATCACAAGATCGCCAATATCCTCATGCAGCTACGTAAAGTTTGTAATCACCCAGATCTCTTCGAGGTCCGGCCCGTTGTCACCTCTTTCGCCATGCAACAGTCCGCTGTCGCAGGTTTCGAGATCAAGGAACTTTTGATAAGGAAAAGATGGTTGGAGGCGGAGGACAAGAGGGTGAATCTTGACTTGTTGGGATATCAATTTATCAATCAGCAAGACGAACCGCTACTCACTGCTGTGGAAACACGGCAACTTTCTGCTTCTCTGGAAATGCCCTACATTCATGATTTACCAGGAGAACCCCCTCCGAAGGACACTCGTACCATTGTCGGATACCGACGTTACAGGGCCTATATGCAGCAAATTGAAAGGATGTCGTATTGGAAACATGTTGCCTATCTCAACGCAATCAAGTGCTCCCGACAACCGATTTACCCTTCTGAGATGCTATCGGTTGTCAGACGACTCTATAAGCCCCTCGTTCCGCTCTCAGCCGTCGACTTGCACATTGATCATGTGCGGCCAGTCCACAAGGCTGTCCTTTCATATGCAGAGCGAACGGATAGCATGGCAGAGGATATTAACAAGTTTGTGTGTGTTACGCCTTCTGTCGTAGCTTTGGACCTTCCTCAGCTGGCATTGGGAACTTACCAGAGTCAGCTCGCTTCTTTGCCTCTGGAGTTTGATCAAATCCTCCATCCAGTGAGCGTGAAGCTCCAGATTGCCTTTCCTGATCCCTCGTTGCTCCAATACGATTGTGGGAAGCTCCAACAACTGAAGAAGTTATTACAAGAGAAAAAAGCTGGAAGTCATCGTGTCCTAATCTTCACTCAAATGACGCGTATCCTAGATATCTTGGAAATATTCTTGAACCTGAGTGGTTACTTATATCTGCGGTTGGATGGGGCAACCAAGATCGAAGACCGGCAGTATATCACTGAAAGATTCAATGCGGATTCTAGAATATTCTGTTTCATTGCTTCCTCACGATCTGGGGGTGTTGGGATCAAGTGAGTGTTTTTCTTCACTTTTATTAATCAGTGATTGATGATCCTAGCCTCACTGGTGCGGACACTGTCATCTTCTATGACAGTGACTTCAATCCTCAAATGGACAAGCAATGTGAAGATCGTGCCCATCGTATTGGTCAAATCCGTGACGTGCATATCTACCGCCTTGTTTCACAGCACACTGTCGAGGAGGCTATGCTGCGTAAAGCAAACCAGAAACGCTCATTGGATGATATCGTTATCCAAAAGGGAGAGTTTGATTGGAGGACGATTTTCGGCGACAGAGGAGGTGGAGTTAACGGCGCTGTCACTGCGTTGACGAAGGCGTTAGGAGAATTTGAAGATATAGAGGATGCTAGGGCAGCTGCGGTTGCTGCCCGAGAGGAATCTGCAATGGAGGGTGCAGACAATGATGATTTTGAGGGTGGTGAGAATGCCATCGAATCCAGGAGCCGTTCACGCACTGCTGGTCATGAAGGAGATCTGATGCCCGATGCACAGACAAGAGTCGAGACTGAAGAACCAGAACTCGAAGATGAACCAGAACTCGAAGATGAACAAGATGATGAAGGTGGAACCATTGTTGACCATATGCTTGTAGTCGTCCAACGGGAGTATAACAGTTACTTCAAGGACTGGAGGATATAGATTGTTTTGTTACTTTTTCAACTAATTCTTGGTGAAATTATCCTTCCTCTTTTCATTGAATATGTATACTATATAATTGATATTAAAATGGTGTAATCTGTGTTGACAGAGATTACTGTGACAAGTATGTTATGTGTGGTGTGAACCCAGTGTGGATAACTGAAGTGGCTGTCCCAGGACTTAAAGTTTTTTCTCTTGGTTCTAGAGGAAAGAAGTTTACTGGATAATTAAAGTAAATTCTTTTGTAAGGGTAACTGGACAAAACCTTCAGGAAAAACTTGGACATTGAACATGATATAACCTAAATTGTGTTGGGATATCAAATATCACACTAAATTAGTATATATATTCATTATTTGCTTAGTAATACTTCACTTTGTTCGGCTTCCACTAGGCGCACAGGTCTGTGCCGCTTAGTCATTCATTAGTAATGGGATAAGTCTGGCAAATTCAACGCGAAATTCCACAGGTTTAATTCACAAACAAATTTGACTCAAATAACACAACTATGGCCAGCTGACTGCCTCCATCCTGAGGGTTATTTCAAGCCACAAGAGACATTATATGTGTCAATTAATGCATGGGCTAAATCAAGAGGCTATGCATTTACAACTCAATATGAGAGAAAAATGGTTTCTTAACCGTTTACTATGCATGCGATCAAAGCTGCCAGCCTCCCAATATACTAGACAAGCCCCTAGGAATAGCAGATGTTATTCAATTGGCCATAAGATGACTTGGAGGGCACATTATTCAGACATATTATAGTTGGTATTTCATTGGTGAATTAAACTGGAATTTTGCGTTGAATTTGCCAGACTTATCCCATTACTAATGGATGACTAAGCGGCACAGACCTGTGCGCCTAGTGGGAGCCCTTTGTTCTCAACCAAGTACAATCCCAGCTATTTCTCTCAATAAATGCTTCTACTCAGAAATCATCCTTGCAGTATTGGTCTGGGTTTGGGAGTGCTCAGAGGATTAGTTCCTTCTTTTGGAGTTGTTTCTTGAAGACTTGACAATGGCCTTAGAAAGAAGGAAATTAGTGAAAAAAAACACCTGGATAATCTACACCATGATCACTAGCTCCTATCCTACTGATCACCAACCCAGTACCCTGTCTTCCCTCATAATCCACAATCTCTGATTTATTGTCAATTGTAGTGGGCAAGAAGACTTCATCTTAGGACTTCAATGACAACTTAATATGTGATAATATTACCACATCACTCCATAAATGTGTATTGGGTGACACCAGTTTTCCATGAGTGAGTTGGTTATTGGATGTGATAAAGGTATGATAATGACAATCGGTGCAGACAACCTGGTGGGGGAGGCAATAGTGTGACTGTGACAGGTCTAGATGGCTTGACATGTGAGGTGACATGACAGGTCACTTGACTCCCAATTCAAGCGACTTGACATCAGACATTTATTTACTGCTGATGGCTTTCTCACATTCATTTGCTACTGAAATCACACATTTAATATATACCCTTTTATCAGTGGTATCTAATAGCAAGATCAGGGACTTTGCCTCGTCTCATCACCAATCGACCGGACTAGCTTCGTACCTAGCTATGTGTCACATAATCTGCCAGCATGCCTTCTAGCACCCCACCTGCTGTTGTTCCATTACCAGCAACAACTAATCAGTTTCGGTCATTGTGACTTCGAAACCAGAGCTTACATCCTGAACAGCTGCAGCTGTTTCATGTATAAATCTGAAGGCAGGATGATGAATTCTGTCTCTTTTCTGTCCGGCGGTCCTTCAGCATTTGTTTGGACTACATAGCTTAGTAGGCATTGTCTCGTTTACTAACATTCTCCTTCTCCCTTCTCCTTCTTGAAATGATCTGGATTAGTTTCCAGTAATCTAATTTTCACTTGTGTACACACACATAGATAGGGCTTTGTAGTATACTCTATATGCTACCGTGGACTGCGATCGAGCACCGCATAATAAATATTTGATAAGAAAAATCTAATAGCAAGATTCAAAGTGTCACGGTGTCTTAGGACATTCTTGAAATATCTTTGATGAGTCCAGAAACCAGAATGCTCAAGCATATAGGCAAGTCTCAACCCCGAACACTAGCTTTTCCATGCTTATATATACAGTTCTCTGGACATGACGGTAGTAGGCATGTCAGTCCCTAGGTGTAGTGGGGAAGTAAAACCCACGCTGGGGGAAGCTATGTCAGCAGAAGGGTTTCTCATATATTCAACTAGGAATTTCCGCCAGCTGCTTCTGATGGGGACGAAGTGACCTTCAAAACGAATAAGAGATGCGTCAAAATGACAAGTATGAAGCCTACCGCCCGAATGCTCTTCCACGCGGCTGTTACTTGCTACAGCAATGAGTTCTCTGGTTTCCTTTTCAATTACCACAACATCGTTCTTCCCAATGACATGAAGCGTAGGTGTTGAGTAAGACGTACTGAACAAAGAATTACAGATAGGGTCTGTGTGCTTGAACCCGGAGATTGCAATACAGAATTTCCTTCAGAAACCGTCAATCAACTATCAAACAAAGTAATCAAAGCAACGTGACTCACATTGGCGGATGAGGAGGTCTTCCATTGATCAAAAATGGAGGGTATGTTTCCGGCTTCTCGAGAAGAGCAGTTACAATCGCAGCAAACGCTGCACCTTGACTGAGAGCCATGTGTGAGATCTCATCCCAAGAAACCACACATGGACTGACCTGAAGCCCAGGATTCCCTAATTGCATCTAGTCAAATATCTAGCAACATCCTCAAAAGCAAGACTGACTTTGAACTTCCTCGTTTTCAGAATATCCCTGACCACCGTCAAACTTTCTGCGACACCAACGCCCTTTAGCCGTTCATAATCTGGCAGCCACCATCCGCGAAGTACCAGCAAAGGATCCTGTATTTTGGACGTTTCAAAGTCGGCCTCTGACTCATTCAAGTCAAGATTCGACGGGCAATTCCGGTCATCAACGGGGTGAAGGACGTGAGGAGCATCTATGAAGACTAAGAAAAGAGTGCATGTTGATACTGAGACTTGAGAAGGCGCGCAGGCTGACCACACCTAGGTCGAGATCTGTAACTTCCTTCCTCAAATCGTCCAGCTGAGAAGCATTGAGCCGATATCATATTCTACATAGATCCCACTCACATGTTGACTGAATATGCATCCATTTTGCGAGTAGCTAAAAGCATTAAATTACATCTCCTGAGGACAAGAATATCAACAACATACCCGTGTAGTACTAGTACCGAGATTTTTTCAGCCATATATATGATAAACTAGATATGGATACAAGTAGGGGGCTTCCAAGGTAAGAGGCCACAGTAGATGCTTTAAATCATGCCCGATAATTCAGGCAAAGTAGATAGCGAACACCGGACATGGATTATCTCAGATGCTTCGAGATCTCGGCTCCCTACTCATTCCTCCTGTGGACATGTTCCGGACATTGGGTCCTGTCACATCTTAGTACTAGATTACTTTTTTTTTTTTTTAAATCAACAACTTATTACACGGTGCTCGAACGCAGTCCGTGGTAGACATGTCTACTTAAATAAGCTACTTAAATATATAAAGAACAGAGTGAGGATTATGGGTGGGGAAGGTTTAGGAGATGTGCTTAGTTAGCGATGTCTACAAGTCACTCTATGCTATCTAGAAAACAGAATGCACAAGGGTTGGTTTGAAGGAAATCAACTATCCTACTTAAGACATAGCCAACATAGTTGTATCCTCTGTAGAGTGGGCATTC
>Ga0153993_100296_pt1 | contig 18351 bp, 24 predicted proteins | sample TSNC077MetaG_FD_104706 | JGI IMG/M metagenome (GOLD analysis project Ga0153993, IMG submission 104706) | Attine ant fungus gardens microbial communities from North Carolina, USA - TSNC077 MetaG | ecosystem: Host-associated > Fungi > Mycelium > Unclassified | place: USA: North Carolina, Lumber...
AGAGACTGGAGGGCGTAGAGTGCGGCACGCGCAGTTCCTCCACCACCAATCACCAACGCATTCTTCACGCTTCCTGTAGCAAGCTGAGCAACGATACTCGCACGAACACCCAACCAATCCGTATTATCACCAACAAGCATCCGCTTGCCTTCTGAAGACGACCTCGGAATGATGGTATTCACTGCTCCAATTACCTTCGCAGCAGGGGTAAGTTCGTCGAGAAAAGGAATAACATCAAGCTTATACGGGATCGTCACGGATGCACCTCCAAAGTCGTCTGCTGTGATTGCCTCCTTGTTCTTTTTGTTGAAACTCTGTGTCTCCATGAGGTGATATCTATGAGGAAGGCCTAGCACCTGAAAACCTGAATTGTGCAAAGTAGGGGACATGGAGTGGGCGATAGGGTTACCGAAGAGGTAGAACTGCTTGGAAGGCAGCTCACCGACAAGGTGAAGAGCTTCCTGGATCTGTTTAAAAGAAAGTTGACCGGGTGCAGCCTTGAATGGGAGGAGTGGGTGCGTGACGGGAGTAAAGGTCTCGTTCAAGATGCGCGAAAGCTGACCCTGAGTACCCATATTGACTGCAATTATAGGTTTTGCGCCCGGTTTGACGCCAACGTTAGTTACAAACTCATGTAGTTTGAAATTGTCCTGGACAGTGTTGGCCGTACCAATAATCTTAATAAGATCACCGATACTTTGAGCAATATCGTGCTTTTCCTTGACAGTGCTTGAGTTCCATTTGAGATTGCCGCTAAAGTCGTGGTACGATACAATAACCTTTGAAAAACCCTTCTTCGCGACGAGCTCTTGGACCTTTTGCTCGGGCAAGGTAATCTCAACGTCGAGATACTCCACACCAGCCCTCAAACCCAGCTCAAGGAGCTCCAGGGCCTCATTTACAGCCCTATCTGGGTGTTTTCCACCTTGCGATACAGTTCGGACAGTATACACAATAGGAAGAGAAGTGGCGCGTCGAAGGGTAGCGAGCTGAGCAGCAACGTATCTGGCGGAGGGAATGGCGTTGTCTACGACATCCTGAGCCGATCTCAGAAGGTCAACCCGCAGTTCAAGAGCATCAACACCTTCAGATATCTGGTCAATGATCGGTAGTGCTTGTGTGACGTCGGGATATGTCAGCGAGAGGAAGTAGGAACGCTTCCCGCTGCTGACATTTGAAGAGAGGTTGGGTCGCTGACCGGTAATATGCTTAAAGAAACGGGCGACCTCTTCGTAAATGCCAGCAGAAGGAGTTGTCACGACGGAGGTGTCGCCAACGGGATTGAAGAATTCATAGTTAGATATTTCAGAGAACCAAGGTTGACGTCTGTGGTAAACATCAGCCACAGGCTCTCCATAAGCAGGCCTGGCATTCTCAACACCCAAGTATGCGATAATTTCATCCAATGGCCGAGAGATATGTATGACAGCTCCCTTTGTAGCAGCATATTGCTTGAGAATGTCTCGAGATGCAGGGATTTCAACAATTCCGCCACCCAAGGATATAATGTGGCCTGTGGGTTTCTGGTTTAACAACTCCTCTAGAACCTGAGCTTCGGCTTCGCGGAAGGCAGGCCAGCCATGTTCAGCAACAAATTCCCGAAGAGGCTGCTTCATTTTATCGGCCAAATAATCATCTGCATCGAGTTGTGGCCAGCCAAGGACTTCGGCAGCTATGTCACCGATGAAAGACTTGCCAACACCACGCATGCCAATGAGGACGACGGATGCGGAAGTATCGAAAGACCTGATTCCACTGACAGAAGCTTTGGCCTGAAGGCCAGCTAAATCAACGCCCTCTACCTTGATGCCAATCTACGCAGATCAGGTCAGCAAGTAAATCAACTACAAGGTCAATTGAGGACAAACCTTGTTTTCAAGATCATCCCACCAGTTTGGCCACGTCTTCTCAACACAACGTTTTTCCTCAAGTATGGTATCCTCAATGACAGTACCCAAAACACTGAACGCCATAGCAACACGATGATCGTCATAACAATGAACGCTAACACCCCGTTTGAGCTCGGAAATGGGCCTTCCAATGATCTCTAGGCCATCGTCCAACTCGAGACACTCCACGCCGAATTTAGCTGTGAGGAAACTCGGTTAATTGCGTTCATCATCAGTAAATCCATACGACGCACCAAGCTGGTCAATCATTGCACGAATTCTATTACATTCTTTCACTCGCTGATTGGCAATGCCCAGGATCCTTGTCTTGCCGGAGGACACAGCAGCAACAGCTGTGGCAGTCAAGAAAGCATCTGTCATGGTCTCCATGTCCACCTCCTCAATAGCTTTCAAGCTCCCAATCGGCGGCCCTTGCACAGTAGTCTGATATTCTGTTTGCTTGATTGTGCAGCCCATCTTTTCCAGCACTTCTTTCGCAAACTGGGCGTCACCTTGAAGTGAACTCGTGCCAATATTGTTGATAGTACAGGAGGTACCGGTAATAGCGGCAATAGCCAACGGGTATGTAGCACTGCTTGCGTCTGATTCAATGCTGTAGGCCGATGGATTGGCATATACAGTTTTGGGTATATCATAAATATCGAGGAGTTTTCCGGTGGCAGAATCGGTCCTTCGAACAACATCAACACCAAATGTCTTCATCATCGCAATCGTCATATCAATATAGGGCTGTGAGATAACTTGGCCCCCTGTAAGTTCTAACGTCACAGGTTTTGCAGCATAGGGAGCGCAGAGGAGGATAGAAGATACGTATTGGCTGGAAACGCTGGCGGCGAGTTGGATCGTACCACCCTTCAGACCTTCAGGAGCAATTGCCAGAGGTAGGCACCCATCAGTTTCTAAACAGTCAATGCTGCTGCCGTTGGCTCTCAGTGCAGTAACGAGAGGCCCAATGGGACGTTGCTTCATGCGAGCATTGCCTGTGATAACAGTAACACTAGTATCATCCCCAGGCGAAGTCTGGACGAGGGTACAAACAGTGGCAAGGAAGCGAGCAGCAGTTCCGGCATTGCCAAGATAGAGCTCTTTACCCCTAGGAGGTACGGCGAGGAAACCTTCGCCACCCTCGACAACCAGGGTATCACCATTGTCTTCCCATGAAAATTTAGCGCCCTTTCCTGAAGCGTCAGAATAAGTACCTTGACAATCAGCTCGACACTCACTTTGAGCTCCTTGAGAGCAGACATCATAACCTGGGTATCATCGGAATGCAATAGATTTGTAAGTCTGCAAGTGCCTTTTCCCAAAGCTGCAAGCACCAAAGCGCGGTTAGAAATACTCTTGGAGCCCGGTGTCGACATCACAACAGGGTTATGGGAAGGGACACCAGGGATTACTTTCGCTGCCTCGGAGAGCGTCTTCGCAATGAGTTCGTCCTTGACCACAGTCGCCTTTGGCTCATAGGTTGCACCAATTCTCGATAGAATAACAATCTTCTTGTTTGGTCCACTGTTTTTCTTATCAATACGCATTATGTCAAGGAGATGATCAACGGTCAAAAGGCGCGCAGCGGGAATATTAGCGATACGAGGATCAGACAGAGCGATGGGTAAATTATATGCCTTCAGGCACCGAGAAAGGCGCCCAACGCCGACCTGAGACAAAATTCCCATTTGACGCGAGAGCTCGGCCTCGAGGATCATGCCGACACTGACACACTCGCCATGAAGAATGGTGGGTGTCAGAACGGCTTCAATAGCATGACCAATACTATGACCAAAATTGACGAGGTTGCGGAGGCCAGTCTCTCGTTCATCGATCGTCACGATATGAGCCTTCACCGAAATGGAACCGACGATTACAGAGAGAAGGAGGTCTTGAGCGGCTGAACGTGTATTCTTGGTTCGCCCAGCATAATTTGTGGAGGCTGTCTGGATAGCAGTGAAGATTTCGGCCGAACGCGCTTCGAGAGCCAGGAAGTCGCTCTCATTCCAAATGGCTGCAGTCTTGTTCAGACGTATAAGCAACAAGAAATCAGACATCTCAAGAATCAGACCCACTTTAACAATTTCAGCCATCCCATTGGAAAATTCACGTTGAGGAAGAGTCTCAAGAAATGCTGCATCGATAAAAATGTATTCTGGCTGCCAAAAGGCACCTATCAGGTTCTTTCCATGTGGAGTATCAATCGCTGTTTTTCCCCCGATGCTAGAGTCAACCATAGCCAAAAGTGTAGTAGGAATCTGGACGAAGCGAATGCCACGCATGCTAAAAATGGTCTTAGTTGATGTTCAAACTGCTTAAAAAAACTGAAGACGTACAAGGTTGCGGCAACAAATCCAACGAGATCGCCAATGACACCTCCACCAAGGGCAAGTACAACAGCATCTCTTGTACACTTATTGAGTAGCAGGAAATCCTCGATTTGGGCCTTCCCCTCTCGGCTCTTGGAAGTTTCTCCAGGAGGAATCACGGAAGTGAGAAACCTGGGCTGCGCGCCCAATATCTTTTGATCTTGAAGAGCTGCTTGGAAACCTTCCTCGAATGCCTTGAGATGCAATTTTGCAATGTTGTTGTCAGTGATGAGGATGTAGGTCGACGATGGAAGAGTGCTAATGACAGTTTTGGCGATGTAGGGAATCAAATGAAAGCCACAGTGGATAGAATCCTTTCCGAGAATGGATACTTTGAGAATATCTGCCTCTACCATCTCCTTGAATGGTCGGGATAGTATCTTCCCAGAGCAAGAAATCTTGTCTGTCCTTTTGTAGCAACATAATGACAGCCAGAAGTCGGAGTCACGTGCAAATTTGCCCCGATCTCAACCAATTCAATAAATCATTTGCCCTGCACACCTGTCTAAAAAGCCCATTGGGATACCATACAACGAGTAACTATTGATTAACATGATAAGAAGGTCATTTACGTAACCAAAACGGGACCCAAGTGTCTACTTTATTTCCAAGCATTACTGCCGTCGATGACGGATTGAATATTTCGTTTGATACCTCGAATTCTTCTACGCCTCTATCTGTGATGTCGTACCATCCTCTTTCCGAATGGTAACAGTGCCGTCCTTTTTCATATATCAGCAGGAATCTGCGAATAACCACGTTTAATGTACCTGGTTCCCAAAGTACGCAGCCTTGGCCATTCCACAGAACAATCCAACCTCCACTACACCAGTCAAAAGCTTGATTTGCGTCAAGATCTGCGCTGATCAATGAGAATTGTAACATGTCATCTACAGGGGAAAACACACTTTGGATGGATTTTGCATCTTGTCTTGATCAAATGGGGCATCGATCACAAAGTTACCATTATCAGTGACTATGGGGCCTGCTATAGACATATTGACAGTTGGAACCCGGGTTAATAATATCGTCTGAATCCCCTTACCTTTCTTGATGGCCATACGGAGCGTGGCGTTCGGAGAGCCCAAAACCTCTCTCAACTGCCGTAGCACTCTGGCATATGCAAATGGAACAACCTCAACCGGTACACCAGGCTTCCACTAATGGCAGAATCAGACAATGCAAAGACAAGTCACTAGGAAGGCGCACGCTTGTACCGAGGTATTCCGAGTTCTTCCGGTAATCGGCAACAACAACAAATCTGCATAGGTCATGAGATATGAAACTAGATTCACTTGACTACGAACGTCTTGGCAGCCTCAGCGAGAATCTTCTCACGCAAATGACAAGCGCCTCCCCCCTTTATACAATTAAGATTTGCATCTATCCTAAACAGGGTAAGGCTTGGGAATAGAATAGAGAAAGGGAACCCACTCGTCAGCACCATCAATTGTAACGTCTATTGAAGGGTGTTCGTCGACATCTCCGAGGTTGAGATTGGCCTCAACAATCAATTGCTTGGACTGAAACCCTGGTTGCTGATGGGCTGCTTGCCGAGCGGCAAAAGATTGATGGCAACGCACCTGTAGGAATGAAGACACGTTTCTTATTAGCCCCGGCGCCTTGCTGTACGATCCTTTCGACAACGTAGGGAACAGTTGAACCTAACCCCTCAATCATCCTTCTGAGGTTTCTCCGTAAGCCAGGTCACATACCGGAACCAATGCCGATGACCTGTGAGTGATGAGGGACGATAAAACTCGCTTGAATGAGAGTACTTACAGTATGCTGTGGTTTAATGTGATGGTCAACTGCTGTATAAGCGGCGAGTTTCTTGGAGGATTCGATAGGACTGCGAACCCCTATTGGTGGTATTAGTAATGAGAATCAAGCACAAAAAGCAAGGCGCTTACCTGGCGCGAATTCCTGAACACTGAAAGTGTCGTTGGGCATAGTACGGTTGGTGTAAGAATGTCAGACAGGAACGGGGTGATTATAAGAAAAATGATCGAAACGGTCGGATCGGACCACCGGGGAGTTAGATGCCCATGAGATTCGGAATGTGACAAGCATATTTCGGACGTACAGCACCTCATGCACTTCCTGTGGCAGCGACATTCGCATAAAAGATCTAAGAGGGGTAGTTAAGAGGAGTGTTCGGCCGATCACGGCAATTTGGTATTGCGGAGATAGGGTAGTAATACCCCGGTCCATTCCTCGAGACAACCATCATGCGTGCAATAAAAGGTCAATTCCGCCTCAATTTGTCGCAACAAGGGGCTTATCTCGTGTCGTACGTGTGATGAAAAAGGTGTCCTACTTGTCTGGTGCGTGTTACTTGTGTTGGAACAAGATGACTAATCCAACTTTCAACAGTGACCCAGCTGTAAAACAGATCTTGCTCGTCATGAATGAGAAACAGAACTTCATTATTGAGGATCTCGATGACCGCCATCTTGTCATTAAAGCAGATGAAGAATATTGTGTACGGCAGGACTTGGAAATCGAAGTGAATTCTTGTCATGTCGAATATCAACGACTTCTAACGACAGTGCAGCTCGAGAAAAGTACCTATAGTCTGGATTAATCAGAATTTGATCAGGACCACGTTCCACAAGCAGCAGCTGATATTTATAATCTTATAACACAAGAAGTTACACGACTTGAGTCAATTTCTTGTCGAAAGCAAAACACGGGGCGAAAAGATTTCGCCCTGATTGACCCCTTCATCCAGTCCTTCTACTCAGACACATTTCTCCCCATGCCTCCGAGGTCTACTCTGGTCATCTTGGTTTCTGTTGTCCCAACCGAACAAAAGCGCTGCTTTGCTGCATGATTTCCGGTATATCTAAGGTCGATTCACAAGCGATTCAATGCGGACGTTGAAGGCCTTCTATTATTGATCGTCACAAATATGTTCAACCCCTTTTCAGGGCTGTCAAGAGACCTTCAACGTGGGATCGTCAATTGTATATAACTGATCTTCAGGCAAACACTCAGTTGAGTGATTGCTGCCCTGCCAACATCCTCTTCTCTGGAATTCTGCGGATCAGGAAAAATAGCAGTCTATCTCCAATTTGAGGGTTCAGCTATAAAAAGTGGATTCTTAGATCGAAGTGATTTGTTAATGCCATGGAAGCCTGTCCTGTGTCCGATTCTGTGTCCGATGAACCATCCTGTGACCAGAAGATAATTCAGGCATTTGACCAAAATGTAGCTTCGTTCCCCATGTTTCCTAGATCAACTTCTCCTGATGCCTCTTGTGGGATGTATGTTCCGGAAAGTACCGAGTTCCAGCCGTGCGTCAAAATACAACTACTGCGAGAATACCTGGAGGCATTTACTACAATCGGCCGCGGAGACATCGACCAACCCGAGGCGACTGAAAATCACTGGCACTGTTCAGGCTAGAGATCTTTCAAGGAAGTCTTCTGCTAATCTCTATTCATTTAGACATCGGCTTAGCTTATTGAAACATTATCTATTGGGGTCATGTACATTAAACATGCTCGGCTCTTAGGCGTACAGGCGTTACATGTGAACACCCCTTTTATCTTCGGTTTCACAAGAGCATTGGGATCGGCCAATCAAGTACAAGATGTTACCGTGCATGGTGATTGCGAAAGAGAATTTGGCGGTATCTGGTGAGTATTGTCTCAATGAAGAGTTGAGCCGATGACTTATGACTAGACACTATCCCAGCTCGCGGGCCGGGTGCTCCATATGACCCGAAATTTTATCGTCTGCTTCACGAGAGCATGCCATGATTGCGGCAAGTTGCTGTCGTGGGATCCCAGTCAAAAAGCTACTTCCTGTGCTTAGTTAGGTTCTACGCATGACTGTCTCTGAGAAGTTGCACATCTTGATGTGTAAAGATGGAAGTTTAGGTTGTTGTACTCTCCACGGCCAATCTCTCATGTCTGTTGCTGATTCAAATAGAGTGAGAAACCATGGGAATATTCACGATTGACACCATCAACTTGCCTGCACAACCTTATTTATCTATAGGCATTATACAGGAAAATAAAATCCTCTTTATCATGACTGACTAGAGCACTTCTGGCCATACCTCAAATCAGAACACTGATTGTACTGCTCCTGTGAACTCACTAATTACAACAAGTACAAGTGATTGAATGCAAGCTATTACCCCAACAGGACTATTCAGAAATTATTTAGAAGAGTGACTGCTACAGCAGCATGTGGCAGTGCCTAAGCAACTTGCAGCACACTCACAGGATATATTCCTGATAGAGTTGATTTATATCAGGAGGTTATAGCTCTGATAATGAGGAAGTTATGAGAGTTTATGATAGAAATCCTGAGGAAGTGACCTCTTGTACAAAGTACCTGGGTTAGCATTTAGTAAGAGAATGCCCCTCTTTTATATACCTTCTTGCCTATGATACAGTTGACCTTTCCTACTCCTTCCTACTCATTTGTAATTAATTTTCTTCACTGGAACATCATCACAAGACCATTGAAAATTGTACGTGGCACAATGGAACTACTGAAAGGATGATACAATGATTAAATTAAAATATATGGTAGAAAGAGAAAGAACTCAAAGTTACAGAGACCATTAATTTCACTATAGATCAGCAAAGAAAGAACATCATATGATAGCAAAGAAACAAAAGAGTCTATTATAGGTGAAGAAACAGAGAATGACACCACAACAGACAGCAAAGTAACAGACATAGTTGTTGTATAAACTAGAGTAGGAACCTTAGCACTAATACCAGTGGCACAGGCACCTACAATGCCAATGAAAATTATGATAATGAAATCAACACAGATCTAGGATGGTTTGGTAGAGACAGGACTGAATTTAAAGATTGGTGGAGAAATGTCAGACAAAAAAGTCACCGTAGTGTTAGCCCAATTTAGAGGGGGCACAGCAGACATTTATGTCCAGAAGCAGATTGATAAAATTAACAAAGAAAGCAGCTCCCAAGATGGGAATGTCTTTGCAGAAGAAATTAAACTGTTATTCAGCAACAAAGTAGACAGCACAGAATGGCAGATCAGAACATTCAGACAAGGAGAAAAAGACATTGCAGACTACCTCTTTCAGTTCAAGGTATTGGCAATAAAGGCAGGAGTAAATGATGCACATGCCATATTTTTGTTAGAGGTCTCATGTGAAAGGACTTCTCTCTGCAAGAAAAGACAGATACCCAAGTGGCCACGTGAGAGTAGAAGTAATATCTGTGATTTCCCCGAGGGCTTTTTTCTGTTTTCTCATCTCGCTTTCACCGGGTACCTCATCACTCATTCATGATGAAGCTTTCTCTGCTTCAGAAATCCTTGATAAGACAGCTTGTAGCTTTCTAGCAAGTCCTGGAGTCAGTTGCATGGGTCCATCAGATGTCACCAAACGATACGTGGGCATAGGTTGGTACGTCTCCGGGCGAATCTACGTTTGCAATCAGTCGCGGGTCGTTCCCCCAAAAAATGTGACAGTCAGAATACCTCGCTGTCTTCCACTAGAACTGTTCCAATGATATCATCTGGATCCCCGATTCGGTTGAGAGCTGGTATGTTGCGTTGGTCTATCAATGCAAAAAAATTATATGAACTGTTTTGGTCCAAAAGTCAGACATACCGTGAATATGCATCCAGCCCTGGTTTGTTTGCATAGCCATTGCTTTCTGCGTTTTATCAATACCCTCTGTGAGCCCATCCTTGATCGCAGAGTGTAGCACTTCAACAAACGCAGCTAGAGTTATGTCAACTAGAAAACTATACCGGCAAAACCTCGGCTCACGATTCGGGACAAAATCAGCGGGATTCAATGAAGCTGGGCATGAAGTACCTTCTTGGGTAGGCATCCATCCCATTATAGTCTTTGACGAAGACGATGGCGGAATTTCGGGAGAAAAGGATAGCGCACATGCTGGATATGACATGGATATAGATGTTGGCAGTTCAACACGGTGATAGAAAAGGCGTGATACAGAATCGTGCGGGGGCTGAGAGCTTGAGAAGCGGATAGCAAGCTGCAAAAATCTCAGATTGAAACCAACATGCGATGATGGGAGGATAGGAGGACAGAACGGTCGACGGATTCCATAGAACAGATTCCTTGCCATAAAAAGACCTTGGGTCCACCATACTTTGTTCATTGTGACCTGTCGCTAATTTTGATGTGGACGTAATTCAGAAATCATCCACGTGACTGATACAGACAGGGGCTACACAAATGAGAGAAACTATTCTGGATAGATAATTCAACGCAGGCCGTTGTTCAAGAGAGCTCCATAATTATCAAGGTAGAACTCGATATCTCAGGCTATTTGACGATAGAATTGACACCACGAGCTATTGAACGGGTCAGTCACCTGTATATCTTTGCACTCGCAAAGTCAAGCATGTGCATACCAGATAGGTATTCTTTCGCCGTACTTGTATTCTGTGCGTACCTCATATAAGCACAGCTTTCAGAGTATATCCAGCAGAAAAAACAAACCAGAGACTTGATATACTCATACACGCTCTTGTCATGATAACGTAGGCCGGTTGCTGGATCTGTGTATGGTGCCTGCAAAGGGCGTCAGGACATTTCAGTTGCATTAGAAGTGTATCTATCACTTCAAGCCCAGTAATGTCACAATACCGGCTCTGAGGAAGGACAGACGGTGGTGCTTCGATCGAGGTATCTGCATCCAGAGAACAATCGTTATTATGAACTTGGCCTGAAAAGTCATACACACATGTAGCAGTTTCTTCATCGTCCTCTCGAGTCTGGGACCTCACCCCCTCTCCGTCAACATCCATCCTGAATCGCTCCTGAGCCTCTGCCTCCACCCTCGCCTGGTGACATCTTTCCCGATCGGCCTTCTCATATTCGCGCTCCTGGCCTAGGATAGTTTTCAGATTCTTTACCCTTCGTTGAGTATTCTTTGTATAGTGAGGATTTTTAAAAGGTTTGTGAGTATGAAGGTATGAATATTGCTCTGCTAGAGACTTTATATTGGTCAAGATTTCTTGTCAACTCCGAAGGAGGGAATACTGACAGGTATATAGGAAGTTGCAATTCCATCTGAGGTCGCAATTTTCTTCTTAATAGTACCTTTTGGGGGCCTGGGAATCGTTCAATGTAGGTAAAGAAGGAGCTGCAAACTCACATGAGGGTGGGTTAGACAAGATCAATTTCTGTGACATCAAATTACTGTTACATCAACCCTTCTATGGTCATCGAGGAAAAACGCCAGAATTGGAATCAAGACCCCCAAGACACAACACAGGAATGAAAGGGACTTTGAAGAATGGAAGTCCTATAGACGATGATCTACTAGATGAAAGTAAGATATATGCAGACGGGATGCTACTAAAAAGAGACAAACACAGAAAGAGCCTCGTGGAATGTAGATTTGTAGCTCGTTCAAATACCCAATGGTGAATACATACAGCTGCTAGAGATCTCACGAATTGCAGAAGATACTATTCGAACAGCGAAAGGAGTCCAAGCCCAGCTGGACATTATTGAGTGACGAGAAGAGAGCCTGGCCACTTGCACAAAAAACATTCCGAGTGCCGAACATCAAAAACACGTACATGGACTCATGAATGTAATACGCAGAAAAATCAAAAAAACTGTTCTCAAATACAACGTCAGTCTGATTGCTCAGACCATCGTTAAATGGGGTCGACAGAAAGATCGAAATGAGATTGCTCTCGAGCTCTCGGGAAAATACTGTGTCCTCGTTCAGAACAGATATTCAAAGGTTGCACCAGGCCTTTGGTATCTTCAACAGTGAAATCGGCAATTTTCTCACTTTCTTGTCGCAAAACTCGTCCGTCTTTGCTTTGGACGGCCTCTACACAGTTAGTGTGCAGATAATAATTACACGATAATCGGGTCATCATCTTATATCGTTCCAACGGCCACTTCTTACTCTGCTAGACTATGTATGCTAAAGATTAATATCAGGAGTAGTGACTCAACCTGTAGGCCCCAAACTTTCCCGCATGTCTTCTATCGCTTTTCGTAGCTTTTCTGCCTGACCGACATGGTCCGCATGGTCTACCAAGTTTGTCACCTCAATCTTTTCCCCAGTGTGATCCCTAGCTCGAGACAACAATCTTTCCGTCGCCCACTTTAAGTATCCACTCTTGGTTGATTCCCAAGGTCGCTTTCCAGGTTCCGAAAGCTCGACCCGAGTGAGTGTAGCGATGGTCGTAGAATCGAGAGGATCAAGTGAAGAGCAGGCAGTGTACATGGCCTCAAGTTTGGAGGGAAGGGTGGCCAGAATCGGAAAAGAGGGATGTTGGAGCACAGCGAGTTGTTGTAAACATCGTTCGGATTGGCGGCGCTGGTAGGCTGATGAACGAACAGCAATGGCTAACATTCGTTTGAGTTTTCGTTGCTAGAAGCAGTGAGTATGTAGTGGATGACATCACAGCATCAAGGCATACAGCATCAATCTTTCGCCGTAGTTGCTCGATACGGTCAAGCAAATCCTGTTCTCTTGCGAGGGTGGCCGTGAGATCAAGTTTCTCGTGGTGGGGTAGCACCACAGGCAGATCTTGAGGAACAACAAAGATGTTTCGAAGTGACCAAGCTTCAAAAAAGTCAAATGCAATGTCTGTATGGTACTCGAGCAGGGTTTGGAAAGCTACAAGCCCTTGTTCGACCTCCTGCGTGCCATCCCAATCGCCTCCGAGTTTCTCTGCCCGTTGATCCATCCATTTCTGTAGAAATTCTTCCATGCCATTGACACCATCCTGCACAGCTTGATTGGCGACGTTTATAATGTCGTCAAGGAGAAGTTGAGGAGAAAAGCCTAGAGCTTCGCAGACGAGTGAAGGACGCGTACTCATTTGGTATCTGTCACGCGTTCTGTCACTCGCTCGACATGGATTCCACGCAAGTCTTGATGATCACTGTTCACAACTGAGATCAGGATTTTGCCATCCATGTGTAGAATGATACGGTGAACTTGTGATACAAAATCATGACAAAGCACTTCCTGGGTATAACTCGTTTGGACTGATTTCATCCTCAGCTACTTGTTCCCTCCATCTTCCATTCTCTGCGGATTGATCTATGTCTTTACTTGATACCTACTCTATTCAGAAGGAGGCTCAGACCATTCTCTGGGAGGGGACTCTCCTCAATCCTCTTCACAAGTCTCTGCCAGGTGGAATCCAGGACGCTGCTCGCAAAATCACATTTTCCGGGTCGAAACTGCCATCCATCCCGATCAACTGGCGGCTCGCCGAGAGCGTCTCAGCTCTTAAAGCCTTCGAGGGCGCAATGCTCAATGTGTTGCTTCACAACAAATATGGAATTCCTTACCAAAATCTTCATATTAACACGTAAGAGTGCTAATCTAAATTGTCTCTGATGCCAATTCAATATCTTGTTGTAGCGACCATGCCCAGCTATTTATCATGTCACCCCTCCCCCCTCTGACACGGATCGAAAATGGAAGTAAGAAATCCTCAGGTATACCGGGAAATATCCAAAACGATTACGAAAAGTATTTTCCTAATCGTGACATCCATCATACCGTGAACGACCGAGCAACCAGCAACATATACAAGACTGCGGACGGAAGGTATTACCATGTTCACGGTATGTTTGCCTCTCTTCGTGATAAGGGTTTATTTTGATACAATCCTCACCAGCCAGCCTCAATCCAAATATTTCTCAAAAGGCTTTAGGCATCGACCAAACCAAGTATCTCAATGCCTCCTCATTCGAACAAGCTTGCATCCCCTTCCAGGAAGCAACATCCAAGTATTCTTCCAAAGAACTGGACACCCTCATGAATGACCAATACCACCAAGCTGGCACCATCTGTTATTCCATCGACGAATTTCGCGCAACGGACCACGCCAAGGCCAACGCCCACGTTGGCTTGTACGAAATCCATTACTATCCGAGCTCCATACAACGTCCCAGCTGGTGGACCGACATACCCGGACATACCTCCCACGTCCGACCTCTATTCGGACTCAAAATCGTCGACCTGACGCGTATCATCGCTGCTCCGTCTGTTGTCCGCGATCTCGCCCAAATGGGTGCTAGTGTCATGCGTATCACGGCACCTCATGTTGCTGACATGTCCCAACTTCAGCTGGACCTGGGATGGGGCAAATGGAATGCACACTTGGATTTGCGGAAAGAAGAGTATCGGGCAGAACTCCAAAATTTGATTATGGATGCCGATGTCGTCATCGATGGATATCGTCCAGATGTGCTCAAGAAATGGGGATTTGGAAAAGACGAGATCCTGGACTTGGTCAAGGGAAGGGAGAAGGGGATCATCTATGCGCACGAGAACTGTTACGTGAGTGTCATGTTTTGGAGTCTCTACCTGCTATGCCAACTGCGACTAGGGATGGAACGGGCCTTGGGCACGCAGGTCAGGTTGGCAGCAGATCAGTGATGCGGTGCGTGGCAGTCTGAATGTCCGTAATCCGGCTTCACATGACGTCTCATACAGGTTACCGGCGTATCGCTCGAATTCGGTCGCGCCATGGGACACGACGAACCAGTCACCCCCGTTTTCCCCAATTCTGACTTTTGGTAACCCAGCCTCAACGCTCCCAAATTACCCACAAGCTCATGAGCGCATAGCACAGGTATAGCTGGAGCGACTGGTATCCTCAACGCTCTCATCCTGCGTGCCCAAAAAGGAGGCTCTTTCGTTGTCGACGTAAATACACATACACCAACTCCAGCTGCGATATATATTGATATCATCCATTGTAGATCGCCCTCAACTACTACTCTCAATGGCTCATCTCATCCTGTGGAACATACCCTCCAGAAATATGGGACGATCTCTGGACACGCTACGATCGTTTCGTTTTTCGCTCCACAGACAACATGGCCGTCACCATCCCCGCTTACATGAAAATGCTGCACGAAAAGAAAGCCCCGATTCTTAACGAAAACTTTTTCGAGATCAGGAGAAACGGTGCGATTGGTGTGGATGTCAAGACGATTAAGCCGATCTTGGAGTTTGGGGAGGAGGAGGAGAGCGTTGAGTTGGGGTATAATGTGGGATCGCGGCCGAATGGCACGGATGTGGCTAAATGGCCAAGCGACCTGATGACAGAAGTTGTAGTCTAGTTTGTCAATGTCAATGACTGTTCTCTCCAGATAACCTCTTTTCTTGAGCTAATTGGAATGTCTGAAGTATCATCTTACTTTTACAGTCCACATTCAAATTTCAGCCAGTTTTCTTGACGATCACAGAATCAATTTGACTTTCACTGAAGTCGATTGACTGGCAGTTATGTTACCTCCACGACATATGCAATACAATTTTCTCGGCATATGTCTACTGATCAAGGACGAAAAGTACACAGGAATAGACTCCCTTATGCTACTTTGAACACCTTCAATGAAATGATGCACACTGCAGATTCGGTCAATTCATCTTAGCGGACATTCCGTGAGATTGTGTGAGCCCTCATCAAGGTTGAACGAAACGACCCGCCATTGAAATTGTGATAGATTAATTTTGTCGATATTGTAAAAACAAAAAAATTATTTTCTGTTCATAGTACAAAACGCGTTACCTAGGGGTGTTTTAAAATGAGGCTGAGAGAACCTGGGCTAATGTGGCACTAGATAAACAACTTCAGCATCATCTGGCTTTTGAAAAAACAAAACATCACTCACAATTCAATAAATCTAGTATGACATGTATTTTCTTTGCGCGCTTCAAATCGCAGCCCTCACTTCCTGACAACAAGGGATTAATCTGCCTCTCGTAGTAACGCACATAATCTATAGAATATGACGAGGAAATCGAGCTTAGAGATGTATCGATAGGAATTTCACTTGCTATTTTAAGCGTGCGTTCAAGGTGAATAGCCGGCAAAGAAACCGCAAAACTCACCAAAAACGCCGATAGTCAGACTTAGGTTCAGTTCAGCATTCAAACTGAACCCACGAGGAACGAAGTCATTGAAGGCAGCATTGGTCGAAAACCATGATCCAGTCCACTATAAGTCACCGATTACCAACGTTTTTGAATCCGACAGACGGCATTACATACGAAATACCGCACTTGAGTACCATCTGACGTCTGCATTCCTACTACGATAAACCCACGTCCTAAGCAGAACGGAACCGTACTATCCAGGATCCCACTCATGAGCTCTCCGGAAGGCGCTATTGTAAGATTGAATACAAGCTGACTGTCTTCAGTCGTGATCTGGTCCGAGGACGATTGGCTTGAGTTTTGCCCTACCCAGAACCGGTTGTTGTCTGTCGATCGTGAGTATTTGTAGAGGGATAAGAATGGAGGGAGCTCACAAGGCTGGTATCGTCCATTAGTATAATTGAATTCATCTGAAAATGCCAGGACATAGTCGACATCGTTCATACCAGTGAGGGCATATGCGCTTGAAGGTGTCGACTGATCCACAAAAATGGAATATGACCTTTTCGGGCATCTTGTACACTTCAAAGGGACGCATATACCCGTGTATTACTCACCCTGTGGAAGGCATAGTACCCGGCACAGTGAGAGGGAATTGTCCCGTAGAATTGATCAGATGGTTTGTCAAAATCAACTGATTTCGACCATGATTGCGGTAAAAAGCGATAGCTGGATATACAACGAAAAGCATGAGAATGGCAATCAGCATAGTTACAAGTGTCGCAATATTGACAAAGCCTCTCGAATCGAGATATCTACTGCCTTGTGTCCTTGTTATGTGGCGATGAGATTGCTGTGGGGAGCCGTATATGATATCCTCGTCATCAAAGAAGTAGTTGTCATCGACCTCTGAATGGTAAGCATATGCGACAAAACCCCGCTCAGTCTGGAAAGAAGGAGGATATTTTGAGTCGCTGGAGATAGTGAAGATAGATTCACCCGACGCTGAGCCTAGTGAAGCACGTAAAATATGAGGTGAGAATTCTACATGACGGCAGAGGATTATGGACGCCCGAGACGACGAAGTGTTGAGCCCAGGCGGAGGGGGATAGGTACGAGACTCTCCAGATGTAACTCGGGATGATGGTGTGGTCATGACCACTTGAGTTGATAGCCAGAACAAGAATATATAAATCACAAAGTCACATCTCCCCTTCAGTCACAAATTTCAGGTCCAAGATAGACATCAGGACCAGCACCAAGCTACACCCCAAAGTAGACATTCACTGGCCCGCAAAGTCCAACAGTTCAACAGCATCCGGAGCACTTCACATGGCTCCATGATAGAGTTCGTAATTTTTGTTTGTAGGCATCTTGGAAAGTTAATATAGCATTTTGCTTGTTCCCACGCTATGGTATTCATTGATGATTTCAAGTTTTTGATGTTCAAAAAAAGTTTGACAGTCTGGACATACCACCTTGTTGCAGGGAAAGATGGTAAATTAGTGACAAGGAGTGAACATGAACGGACGCCCATCACACCCTTTAGACAGTTTCTCATGAGCGCTTGATTCAAACATCTACACAGCATGAATGATAAACAACTCGCTCAAGTGCTCGCACTACCATCGGATGCTGGACCTCCCTATGCGTCGACTGAAGAAGGCTTAGGGGAGTTGAACATGCTCTTGAGCGCACAGGAGACCGTATTGACTCGTGGAAGAGGGCATGGTGTTCAACAATCAGCTCAGGTGCAAAAAAGCTTGGACTCGTCGACGCTTCTACTAGGTTGTTTCTGCACACCTCTCTAGGAGGCCAGGGGGACAGTGAGGGTGTCAAGAAAAGTCAAATCAGGAGAGGGATTCAGGTCTTGATCCAAATCTCAATGCTGGGCTCATAGTAGTGAGAGCAGGGAACCCGAGTATGTCTCAATTTGTTCCAAAGTCAAGAGCCAATCGAGTGTAGAATGCAAGCCACGCGGTCCTTTTTGGGTCAGCGTCACGTCAGCGTCACGACTAGTACTTCATGCGACTGACCTGTGAGATTCTCGTATCACAATTATCATCGCTGCCTTCATCGGCCTTGATGAACACAGATTTTTCCACGAGCCTGTGGTCTTCTCCTCGTTTGTGAGTTCACAATCGCAAAAATTGAACACATCATCGTTCTGGAAAACAAGGACCATGACAAGCTTAATGAGGTTTGCAATGTTGAGATCGTCCTGCTCGAATTACACAT
>Ga0153993_100297_pt1 | contig 18350 bp, 15 predicted proteins | sample TSNC077MetaG_FD_104706 | JGI IMG/M metagenome (GOLD analysis project Ga0153993, IMG submission 104706) | Attine ant fungus gardens microbial communities from North Carolina, USA - TSNC077 MetaG | ecosystem: Host-associated > Fungi > Mycelium > Unclassified | place: USA: North Carolina, Lumber...
ATCCTATGTTTACTTCTATTTATAAACTTCCACGCATCTCTTTTTAGTTATTCCATCTTGCATATCTACCAATTTCCTAATTAAAAGAAAAGAAAAAGAAAAAGAAAATAAATAATAACTTAGCTGTTTTGGCCATGTCATGACAGCTCTAAGACAGTTGGGTTATCTCTATTTTAAGAACAAAGGCACTACCATAGTATTACTCATTGCAGTTGACCAATCCTCAGTAACAAGCTCTTGTGTCATCTCCCACTCTTTTTGAGTGTTAAGAAACCAGTTATAGTATCTTTCCCTTGTATAATTAGTTTCAAACTCATTGGTTAAGGGAATATCCCCTTCTGGGTAAGTGTCATAGGATGATGATGAAAGAGAATTCATAACAGACTTTGCAGTTAAACCCTGCAAGGCAGATGATGTCAGTTAATATGTGGTGATTGAGGAATGGGAAGAACTGGGCAATGTTGACTTGAGATTGATTAATAGTGTAACTTGAGTGATAAGAAAATTAAATTGTCAAGTTAAGTGAGCTGGTGAGTACAAATCCCAAAGAGTAGCAAATATCAACTCACACAGTAAACACCATTGAGGATTAGTAGAGGTTATAGGAATGATTACTTGATTATTGGCATAGTATTTATTGGCTTTTATCTATTTATTTATTTTAAATCAATGATTTATTACACGGAGCTCGTAGGCAGGCCGTGGCATTATTTATTGGTTTAAGGTCTAATACAAGTTCCTATACAAAAATGTTAATGAAAAACATATCCGACCTGCCTAGTTCGAACAGGCGACATTCAGATGAGTAAGTTTCCTATTACAGTCTGACGCTCTTCCAACTGAGCTAAGGTCGGGCCCCGGGATGTAACTCCATTCGTGCAATTCTTGCGCCACTTCTCGCTCTGTCTCCTCATCCCGCCTCTCAGATCTTCCTTGCAGTTGCGACACAATTTCTCATGCTTTCATAGTACTGGTAGCTGAGAATTAGCGACTTGCCGAATGCCGGATTGTGTAGACACCCAACGTCATAGGGTATAAGCACCTTGGAGCAATATCTTCTCATGGATACGAACACTGTTTCATTTGATTGTGTCATACTTGCCGCACAGGAGACGATGAATCAACTATCACCGTTCTCATCTGAGATTCCTCACGGCATTTCTATTGTAGAACTCCGGATGGTGGGAAATATTAAACGATTTTCGACGCAAATAGCAAGAGACTATTATCTTATTAGTACTATGATGTGTGACAATCAAATTCTCGAAGCTGCGTAGGCTCCAGGTTCACGAGGTTGTGGCTACCTCAATGATGTGCTCCAACGATTCTGCGGAGACGAATAATTTAGCAGCCACTATGTTTAAAAGGCCTTTCTATCCTCCCACCTGGAGCAGTGGCGTGTTTAGGAAACCACTCTAACCAGGAAACCGCTCTTAACTGCTCTCTCGCCAGTGACTTCGACTCTTATAATGACTGAAACGTCTCCTGCCAAAACCTATTACCTTCTGAACATAGGGACAAGCCAAAATGTTGGCTGTGCACCTGTTGCGGACCATACCCCTAGGCCAAAGCCAGTCTTCACCCTCCCTCCACGATCAACTGTCAATAGCCAATGGAATTACGAACCTCTTTCAGGAAATCTCTATAAACTGAATATCACGGGTGCCACCAGTGGAGTTACAAGCCCCCGTCCTGGGATGGGAAAGGATTTTATAGCGGCTGTCATTCAGGATGGCGCCGGTGGGAAAGCCAGGCCCTGGGCTTTAGAACAGTGGAAGGAAGGAAACATCGGACCTGCTTATACGTATGTATCGTGTCATTGATGCTCCTCGTGCGGGATTTTGAAAGGTTGAATTGTTCTTTTTACGCATGGATAGTATTCGTGACCCAGAAAATGCGTCGAAAGTCTGGACAGTCTCGGATGAGGTAGAAAGATCGCTTGGAGAAGAATATGTAAGTGGATAAGTTCTAATTGATGAGAAATTCTCTTGAATGATTTTACATCCTCCTCCTTTAGAAACCTCTCGTTCTTCAAGACTATCAAGTCGGAAATCTGAAGCAGGTTTTCGCTTTTATGACCGTCCCTGCCGGTACTCATCAGTGATGATGAGGTTTTGTAATTAAAATGTCTGAAGTGTAGATAAGATCCGGAAAAATGCTTGTCAGATACCTGGTGCCTAAACGCTCGTCACAGGGGTTTCAGAACGCCACATTGATTATACAGGATCAAACCTGGGAACTTTGGAGGTACTGGAGCGTCATTCTGACAGACTTTGACAATCAGGGAGTACGCCAGTGCTTGGTCGTCATAGTCTTGCATCAGAGTATATGACAATCTCTCGAAGTACAGAAGGAAGTCTTACAATAGAAGAGCTCCTCATCATGAGTAAGTACTCCAGCGACAATGCCTTTTCAAAATAAGCGGGCGCCGAACTCCATTCCAGAACTCAGTTGCCTTCCAAAGGTAGCCTTTCGTACCCACCTGGAGGTCCGAGCGGGAAGACTGTAATCTCTTCCCTGCAGAATGTGACGTAACTGTCCAGACAGGCAAGTCTTCTCACTTCCTATCTGCGTGGTAAATACACCCCCGTCCTAATTTGCAGTATCATATCACTTTATTGTTACCATCATACATTGAGCTTGTAAAGAAGCAAGAGACAATGATAAACTGAGATACCTGAATTGTCGAACAATTGCTGCTGTGCAGCCCAACAGAATAAATGGGACCGGCGACAAATCACCATCACTTTGAACATCAAAGGCTGTGACAAAGACATGCTCCGAAGAGACCTCAGGTCATCAATGTTGAGCCAAAATGTTGAATAGAATACTGACTTGATTGTACCAATAAAAAATTGATTTCCAAGTGTCAATCAAATATAGCTGTTAAAATAGACAAATGTAAGTTGCACTACAAAAGAAAACAGACATGAGAAGATTGTTGTCGTGACAAGACATCTTTTGTTCTTAATATCGTAGATATAAATACGACGTACAAGACTAGGTCGTTACATCGGCCTGACACAATTGTGCGTCGCGAACTGGATTGATCAGAGCCCATCACAAGTTGTCACAAGTTGATGTGTGCGAATGATGTCATGCCCATTAATTCTGCTAATTTTTGAAGCAGCCCTGTTTCGGCTGAAGTTCATGGGTTTAATACTCCTAGTGATAGATATGAAAGACTGAAATTTTTTGAGAGCCCTCGGAATAGAACAATCGAAATTGCAAAGCTAAACACGTTGGCTATGTCTGGCCATGTCGGAGTTGAAGCAGCCTCGAGTCCAGCCACGAGGGGGCTTCGATCCTTTGAAACGTAACGACAAGCCTTGATCCAATACGCCGTGCCTTGCACCCGTATACATTTGTCTCTCAATAAAGTAAGAACCAGTGACTCGATTACTTCAACGTCAGCGACGTATCCCTGATCCACCCCTGCCATCGCAGAGAAGTGTGATCCCAAAGTCTATGGACGTTCGGGTCCGCATGGAAAGAGCCCGCTTCGGATATTAATTATTCAAAGGAACTCCGAAGTCGTGATCACGAAAGGTTGGATGTGTCGCATTCAAATAGGATTCTAGGGTTCAAAATGCTGCATGGGACGACGGGTGTATTAATGGCAATGGTCAGGTAAAAAGTTTGTTATTTTTGATCGGTGCTGACTAAGAACACAAAGCCATATATATGAGAGAATTGGATACGGATTTCCCCGCATCCAGCTTCATGCAGTTGTTCCTTGTCAACAACGACCCCCTCGATACCCTCCTCGTCTCACAAGATGGCGAACCGCGATATAAAATTTACTCCTGCGTTGACTCTCACATAAAATTCCCTCTTTCTTCGTCGCCTGACTGCTCTTCTCCTTCCGGTTCTTCGTCAATGGACTCTCGTCCACATTCATTTTTCTCGACCTTAAACCTTACATCTAGCTCCGAGTCTTTAGTATCGCCAGCAGCGGCCGTGATAATCGAGTCAGAACCTTCACCATACATGGGCCACCGCCAGCGTCCAAAGGGCATTCATACAGCAATCCCAATTTCACGCACACATTCAAATCCTCACCCAGATGTACACAGAAATTGCCAAGATCCTTCGTCGCCATATCCTTCACCCATCCTGCCGCCATCTACAAGTCCATCAACACTGGTCACACATATCAAACGGCTCGACCGCCGTAGCTTTAATCAAGGCAAAACTGAGACCTATGTTGGCCGTGTAGAATACTCGGGCGATGATGTTGAGACAAGAGTGCAGCTCTGTCATTTGGGGGTAGAGCTTCATGGGCCTCCTGTGTGCAGCCAGAAAAACAGTTCCGAAGATAATTCTACGCCTGTACACACAATTCTCACATCAAAGAGAAACGACGCTGAGACTGCACTCAACGCCTTTCGGGACTTTTGTACGGAGGGACAGAAATCACCGATGAATTCCAACAGAGAAGCTTTTCCGGAACCGTATGTACTGTATCTCCCTACTGATTCCTCTATCCTCACACATCCCAGAATATGGTCATTCAAGGGTCCTGACAATCGCCCATACAAGTGGATATCTCTTGCATCCAATCCAATCCTTGTTAATGACACAACGCCACCCACTCCACTCGCCCGCTATCGGCCAGCCAAAGTCGGCATTTCATCACGGGGTCGCCGTGGATTCCTCGAGATTCAGCCTGAAGGTCTCGAAAAAGAGGATTGGATTGTGGCAACCTTTGCTGCCTATTTTCGGATGAAGCTGGGCAACCATCAACCATCTTCAGAGACACAAATCCCCGATTCTGCAACAGTGGGATTGCCTATCAGTATGAGTATGCCAATCACTGGTTTCGCCAAGACGGCGATGTCTGCGCATAGCACATTATCACCCCCGCCACCGACGCAAGTGCCGGGTCGTTTACCTCCTAAACTGTCCAGTTCGCCTGCAGCTCTGGCCACTCTTCAAGCGCTGAGGAGGATAAATAAAAACTATGGATGTGGTTCTTTCTCAAGACCGTGATGGAATTTCCCGTCAAACTCGGCTCGATTGGAATTCTAGTCTGTCATACGTTACCTTAGACGTCATGCCGCATAACTCGCGAGATGAGCGCTCGTTAAGATTATGCCTATTCCGTTTCAGCGTTGATGTTATTGGATCAATCTTTTTACCCCTCACATACTCCAATGGTCTATTATAGGCTTTAGTTCTCGGACTCTGTTACTTAGACATTTCCTGCTTGCCCTCCATGCATCTTTTTCGCACTGTAAATGCTTCGCATCCCAACCCAGCGTGACGGATATGAAGCAACAGCTACTCTTCGTTCAATCATTATGGTGGATATGAAACATTGTGTTCGGCGTCCATCCATTTCTCAGCTTCAATTACCTGTTACCTCCTTGTTCCCTTTTTCGCCATCTGCTTCTCGTGATTTGTCGCTCTGCTTTACTGTTGGATTCGTACATCATTCATGTCAGTTTCCACGTACCTATGATCAAATGCATAGCCTAGGTCACTTGTACTAATGTGTATCAGTAGCCGAATGATATCTTGTTTCACTCTTCCCTGATATGTTGCAGATATGTGATGGGTAATCTTATGTGACTGCGCCAAGTATGAAGAGGTTGAACCCCGCAGACTTCAATGACATTCTTTTCTTTTGAGTGTTTATTTGTAAAGAAATTGCGTATGTGTGTGTTTTTTTGCTCTTGTTGAGTAACTTGATTGTAATCTCTGTGAGATTCACACGGTGGTTTGATGATGCTCTCTTTCAGATACTCGGGGCGATATCTTTTTTGTTATTTTATCCATTTGTCTGTATTTTATAGAATAGGGAGCCAGAACGATTCTCTTGGGTTCTTTTGCTTGGTATTATTGGGGACCTACCTTTTATGCATCGACGATGACGTTCATATAGTTGAAAAAAAAATTTCCTCTTTCATTTTCATGTCCAACCTATGCTCTAAACGACGCTGCCACAACTACGTTACACGCGGGCATTCTCATTTTACAGGAGTTAAAGTGACCCTTTTCGGAAAAAGAACTAACGGAGAACTACCGGTGGGCTCCGGTATCCAAGTGCGACGATGGGTAATAACCAAGAGTGTGTGATATTCGGTGCAATTTTTGTTCCACAGTCCCAACTACATCAGGGATTACAACAAATATGAGATGCACTTAGATCCCATGATATCTATCTCGCGGTATCGTGCATATTTTATAAAAAAAACTTTCAAAATACACTCTTGACGACCGCTTTCCAGATTGCGACTGGGTTATTAACTCTGTAACAGAAGATTAACGTCGATCACATGTCATGGAAATCATCAATTTACATTTCTGCGGTTAGTGGTAAGTTGACGTCGGCTGGACGATCTTGCCACTCTAAAGGAACCGTTAGTGATAAACTCAAATCATACTCTCCGGCAAACAACCAACCTTCAGGCTGTGTGGGATCATTAATGCCAAAAGCAAGTCTCCATGCAATTCCTTGTACGCCATTAACGAGACTACCGGTCAGTTAGCCAACGGAAAAAAGGGTTGAATATATATATATATTCACAGGTCAGGTGGTGCAAGGGGATCGTTCTTGAGCTGTGTCGTCTTGAAAAGGTAGACATGAACAAATTTCGAACCTGTGGCTTGAACTCATGAGTCTTACCTTGATCTCTGTGTCGATAGTTGAAAAGTCTGTGGACTGGCCGCCGACTGTACCGCAGTACTGTTGCTGTACCCCCTTCCTACCTCCATATACAACGGTCTTGACGCCTTCCTCCTTTGCCATCGTTACCTAAATGTACTCATCCAGAAAAGTCGCGCGGGCAGGAAAATATGATATACGCACACTAAATAACGAGCACGAGCTCGCACACCTTCCATTGCCGATGATGACAACCTTCTCAGGGTCGAACAATGCCTCATTTGGAGTAGGTGAGGTGAAGCCTTCAGGTTGACATTCCTCGCCTAGCCTACAAGGACATTAAGCGCTCGGGTCGACCCAAATATGATGGAGACTCACTGTTGACTGAAAGCATCCAGATGACCATTGATTTTCTTTTGGACCGGTGGAAGCAACCAGTTATCATCTGCAGGGAAGAACATGTCGTTCTTATCTCTCCATTCTTGGGGGTTGTAGAGTAATTGAAGGTCGGGGTCGAGATCTGGATGACCGACAAGCTGTTGCACAATCTTTCGAGCGAGGGTTCCATCACGAGTTGTGGTGTTTAAACCAGCCTGAGGAACAGTGGTAGACTTTGGCCCTATAATCTAACTTTATTGTGAACAGCTTGGTGGTTGGAGAAACCAACAAAACACACGATACGGTGCAAATACTGTTGTGTTTCTGTCAACCTCACAGAGGGATCGAGTAGGGAACGAATACTCACATGAGCGGCACAGACAAAACCACCCCCGTTGTTCGACTAGTGCGACCCGTAATTCATCATTTGAACTCCAAAGGCACGGGGGAAGACATACCACATCCACCACAAGTTGATTTGCACCCAAAGACTTCAGGTTAATCAAACCAGTCAGTAAACTATCCAGTAATAAGTCAAAATCTGGATCTTCGAAACTACCCAATGCCAAAACCCCTGTCTTATTGTCATCCAACAGGAAAAACTGTGCAACGTTTCTACTGCCATTGACTGGAGACGTAGGTGTTAATTGTGGAGGAAGGACAACATCACTTAAGGGTGAAGTATCGAGCATGACATTGATTCGTTCCTTGGGCGTATCTGGAGAAAAGAAAGCCGGTTTCTGTTGGAATCGAGCTACCGGTTTTTCCTGAAGTGAGACTTCCTGGGAATCCGGAGCATTGAGATCAACTCCGTTTGTACCCTGTTGAGCGAGGCAGTGGCTGTCAAAGAAAGTCGTGACATCGTTGAAGTTCCCAGACCCAGAGATTCGAGACCTGTATGGCAGCTTTCCATATCATGAGTTATGTGTTTTGCTATCATGACATTGAATTTTACAATGATTGTATCCGTTCGAGAGCTTCCGACTAGTTGAACCTCGAGAGTAACCTGATCACTGAGCGGCAGTGCCTGCTGGGCGAAGTTCCCCAAAAGGTAAGTCCACGTAGATCCTGAGGCCATGTAGCTGGCGAAAAACCTGGAATATTCTTTAATTCACCATATAGATCATCCGTTGCATTACGCACGAATTTTGGCGGGTACCAATTCCCTGGAAGCTGCCAGTAATGAGAGCATTGGCATCAATCGCAACGTTAGGATTTTTCCCATTAATCGTGAGAACTTTTGCACCAGAGAGCTTGTGGCAAGGTCGAACGGGGACAAGTCAAACAAAAAAAATCACACACAGATTCAAGCTGGCCTTTCAAATCCCCTGGTAAAGCATCTTGCCAGAAATAAATCTGATCAGGGAACTCGGCCGAGGCGACTGCGAATGCTTCAGGTGCAATGTGAACTGCTTGGTTTCCAGAAGAGTCGGACAATAGAACCAAGGGCGTAGGAAGATAATTGATGAAGAAACCTGATTTATTTCAGAGTCAATCTCAAAGTCAGATAGGGTAGTAGACATACTATCCTATAGTTCAAGATAACAAGTAAGTAATCTCCGAAAAGTGGTTGAGTTGGCACTCACATAGCAACTGTTGATCCAGACGCAATGCCCATCGTCAAGTCTCTTGAGAGTTCGGGAAAGATCAATGTGCAGGTCATAATCACTAGCATAATTCGTCGCCCTGATCCTATCCAAATCCTTGAAAAGATCCTCGTGGACGTCGTTGTTAAATGGTGGAGGCGCTTGAATTTGATAATTCACAGAAGTATGGAAATTCAACGTTCTGCTGACGACGTCGAGAATCTACCGGCCAAAGTGTCACTGAAAGCAGGAGAAAACTGATGAAAATCACTAACATTACTTTTTAGAGTCTCATTGACCTTTATCGCACTGTAACAGTCTCTGACAGCTCCAGGAGCAACCCACTTCTGTCCGCCTATGGCAGCACAGGGATCGCTGGCTCGAGGCAGAACCGATCCATTAACAATCGCACATAAGACAACAAGGACTCTCGATAACATCGCAAATCTCTCAGTGAATCCTGCCATGCCTTGTACTTCAGAATTACTGGAGTCGTCGATTTCGAACAGTCCGAAGTCCAAGTATTTGGGTCAGACAGATCGAAAGACATTGATATTCTCGTGCTCAAATACTCCATTAATCTTGTGGCTGTGTCTGACAACCTCATGTCTGTTCTCCCACCTGACAAATAACTGGATGCTAAAGGTATGAAACAACTCACCTAGCATCATTTCAGATCCCAGGAGTGTGGGCTTCAAGAGATTGCATGGGAACCAACCAAGCAGGAAGTTGCTCTGGATGCCATAGAGCTGGATACAAGGTTGCATCGACATTCAGCGAGGAATAGCCGGACTCAATCCATCGTACTTGTCTCCCGCAGATTTCCAATGGCAATTTGAAGAGGGCGGCAGGAGTTCACGTACCACCCTCAAGGCTCACACCTAAAATAGAAGAACTTGCTAGAGAACAGCATGTTTTTGGCATAGTTTCAGCACATGGCAATGAGAACATCAATAGAAATTCGACTGTTACATAATATCACATGATGTGACAATCAGCTCGTTATGATCTGAGGACGCGTACTAGAGTACTACAATTCGATGCCAAGGTACGTACAGAGGGGTCCATACTCAGACAATGAGTAAACAGTCATCCTTAGCAACTACACGAAAGAGGAGAGCGAGTTGTTGTGTGATTATATTGGGGAGGTTCGACCAAGTGAAGCTGGTCGCATGGGGAACGCCATCTATCAAACTTTGGTTCAGAACGTATGCTTATTCATTCATACCCATTTTATCAATCCTGAACTTCTATGCTCAAAGGTGGACAAATGGCCGTGGGCTCAGACCCATACATGGTCAGGATGGCGCGAGCACTATAAGGTGCACAAGGAAGAATTCGATCACCGGATCAGAAAGATGCAAAAGGAAAGAGGGATCCAGCAAGATCCACCGCCAAGGTGAGTCTGCATACCGTTGTGGTTTGTGTTGCTCACGAGCTCGTGATTTAACAGCAGAAACTTATTTACTGACAATGAACATGAGCTTCTTGTTGAATACCTTGCAACATATAATCCGCAATCAGGGCGGGATGAGAAAGCAACTTACATACGATTAGCGGAAAATGTACGTCCCAAAAGATATATTCTTTCAACTCGATGTTCATTTTTCTCCAGAAAGATGGGAAGTGGAACTGGAGTAAAGCACATCCCTGGCAGTTCTGGGGTCAGCTCTACCTCTCTCGTAGAGACTATTTTGATCTCAAAATTGCCAAATACATCGAGCTGCACAATGTCCCTATTTCCTCGAGTTCTCGCGCAATGCCCCCTGATCACGATACTGGGCGTCCTGCGAAACGCCAAAAGACAGTGGATGACCTAGATTCACAAGAGGAAAAGCTGATTCGTCTTGTTACTTCTACACCTTCACTACGGGAAAGAATAGATGGCCTAGATATACAAAAGGAACAGCTGATGCACCATGTTGCTTGTACGCCGGAAAAGAATACAAGGGTCAAGGAGGAACCTATCGTACCGACAGAATCTTTAGCAAACATGCCCCAGATCAATGAGACACAATCAACACATCTCCCAGAAACTGTGGAGATAGTAGATGACGAAACCATTGGCGCAAACGAAGATGACGGTGAAGCTGACATTCTGCTCGGGTCGGAAGACTATGCTGGCGAGATCTTTGAAGACATTGAAGAGAATAAGAGAGAAAACGGTGCAGGATCTCAATCTGGGAGTGCCACTGGCGATGAAGGGAAAATTCAGAACGCCAAGCCCACCTTCACTATTCATCCGAGTACTAGTTCCCAGCCTCCTGTAGAAATATCAATGGAAAAAGGACTGGATGACTCTGTTCAAGTCATGTATGTTCAGACTCTTTTCATTGAGCAATCCTTTCTAATTGCTCGTTTTTATCTCTTAGTGAAAAGGATGGAGCGTCCCAATCGTTTTCGAGATCCCTTCCATACAGGCCACTCTCTCAACCTTACATGCACCGCAATCACTTCCTAGTCGCCTCAGAATCTCAGGATAGTAACCCCTTCCTGGATTCTCCACCACCTGTAGCGAAAAAGGAACACACATCTTTCCCCACCAGGAAATCTCCACTGATCCTCAAAGAGGGTCCCTTTGGTACCTATTTGAGTCGCAAACGACCCAGAGAAACTGATGAAAACTCGAGTGATGTTGTTATCCATGATGCTCAGCCGACATGGCCGCCCCGACGCAACAAAACGAAGGTTTCATCGCAGATGCTGTTCGAGAATGAAGTCGAAGAAGAACGTCACAGACACCATGATGCAGAAGAGCGTCCTAGGGTCAAAGGAAAGGCGAAAGCAGTTGCAGCAGTTGCAGAAGGTATTGATACAGAAGTAGGCCACCAGAAAAACTCTACCGAAACCTCGAAATTAATTTTAGCTGGTGAGGCACTTGATTCAATCAAATCTCGTACTTCTCGCCATTCGCAATGTATTGCAACTGAACATAGTCGGCTCGCGTCATGTACGTCAGGTCTCAGCTTGTGATGTAACCTCAATCCCTGACATCTTGCTATAGTGAAACGAAGAAGAACAGATACCTTCCATCCTTCACCCCGTCTAGCCTCAATCTCGACCACGAAACGTCATTCATCCGGTGGTGAAGCGACTCACCTCACAAATGTCAGCAACGATACAAGTCTACTACCTGCAAGTCGATCCAGTACCCGTACTCTCGACCTTCGCCGAAACATGATTAAAAGGGATCTCAATTCACGGACACAACGCCCTTCACCTCGAGTTTCCAATGCATCTTATATGTCTAACATGTCAGAAGAAGATAGCTTACTTCTCCAAGGACTTGCGATACAAAGATTTTCACAAGAATTTGGCTTTACAGAGGATGTTGTTCAGGATTTATGGAATAATCTGAAAAGCTTACAACTCCTGAAATCTGCTTTGACGGATATGAAAGAGAATGCGGACCGGAGTAGGAATAAATGGTTGGAAGGTGTCGAAGATGCTGCTGGGATTGAGGTTCAAGATGAGGATGACGAAATGCTTGATGTACAGGACCAGCAGGATGCCACGGACGAGGCACAGAGTGGAATTCTCTCAGGCATCTTCATGAATGTGAACTCCCCGAGCGAACGGCGCCCAAGCAACCATGACCGACAGATGCAGAAAATATACAGTGCAGAACGAGAGATCGACAGCAGGCCCCATCCGCCTCAAAGCCATGGACATGATCATGAGCAACTTCTTGAAAACGATCAGGAGCAAAAGTCAAGACATAGAAGCAAAGTCGGAATATCTGCTCCCAAGCGGAGCGATGCCGAGAGGTGGAAAGAGGTAGAGCACCTCTTCCTTGCTGCAAATCACCAAACGGTTGAAGATTTGAGAAAAATTGAGAAAGACTTTGATCCTCTGATGATGATGCGGTGGGTTGCAAATCGGGCCACGATGATATGACGGGTTGCGGTGGATGGTTGTTATCAATTCTGTATCACACTTGGTATTGGAGATAGTGTATAGTGTACCGCGGACTGCGTTCAAGCACCGTGTAACAAATTGATGATCCATATAATATTGTATGATATAGGACTAAGATCGATGGTCTTATTTGAGTGCAGAGACACCCATTTCCTCATATTCCATTCCATACTCTCTCATTGAATTAGCACACATTCTGAGTCAAAGTTTAATAGACAGCATTCCCCAGGCAGCCAGCTTCACTTGGCTGAACCTCCCTGATATAACTACACAACAACTCATCCTCATTTTCCGTGTATATAATGAGGATGGCTATTTACTCATTGCCTGATTATGAACCCACTGCACGCAACTTGGCATGGAATTATAGTACGGAGTAAATTTGGCACGTGACTCACTCGCGTCCCGAGCAAAATGCAAAAGTCTGTACTATGCCAAGTCACTCTCAACCGTATCTATTGTCCCCTTCGGGGTGACATACGAAAAAATTGGAACGATACAGAGAAGATTAGCATGGCCCCTGCACAAGGATGACACGCTTTTCCGGAGTGGTAGACCTACGGGTCTCAATATTTATTTTATTCAAATATCAGTGTTGCTTCATTGTTACCGCTGACTGCTATTGTGCTACTTCAAAGTTTTCTTGCATGACGTTATCCAGCCTCATGGATCATGACGGTCTAAAGCGTCTTATAAATATTTTTCTGTGGGTCTTCACGATTTAGCTTGCCAGCCAAAGATATCATCGCTTCTTGTATTTTAATTTTGGTCATAAATAATGAGTCTTTTCTCGCTGAAGGTAATGAGCTACAGAGCCAGTGGCATACATACAATACATACAGAAAGGGAGCATAATGCATCCTGTAGATGTTTAAGCTGTATGATTGATAGCATGACACACGAACACTCAATAGTGACGATAACACCGCCATGTCATCCGCTACAGAAATGACTCTTGATTGCAGTGGTAATCGCATTCCACCGAAAGTAGTTAACTAGCAATCCAACCCAACAAAACTAGGATGGGATAGAGAATCAGATACAACCACTGTGCACAGATAGACAGGTAATAGATGAAATATGCGTTGTGAGCTATGAGGACTACATAAGTCGAAGATCATGTTCGACTGCACATAACCGATCATGAAGCTGTGGGCAAGATCTTCTGCAGATCAGCAATCTCTTTCCTAATTTCCGCTTCGCCCTCCATTTTCTTGATTTGAGTGGCCTCGAGACGCTCTCCCCTCTTCGCCTTCTCCTTCAACTCTTCAATAGCTTTCAGCTGGTTCGTGAATGGATTATTCAATGTCGCTAATCAGAAGAAAGAAAAGTTATCATACCTTCTTATTCAGATTCCTGACTCTCTTAACGTTTGCATCAAGACCATCCCCAGCAGGTGTTACAGGGCTGCTAGGCTCAGGTTCAGGAGGCTGAGATGGGGCCACATCCTGCGGGCGTTGCTGGCCCTTCTTACCCTTGGACACCCCATTGACATTACCATTGACAAGTTCGCCTTCCCCAGCCCCACCCTCACTGATATCCTGCCTCTTCGTTCCTTTCTTCTTCTTGTTCCCCTTCCTCTCATTGTCTCCGCCGGCACTCAAACCAGGGGGTGGAGCACCAGGCACATGCCGCTTGCCATACCCTCCATCATTGTTCGCGTAGTGGCCGTATCCGAGGGCACCCGGAGGCAAAGCACCCCTGTTATACCCTCTTACAGGAGTATTTGCACCACTACCCGCAGGACTGCCGTTATTGCTAGGAAAACCACCCTCATCTTCCCGTTTGAAAATTGCAGGAGTTGCTAAACCGCGGGCACCAGGAGGCCTGTAAGCTCCAGTAGATACACCAACTGCTGGCTTCTTCTGCGTCTTCTCCCACTCTTTCACGCTGTTGGTAGCTTCTGGAGGTGCCGGTATCTGGTTGGGGAATGGCGGGGCATTCTCAGGTGGAGTTGGTCGCCAGCTAACCTGGTAAAGCTCCTCGATTAACTTGACATAAACAAGAACGCCTGAGCAATGCCAGATTTTGATCCCATTATCGACGCGAAGTCGAGGCGAAAGCGTTGCTGTAAGGAGGAATCGACCATCTGCCGACCACTCGCAATGAGAAGTGTTGGGTGCGTCGATAGTAGTCACTTTGGTCAGGCTACGGCGGTCAAATATGTCGATTTTTCCCGCAAGATTACCGAAACCTGCGAGAAGGAGAAGGCGTCCCTGTGGGTTGAAGGAAATGAAGTTATGCGGAGAAGAACCAAAGTCGTGTAATTTATGGACTCGTTGATCAAAGATCACCGTTTTGGCAGGCATATCTAAACGAAGGTTCATAGCCCGTTTCTCGAAGAAAGCCAAAGCACGTACATCCATAAACGACTCCAAATTCCTTTGAGTTCGGACTCCAGGCGAAGTCATGGATAGGGCCGTCTTTGTCCAAAGTGACCTTACAATCCCAGTCCCCTGTACAGCTGAGGAGGAATATATTCGTTTCGCCATAGTAACTCTTGTTAGTGTTATCAACCTCTGTCTGGGTTAGAAGCAAAACTTGTGTCCCAAGTGTGTTCCATTTGATCTGGGCACGATCTGCTTTGAAGAAGGTCTTTTGGCTGGTAGGAGCCGCATTGAGTCCGAGGAGATTGTAAATCTTGACGCTCGCTGGCTGACCCTAAGGAAAGAATTCCAGTGGATGTCGACAACAATAGGGACGAGTATACATACCTTTTTCTCAGCAATAAAGACTGCGATAGAAGGATTCAATCCTGGACTCAGAGTAACACTAGTCGCTCCTTCAATTCTCAATTTATCCACGACGCCCTTGTCCCACTCTGCAGGTCGAAAGACCTGAATATCGGACCCGACCAATCTAATGGCATGGGACTCAGAAATTGTATATTGGAGGTCCCAACCTTCCTGAGACTTTTGAGTGAAAGAGATGAGCTCTTGACCAGTCGAGACAGACCAAACACGGAGGTTCTTATGCTGTGATCCATCTTCCAATTTCACTGTTTAGAAATTTAGTTGGTGCTCAACGTGAGGTAGGTAAGGATCATGCCTGGACGTTCCCAAGTAGAAAGATAAGTGCCACGAGGCGAGAATTTCAACTCGACAATATTGGGAAGGGGAAGCTCCTGCAGTAGTTGGGCGCCTTCGGCCTGTAAGATCCGAATCCTGAAACATTGATATCAGCTTCTGTTGCTCGTAGGGTCGAAAGCCGAAGAATGACGGATGGTAGTTGAGCCGATCGGTCCACGAGGGCTGAACGAGGTTGCAGGACACTCACGTCGTGGGAAGAGCGTATGCGTAGAGACGACCGTCCGCACTGTATACATACGTACGTGCTGAAACCTCCGGGGTAGCAAATCCAGAGAGAGGTACATAGTCTGGGCTGCCGCCCACCAGGCCAAGAGCCTTTTGAGCACGAACTAGGGGTCAAGTCAGATATGAGACTTGGAAAAGGAGAAAGAGACTTACATGCATACTGTTGGGACGGCTGTGCGGCCATAATAACGGTCAATGGCGAGGGGGAAGCAAGTTAATGCCTCAAGCAACTGATCAAAGGCTGGATTCAAAATTATTCAAAGAGTTGATATTTTTCTATGTCTAGTGTTTGCCCCTGTATTTACAGCATCGCCACAATCACACTTCCTAACGCCGTAAATGTCACCCAGCCACCACGTTTCGATCGACCTTGGCCTCCATTATCTCTGTTTTGACGTGCAGGCGGATGATGCTTATGTTTATCGAGTATATAAAATAGAGTTTCCTTCTGGGAGAACTCTTGAAAAATTTGGAGGACTACTGAAGGCTGGTATGCGGCCTAATGTGTTTCATATTAGCCGAAAGCCAAGAATCAATCCCACGTCAACATTACCACCGCACGGCCAGCCTCAACTATCATCCTGCATATGATGTCAGACAAATACATCATCTTCAGGGGGAAAACTCACGCAAAGGACAGGCTGTTGACCACCTTGGCTCTTGCGGCAACCCGATTGCCGAGCGTAATGTTCCTGTAATAGGTGCTGTTAAACATCTGGCTACCAAACCACTGGTTCGCAGCGGCAATAGAATCGTGTACTCCAATCCAGTTCTCGCTTTTCTTGGTCAACTCATTGACCTATCTCAACCTGAGGCAATACATACCCGATGTCTAGATCACCTGCCTTCCCTCTCAAAGTGAGTTTTATTCCGTTATAAAGTATCTGAGACGTACCCAAATCAGGATCGGGAATTTTACATTCACTAATTCGGTGAAGTCCGGCAGACTAGATCTCCCAAGGTCCCCAGACAATTCAAATGCTTTTGTAACCCCGTCATTACATTGTTCAAATGCCACAGCAGCTCCAATCTTCGCTACCACGTCATTATTTTTGAGGTAATCTAGATAGCTGTTTGATGGATACGGAGGGTCTGTTTGTGACTTCCTGAGATCCGTTATCAAACGAGTCCCAACTGCTGCTCGGAGAACGGTGGATTCCTACAATGAAAACTTCTTTGTCAGGCCTGCATTTAGATTTGAATCGAGACTGATGCAGGTTGTCCAAGCATCACTACATGTTTTGTTTCCCTCGGGTCGCGTCCTTTCTTTCTCGCATTCCCGCAGCAAGTCCCCACAGCCCCCGCAGTTTCCATGTATTCCTTCATCTTATTCACGGTTGTCCCATTTTGGATTCTTCCGTACCCTGGAGCGCGGGTCGAGAACTTAATCAAGGAATTCATTTGCGTCATTGGGTCGTGGGCTCCGCTTTTATGAATATTAGATGAATGAATCAGAAAGATAGGTTGCCTCGCAAGACATACTTGTTCACCATGATCGCACTGAAGATAACTTTGTAACCTGTGACCTCATGTCTGTCGATCCTCTCATTTTGATCATTACTATGCCGAACCAGGATTGGACCTAGTCGTGCTCCAAAACCCTCTGTGGCCAAGATCAACCTGGGAAATTCTGTTCTGAGTAGTGCAACCTTTCAAACATTCGAGCGGATTCAATAACCTTCTGTCTCTGAACGCAGCAAACTCCTGGGTACCAGATAACATTTGAAGTGCTGTCCAAAATTGCTCTGTGGTCCCCTGGAATGTATCTTTGTTGTCTTGTCCATAGGAGAATCCTGCTCCAGCTGACATGTCCATGTATAGCACTACAGTTGAGTAATTTCATTATTTTCACATCTATCTGTTGAATGAAGCCTCACTGTTTGACACAGTGTTCCAGCTATCAAGTCGTCATTAGCCAAAAAGCCAACGAGAAAATATGACAGCAATGAATCACCTATATGGGTTGACTGTCGTGAAGGAACCACTGGAGTCTAGTTGACAAGGCCCATGTTCTATCACCAGACCTGATATAGGTGGTTTTCAATGTACATAAGACTATCGCACCTTGAAATAAACTGGCCATGGAAGAACAGCCAGGTCTTCCATCCACCCAAACAGTCAACGGAGCGGTCTGTGGACTTGACCTTGCAGCAAAGAACCAAAACCACTAAAACAACATAAAAAGGAGCGTCTGAGAAGAAGAAGGCATAAACCGACGAGGTGAGTGTCCTTTGAAATGTTGATATACCCAGAAACCTGGTGCACGCCAGGCGTGGTCTCGCATATCCCTGAATCCTTTACATAGGTTAAATTTCTATCTACCAATGCACCAGGTATAGCCGTCACAGCCGGTTGGGGGCTTGATGTAGGAGCAATTGAAGAACCAAAACTGGGAAGAGGGTCCACTGTGTTGGCTGTCGTGAGAGGAGCACTTGTAATCGAAGAGCTTTCGTTGGTATCATGACCATCATCAGAGACATCATCGTCATAGTTGGAGGTGGAGATGCTTTGAGCAGAATTGTATCTGGGCAGGGCCAGAATAAA